>Ga0207156_10285_pt1 | contig 11889 bp, 12 predicted proteins | sample Alteio_BWMinHeat_24_FD_153514 | JGI IMG/M metagenome (GOLD analysis project Ga0207156, IMG submission 153514) | Enriched cells from forest soil in Barre Woods Harvard Forest LTER site, Petersham, Massachusetts, United States -... | ecosystem: Environmental > Terrestrial > Soil > Temperate forest >...
TCCAGGTGGGTCTATCTATCTTCCAGCCTAAGCGCGTAGATGTCATCGCTCCCCACGTCACGCAAGACCAGAGGCGCGTCGGTGGGATCGAGAGCCATGGAAAAACCAAAATGTCCGGTTATGTGCCAATTGGGCATATCGACGATGCGCTCTTCCTTGCCTCCTGACACCGGGATCCGGATCACGGCCTGGTCGCGGCCGAAGCGCAGGAAGTAGATGTACCGGCCATCCCGGGAGAAGGACGGGAACTCCGCATCACCGTTTACAGGTAGCGTGGACCACCGCTGCGTATTGAAATCGAACACCGGCAGGCTGGGACGCGAATCAGTGAACTTGGCCAGGATGAACCGCCCGTCGGCAGACCAGCGCGGCGAGAACATGCCGGACGAACCGGGAATGACTGTAGCCTTCGCGCTACCGAGGTCGAGGATCCGCAAGTCGCCGTTGGTTGCCGCGATGCCGCCTCGGTGAAACACAACCTTCTTCCCATCGGGAGACCAGTTCGGGTCCCCCGTAACCGTCGCGTCCACGGGCAAGAGCCTTTGTGGATTTCCGCCATCGGTCGAAACAAGGTAAATCGAGGAGTGCAATGGATTGAAGCCGTCCGTTGCAAAGAGAATCTGCTTCGAGTCGGGCGACCATCGAGGGTTATAGATATAGTCCGGTCCGCCAGCGAGCTGGACGCGATTGGATCCGTCCTGATCGGCTTTCCAGAGCGTGCCCTCGGGAAACGAGACGTATGCAACGTACTTTCCATCTGGAGAGAACGAAGCGTATTCTGCCGAAATTCCGCCCAACAGCGGCTGCAGCGCACCCGTCCTGGGGTCGATGCGTGACAGCTCACCTCGCGGGGTGAAGCCGTCTGCGAAGATCCTGGTTCCGTCCCGGCTCGGAATCAGCCGGCCCCATTGCACTGGACCGGTTGTCAGGCGGAAGGGCGCGGAGGGTCGCGTTCGGAGGGGCCCGCTCCGTTCATCCAGGACCCATATTTCGCTACCTGAGTCAAACAGGTAAAAGTGTCCGTCGGGGGTCCAATTGCCACAGCACAGGCCTCCCTCCCCCTTCCAATCGGGAAGCAATCGATGGAGCCCGGAACCGTTGGAAGACATTTCCCAAAGCAAGCCGCCTTCGGTGAACCGGATGGCCTTCCGGTTTGGTGACCAACTGTAGTCCTGGCCCTGCGATCCAACATGCGCCAGCTTGCGATTTTCTGTCCCATCGATTCGGACCAGGTAGATGTCTCCCCCCTCCAGCGTCGAGTAAATGACCGACGATCCGTCCGGGGAAAATGCCTCGTTCTGCCCATCGCCAAGACGTTTGGCTGATCCGCCGAGCAGCGGGGCAACCCACATGGGGTTTGACACGTGGCCACCCTCCATGGTCCAGACGAGTGCGTTGGACCCGTCCGGCGAAACATCCATCAAAATCATCTCCGTCGCCGGCACGTTAATCGGAACATGGGCGATCTCGCCACCATTCACGCCCACCTGCTCAATCGTCAGCGGAGAAGACAGGGTGAAGTACACCCGGCTCCCATCGGTTCCGCCCAGCTGCTTGGATCGACCGTCGTGGGTGATCTGGACGTAGGCCGTGATCCGCGGCGGGGGGAGCGGGCGATGCAGGTGCCAGGCTGCGCCCGCGAGGCAAAGAACCAGCACCGCGGCTGCAAACCGCCAGGGGAGCCGCTTGCGACTGGCGGTCTTCGTCTCCTTGCTGATTGATGCTGCGCTGACTGGCACGGGCGGGGTTTGCGGCAGGTCCGCTTCGGCGCCAGCCTCCTCGGAAACTTCGACCTTGCAGAGCCAGCGGTAGCCGACGGTGGCTACGGTTTCGATGAAGCGTGGGTCGCGGGCTTCGTCGCCGAGGAGGCGGCGAAGGAGAGCAATGCTGCGGGCGAGGGAGTTTTCCGAGACGGCGGTGTCGCCCCAGACGGCGGTGAGGAGTTCGTCCTTGGGGAGGAGCTTTTGGGGGTTGCGGAGGAGGATGAGCAGAACGCGGAAGGCCTTGGGCTCGACGGGCAGGACTTCGCCGGCTTTGACGAGCGAGAACTCGCGCTCGCGGACTTCCACGTCGGCGAATCTGAAAATAAAGGACTTGCCCGCCATCATAACTCCATCATGACTTCATTGAACGCGGGGAGAAACAGATCAAGTGAGCAGAGAAACTGATCAAGCGGCCGTCAAGACCATGGATTAGCGCCCGCCCAGAGTGACCTCAGCCTACCCGGCTGAGGAGCACTCCGATGACAAGTTTCAAGCTTTTTGCAACGTTGGTCCTGACCGCAACCGCCATCTCCACACTCACAGCAGAAACACATTGCCCCGAGAATGCAGCCAGTGTACCGCTGCGTATTGTCAACCGGCACCAGATGATTGTGGCCGTATCGATCAACCATACGGGACCTTACAACTTCCTGCTGGATACGGGAACGCAGATGACGATGCTGGATCCGGCGCTGGCGGCAAAGCTGAAGCTGACGACGAGCGGGACGGCCGAAGTGGCCAGCGCGGGGGTGAGCGCGAGCGCCGCGTTTGCGCAGGTGGAGCTGATTGAAGCGGGGAGCCGGTCATCGGCCAACCAGAAGGTGCTGGTGTACGAGCTGAAGAACCTGCAGGCGACGGGGCTCGACATCCAGGGTGTGCTGGGCGAGGACTTTCTGGAGCAGTTCGACATGCTGATTGACAACGCGCACAGCGTGCTTTGCCTGGACGCGGCGGGAACGATGCAGGCCGCGCTGAAGGGGAAGCATGTGGCGCTGCTGGAGCCGGGCAGCAAGGAGGGGGCGGGGACGCTGGCGCACTCCCTGATCGTCTCGGCCAAGCTGACCGATGGACTGCGGGCGGTTCGGCTGAAGCTGGACTCGGGCGCGAACGTGCCCTTCCTTTACCACACGAGCGACTACTTGGCGGTGGGGCTATACCACGGTGCGGCGCTGCGCGGCGGCGGGGCGAATGGAGCGCAGCGGACATTTACCGCGCTGCCGGCGCAGGACGTGAAAATTGGGTCGGTGGGGATCGACAAGGTCACGTTCATCACGCTGGCCGGGGCACAGAAGGATAAGCGGACATCGGATTTTGACGGGCTGCTGACGATGGGGTTGTTCAAGCGGATCATGATCGACCACGCGAACCATTTTGCGGTGCTGGAGGCGTGGTAGGAAAACGACGACTGGTTCGGTTATTTGGCTCGCTGTTGCGGTACGCAAACGGCGGTTTATTGCGGCCAAATCCGCGTGATCGCCGAAGCATCTTACGAACGATGGAATTTGAAAAATCCCTGGTTCTCCGAATTCCGGACCGATCACCGCCGACTCCGTCGAAAATCACCTCCTCCAGTGTTGGGAACGGGCAGTTTATGCGGGCGCGATGTTCGGAGGAGTGATGTGGATGTTGTAGCCGAACTTTCGGAGTTGTTTGGCCAGGGATTGAGCGCGATAGATAAGGAGCCTTGGTTCGGATTCGGTACCTTGCTCGATGTAGCGTATTCCTTCATGAAGAATCTTCCAGACCAGACGGCATAGGCGATGTGCGATGGCCCAGACGGCCGACTGATAACCTAGGCGCGGCAGCAGGCGGCGGAACACTGCCTGGAAGTGCGTGCCTTTTACTCCGGACAGCAGCATGGGCCGCCTGATTCAGCACACGCCGCAAGTATTTGTTGCCTTTTGCCGATCGGCTGCTTGAGTTCTCTTCGGCGCTTTCTTCCTTTCCGGGACAGGTTCCGACCCAGGAAGTGAACTCGGCTGCAGAAGGAAATGTGCTGGCCGTAACCCCAACTTCGGCGATAATCTGTTTGGCCGAATCGATCCCCAGACCGGGCACCTCTGCTAGTCGGATCACAGAATCCTGGTATGGCTTCATGGCCTGCGCGATCAAACTGTTTAGCTTTGCGATTTGTTCATCGAGCAACCGCAGTCGCTCCAGGTACAGCGCAAGCATTTGTTGGTGCTTGGATGTGATCTTCCATTCAACGCTTCGACCAACTGTTCTTCGGTGCACTTGAGTCGCTCGTCTCCGAGCAACGCCAGGGTTTTTGCGTCAGTTTCACCGCTCGCCAGAGCATGGAGGATACGAAGGCCGCTCGACCCCAGCAGATCGGCAACGACAACGGACAGCTTGATACGTATCTCTTCCAACAAACACTCGATCTGGCTCTGCAGTCGCACACGATCGCGTACCAGTTGCAACTTCATTCGCGTGAGATTGCGCCAGATGCGCTGCTCCCCATCCGGTACAAAACTCAGAATCAGTTCCTGTGCAATGAGCCGTCGCACGAGCCGCTCCGCATCCTTGAAGTCATGCTTGCGCCCACGCGGAGCACGATTGGAAAATGCCTGTGCCAGGTGCAACTGCATATATGGCTCCAACTCCAGCCACACCGATCGCCAGTACTGGGCGGTGGATTCCATCACCACTTCTTCAACGCCTTGCGCTCTAATCCACGTTGATAAGCGGGACAACTCACTCGGCATGGTGGCAAAGCGGCGCCGAGCCGGCTTCGACTCCGGCGGGTGCGCATCCATCACCACGACCATAAGAACCTTCTTGTGTACGTCAATTCCTGCTACCTTGCTGGCCATTGCAACCTCCTGGCGTGAAATCGGCAGGAGGCGTGGTCAGAGATATCACACACCGTCACGTGCTACCAACCATCCCAACGGATGGAGGCGCGACACAGATTGGTTCAAACACGCATCCCAGACCAAACTCGTCCGCGGCCTCAGTTGATCCAGAGTCGGCCCGGTCTTCGCCGTTCCACGCCAATTCGATCGTAAAACGATCACCGATCGATCCGATTTTCATTGCTATAGGTGGACCGAAGGTCCATGCGAAACTCGTCCCCAACCCATTCGGGCCTACCGGGCTGGACGGCGAAGAGACGGCATAGTGACGAGTAGGCCACCATTCATTCGCTATGTCGACAAGACCGTCGCCAGTATTGGATTAGAGGCTCAAAAACTGTTCTTTTGGTGTCTATATCTGTATGCCATCAAGTCAAGTGGGAATGTCGGCGAAGAGAGCGCTGAAAGCTGTCGCCGTTCACGCGTTGTTGTCGTTAGCATGCCTTTGCGATAGCCCAGGCGTCAACCCAACACTTTGTCATTAACTCATTAACCAATCTGCCCCTTGGGCCTACATTAAGTTCGATCACCTCGGGGAACGTAGACCCGTCAACGATTGGGAAAGCACTAAAGGCTTGTGGCTGAGGCTCGTCAACCATTGCAGGTTACACATCAAGATCAGCGTGCTGAGTCCGGGAACCGGCGATCCCAGAGTTGTTATGAACTTTGATGTCGTCCCGAATCCGGGCCGTTCTGCCCCCGACGCTGAACTGAGAAAGAAAATGCCATTCGGCTATGCGGCGGACATCGGAACTCTGGTCACGATCCAGCCGAAAGGCGAATTGCTTTTTAGCGTTCCGGCGGAGACTACGTGGGCCGTCAAGTCCGGAGTTAGTCAAGATCGACCATAACAGAGCCTCCTCTGGGTTGGAGTCTTACCGCCCCGATGCACCAAACTCAATCAACCATCGACATCCACCAGCGCGTCTCACTAGCTGGCCGGGTCCATGTTTCTTCTATGAGGATGTCGAGTCTTACATCATCCAACCCGCTCGGAAGCGCCATGTTTCGGCGCATGTACGCGTCATGATATGGGGGATGAACCGAGATTTTACCAACGCTGCTCCCGGATTTGTATCTATAGGTAAGACCACCATCTGACTCGCGGTAAGAAGCTACCACGGTCATGCCAGTGTATCTAAGGTGAAGTAGAACGTCTTCACATATAGCATCCAGCAGTTCTTGCTTTCGGCTTACCTGCATCGCAAGACCCGGCGTGAACCCTTGGTTGTGCAGGATCGATTTGATGCCATTACTGGAGCCATTCTCGTGTCCGCTGCTATATCCCCAAGGCTCCCTGAAGGCCTTGAGAACCTGCTCCGGGTCGTAGCTTTGGAAAAATGAAGTCTCATTGCTTGAGGAGGGCATGAGCCTGTAGCTGCTGACATAGCCGTCACAACCAACTATGCCCGTGAAAGCCAGAAGGAGCACACAGAGAAAAAAGAACGACTGTTTTGCCTTCACGTCATATACCCCGCAACCCAAGGCGGTACGATCATACCGCCTTTTTTGCTGGTTGACCATTACTTGATTGGTCGGCGCACCTCCTACGGTCATCCCGCTGACTTTGGTCGTCGTCACCCATCCGGTCTGACTAGGACCGAGGCGACAGTGCCCGGTGCTCGCACGCATCGGCCCGTAGCCATGCGCTGCTTTTCCGAGGTAGTCCACCATGGAACTCGTTGTCGTCGTCAGTCGGAGCGGGGACCGTGGTCATGCTCTTGATCATGGTCATGCCGGTGGTAGGCGGGTGCCGGTGGCCGTGGTCATCGTCGTCGTCGCGGTCGGGGTCGCGTTGGCTGTCGTGGTAGGATTCGAGGCGAAAATTCGTCAAAGGGAACGATTGGCACGATACTTCCCGCTCAGTGAACAAATCTCGATAAACCCATACCGAACTCGACTGTTTGCGCAAAAAATAGAAACAATTAAGAGCGAGACCAAGCAGCTGCCCTGACCGCACGAACCAAGATGCGCCCAGGATGCGGCACCCCGCAACGAATTACGGCAGTTCTTTCAGTTTCATGTCCTTGAATGTTATCGAGTAGCCCTCGGATTCGAGGCCAACGTATCCTTTATTGATACCGACTTTCGTGGTGTTGACGACTTCCCCGTTCACCGCGAGCGTGCAGATATCGCTGACGCACTCGATATCGTAGACATTCCACTCGCCTGACGGCTTCACGCGATTTGCCTTCATCTCTTTTTGCAAGTTGAAGCTCTGCGGCTTGCCGTCGACTGGCGTGAGGCCGAAGATGTAGCCGCCGCCCAGCGATGTCTGCGCCTGGTGCCAGATGGAACCGTCAAGATTGTTGCGGAAGAAAACACCGCTGTTGTACTTCGGTTCCGCCGTTGTGACCGGCGTAAAGCGCCACTTCACGTGGAAGGTGAAATTGCTGAACTCATGGTTGAAGCGCAGCCACTCGTGGCCGCCGTTGCCATCGCAAACAATCTGGCGCTTGGCGTAGTCGATATGCCATTGCGCAATATTGCTGACCGGATGGTCGGGAGGAATGGCAATACGCGTCCAGACTTCATGTTGAGGATCGTCGTGGTTCCCAGGGAAAGGATTGATGGCCTGGGCGAGTGCGGGCTGTGCAGCGAGAAGAATTGGGAGGGCAGGGAGGATGAGCGGCAGGGCGGCGCGGGAAATTGCGTTCCTGCAAAAGTTCAAATTCATTCGCTGTTCCTCTGCGGGTTTCATGCAACCCGAATTTGAAGGTTCAATGAGGGAAGATACTACAGCTACTTCCGATCGTCCACCACACGCCCGCCACTGCCGAAATCGGCGTATTGATAGTATGTGGCTGGCGTGAACGAAAGAGGCCGCGACATTCTGCCGCTCAGCATGAAGAACCCATACCGACCAAGATTGAGGCTCGTTCTGCTCCCCGGAATGGACGGAACAGGTGAAATGTTCGCGGGCTTCGTCAAGGTGCTGCCCGGATGGATTCAGCCTGAAGTGGCTCGCTATCCCTCTCAGGAGCATCTGTCTCTCACAGACTTGCTTCCTTCAGTCCGAAGCTCGTTGCCTAGGTCTGAACCGTTTGTGATTTTGGCAGAATCGTACTCCACCACAATCGCCATCCGGCTTGCAGCAGAAGCGGCTCCCAATCTTAAGGCGTTGGTCATCTGCGCGGGTTTCATTGAATCTCCGATTCGCGGGCTATTCCGTGTTTTAGTGTCCTTGCTGGCTCCCAAATTTTTGGTTTCCCCTGCCCGCATTCGCGATTAGAACCCTGCTGGTCGGTCAGGATGCCTCAGCCGGATTGATGCAGAGTACTCGCGCTACTATTTCATCCGTTTCGCCTAGTGTGCTGCTGGGGAGGTTTCGAGAAGTGTTGATGTGTGACGAAACGGCGCAACTAGCTATGGTTGCAGCCCCGCTGTTGTACGTTCAGGCGAGTCAGGACAGTCTGGTACGTCCAAGGTCCTTTGAGGCGATTCGGAGGGTCAAGCCCAGTGTCACTCTCGCACAGATCGGAGGGCCGCATTTCATCGTTCAGCGTGAGCCTGACGCGGTAGTTGAAGCGTTGCTTGCATTTCTTGAAAACAATTCCGGCGTTCTGCGTGAATGACCGCCCACACGTACTTTACCGTTTGGTAAAGTACAGCTTGCCCACAATAGGTTCGGAGATCTGAGAACGGTGGCATTCGCGAACCAGAATTGACTCTGTCTGCTGCTTGTCTGTTCGTTCTCGAACACCTGCTCTCACGCGCGAACACAGTGGCGGCGTTCCCTGCAAGTTAAACCTCTTCAAACAAGTCTCCTCCCAGGACGCAGAATGGTCGTCTGGATGCTTCTTCCTCCGGTTGGATGGAGGTCGCTCTATGTCGAAATTGGGCCAAAACCTGAAGTTCGCGTTGAGGCAGCTTGTTAAAAGTCCGGGATTCACAACCGTCTCTGTACTCATCCTCGCCCTCGGAATCGGTGCAAACACCGCCATCTTCAGCGTGGTCCACGCCGTTCTTCTGGAGCCCCTGCCATTCCAGGACCCCGACCGCCTGGTCCAGATCTGGCACGTTCCGCCGCAGTCGTCGTTCCCGGGCATGACCCGGTTTGCGGTGTCCGCGGCCAACTTTCTCGATTGGCAGAAACAGAATGACGTTTTCCAGCAGATGTCGCTCTACCACTTCGGTAGCTACGACCTCATCGGCAGCGGCAAGCCCGAGTCGATCCGCGCCGGCGTGGTCAGCAGCGAATTTTTCTCGATCCTCGGCGTTCAGCCCATCCTGGGCCGGGTCTTCAGTCAGGAAGACGACCAGCCGGGAAAGGACCACGAGGCCATCCTCAGCTGGAAACTTTGGAAGCAGCGTTTCGCGTCCGACCCCAATGTAATAGGCCGGACCATGAACTTAGACGGGACTCCCTACGTGATCGCCGGCGTTATGGGGCCGCGCATGAACAAGCCCGATTTCGCCCAGATATGGACGCCTCTTGGCCTTACGGCCGCCGAAGCGGCAGTGCGCGGCGAGCATCACTATCTCGCTATCGCGCGCCTCAAGCGCGGCGTAACGCTGGAACAGGCACAGTCCCAGATGAACATCATCTCGCAGCACCTTGAGCAGCTCTATCCGGCCGACGACAAGGGCTGGGGAGCCGCGGTCCTCTCCATGCGCGAAGACCTGATCGGCGATGTCCGCCCCGCGTTGTTGATGATGCTGGGAGCAGTGGCATTCGTACTTCTGATCGCATGCGCCAACGTGGCCAATCTCATCTTCGGCCGCGCGTTTGCGCGCCGTAAAGAGATCGCCATCCGCTCCGCGCTGGGCGCAAGCCGAGGCAGCGTCGTTCAGCTTCTGCTGATTGAGTCAGTGATTGTAGCCGTCGCCGGAGGAGCATTGGGCCTGGTCTCGGCTCATTTCGGGATCGAACTGCTGTTGAAATTCTTCGCCGACAAGTTGCCGCGTATGGGCGAGATCGGCCTCAGCGGGCCGGTGTTGCAGTTTACATTTGCGCTCTCCATTGTGACCGGACTCCTCTCGGGCCTGCTGCCCGCGCTCAGCATGACCAGGGGCGATGTGAACGAGTCGCTGAAACAGGGCCTCGGCCGCCTGGACGCTGATTCGGGCAGCGGCCTCACACGCTCCGCACTCGTCACCGTTGAGGTCGCTCTGTCGCTCATACTCCTTATGGGCGCGGGGCTGATGGTCCGCAGCCTCTGGAAACTCCAGTCCGCCGATCCCGGTTTCGATGAGCACAACGTGCTGACGCTTGCGCTCGACGTACCGCGCAGGCAGTTCACTGCCCCCGCTCAGGAAATCCAGTTCCTCACTGATGTGCTGCAGCGGGTTCGTTCCCTCCCGGGCGTCGAATCTGCAGGCGGCATCGACGACATGCCTCTCACCGGCGGCTCAAATCAACCCGTTGCCGTCGAAGGCCGCCCCGTCGTTCCCATGTCCGAGCAGCCCGAGATTTCGGTCCGCGTGATCACGCCTGGCTACTTTCGCGCCATGCGCATTCCTGTGCTGGAAGGCCGCGATATCGATTCCAGCGATACGGCCGGTGCTACATCGGTAGTGGTCATCAGCAAGGCCATGGCGAACCAATTCTGGCCGAACCAAAGTGCGATCGGTCATCATCTGAAGCTTTCGTTCTTCCCCGACCGCGAACGCGTGGTTGTTGGTGTAGTCGGCGACGTAAGTCAGCAGGGCCTCGACAGCACCGCGGGAATTGCGACCCTCTACTGGCCGGTGACGCAAGTCGGAGATTCGGCCATGGGCCCATGGCGTCCATACGGACTTTCGCTCGCCGTGCGCACCTCGGTCGCGCCGCTCACCCTCGCCAACGCGATCACCGGCGCCATCGCCCAGGCCAACAGCAACATTCCCGTCGACAACGTGATAACCCTCGAAGACTTTGTGGGGGACACGCTCACGCAGCATAGCTTCAATATGCAGTTGCTCGCCATCTTTGGCCTGCTTGCGCTCCTGCTTTGTTCCATCGGAATTTACAGCGTGCTTGCGTACTCAGTGAAGCGCCGCATGCGCGAAATCGGCTTGCGATTGGCGTTTGGAGCCAAGATGCGCGACATAGCAAGCCTTGTCGTCATTCAGGGGATGAAGCCAACGCTGGCCGGCATTGCCATCGGACTCGGTGGCGCTCTGGTCTCGGGCCGCCTCGCCAACAGCCTCGTCTACGGCATCAGTTCCCGCGACTCGGTCACTTTCGTGGCAGTCACCCTCCTGCTGATTCTGGTCTCGTTTGCAGCCAGCCTCGTGCCAGCACTAAGGGCCACGCGTGTCGACCCGCTCGCAGTGCTCCGCGACGAGTAGTTCTATGCATCTCGCCAACTGCTTTACTCAGGATGACGACCTGCACGCTTGACTGGAACTCGGATGCCGGGCGACGGAATAGTCCGCCAAACGAAAGTGCTTGGGGATGCCTTCCGATCAACCTCAGGAGCTCTGATTTCGGCGTTCCGGGCGAGCGACCGTCATTCCGTACATGACCTTGAGGTCATGTACGCATCGGCCATCACACGTTCGGAACAGCGCAATCGCGATCCATAGAACAGTCAGCGTCGCCCAAAAATGGGTGAGTGGATTCCTCATTGCCGACAACCCCGTTTTCTGAGAACGATTCGAGAGAGTAAGCTAAGCGCATCATGCTAACACGCGATGACCTCAAAGCTCTCATCGACGAGTTGCCCCCTGAAAAGCTGGATCTTGCCCGATTGAACCTCGAAAGTATTCTGCACCCGCCCGCCCTTGATCCAAAGATCGAACGGATTATGAGGCGATCCGAAGAGATGCAGAATCAACTTCCAGAACGTCTTAAGCAGTTACAGGCCGGATGCAAACCAGAGACGATACTCGGGTTCTATGGGGGCGGCGGCTTCGGCTCGGGGCCGGGTCTGCGAGGGGGCCAGGGAGAGATGGCTTATTCGTGGTGGGAGAACATCACCTACGTTACACACAGAATGATGCTTCATGCTGGCCGTGAAATGGATATCGTTGAGCGTTTCCAACTTACAGAAGATGAAAGAAAGTTGATTTATAAATCAGAAATCCACGCGGAAGGCCGTGTGGTTAAGCGGACTGAAGAGTTCTCCGTTACGCCGAGGACGGACTATTCATCTTGAGTACTCGCACAGGTGTTCTGGAACACTCTACCGAGTGGCTGTCGGTGAAGCGCTTGCGATTCGCGGGGTAAGAAGGAAACCGCAGGCATTTGCCGCGGATGCAGCGCATCAATGCCATTCCGGGAGAATCACCGCCGATACTGAAATAACTACTTGAGCAATAGACGAGGCGCTCTGTTGTCGAAA
>Ga0207156_10220_pt2 | contig 11865 bp, 14 predicted proteins | sample Alteio_BWMinHeat_24_FD_153514 | JGI IMG/M metagenome (GOLD analysis project Ga0207156, IMG submission 153514) | Enriched cells from forest soil in Barre Woods Harvard Forest LTER site, Petersham, Massachusetts, United States -... | ecosystem: Environmental > Terrestrial > Soil > Temperate forest >...
GTGACCCGGATCGCGTGATGATCTATGGGCAATCGGGTGGCGGGTCGAAGGTGACTACCCTGATGGGCATGCCTTCGGCGGTGGGTCCGTTCCATCGTGCTTCGGCGCAATCGGGTGGCGGCGGGAATATTCCCAGCAGGGATCAGCAGAAGGAACTAGCCCGGCAGGTAATGAAAGAGCTCGGGCTTGCCGCGAATGACATTGGAGCCCTGCAGAAGGTGGAATGGGCGAAGCTTTTTGCGGCAGGCAATGCGGCGGCGGCGAAGATCAATCCGCCGGGGCCGCCAGTTGCGGGACCAGGAGCGCCGGGTACGCCGCGGGTTGGGTGGTCGCCTTGCGTTGATGGGAAGGTAATCAACATGCGCTCATTCTTCGACGCAGCTCCAGAGATCTCGAAAAATGTGCCGATGCTCGTCGGCTCGGTGAGCGAAGAGGGCAATCGAATGTCGTCGCGCCCCACCGAAGAAGAATGGCATGCGAGCCTTTCCAAGATGTATGGCGCGAAGAAGGCGACTGCCATCGCCGTTGCTTTGAAGAAGGCCTATCCGCAAAAGAAGATCCAGACCTTGTCGTACATCTGCAGCGGTACTCCCGGTCTGAATGGACTGGGCATGCGCAACAACGTGGTGAAGATGGCGCGGTTGAAGCATGAACTGAACGCGGCGCCGGCGTATGCTTACTACTTCACGTGGCAGACGCAGATTCTGGATGGCGTGGCGGGGGCGTGGCACACTGCCGAGCTTCAATTCTGCTTCGACAACACCAAGAGGTGCGAGCAAGGGACTGGAAACACCCCCGAGGCGCAGGCGCTAGCCAGGAAGATGGCAGCATCCTGGGCCACGTTTGCCGCAACCGGAAGTCCGAGCATACCGGGCTTGAAATGGTCTCCTACCGATCCGGAGACGAACAAGACGATGATCTGGGATGACGAGTGCCGCATCGTAAATGACCCAGAGGGAGAAGCTCGCAAAATCATCCTGACCTGATCCCTAACTAAGCTGAAGAACGGATGAAAGGTATCGCCCAAATCGGAGTTTGCCATGGCCATCCCCCATACTGTAGGTGCCTTCGCCATTATTCCAAGTAACAACCTGCTCGGCGCAGTGCCGTTCTGGGAACGCCTTGGATTCGCCAGGACCGGCGGAGATGACAAATACATCATCATGACGGGCTGCGGTTGCGAGGTGCATCTCACGCAAGCTGGAGAGGGCCCCTGGAACGTGCCGGAGCAGAGCAATCCATTCGGAGTCTTCATCCGAACGCCCGAAGTTGATGCGATTGCTGCCAGGGTGGACGACCTGGTCATTCGGCCCGGAGGGATCCTGCGGCACCGTGAGTGGGGCCTCTATGAGGTCGGAGTATGCGGCCCAGACGGCCTTCTTGTTCGCATCGGGTGGCCGTCCCGACTGATGCAAAACCATCAGAAAAACGTTCCGACTGACAATCCTTCCTAGAACGCCGGCCGGCCAACAAAGTTTCTCTTGGCGTCCCTCAACGTCTGTTGATAGCCGACGAGCTTCCCAATCGGAAATGTGCCGATCTTTCCACGATCAGATTGTGAGAACCGGAAATGTTTGGCTGGAACGTTACTCAGAATCCGGTCCAATTGTGTGCCAAGGAGGTCCGATACCGCCTATTCGTTCGAGTCTGCTCCATTCAAACATTGTTCCTCCTACCGCCAGATGTCGACTGTGAACCGAAGGATCGCAGATTCGTGCCTCTTGGCGCCTACACTGACCTACCGGCCGCAGATCCGTGCGCTTTCACCAAGGTTCTGGCAGGGCCGAGACTGGAGAAAAACGGCAGTGCGGTTCCCTGAATTGCAGTGGCGCCTTTCCACTTGAACGAATAGGTCGCCATCTCGTACACCTGTCCTACTGCAGATCCCATTCCGAAGTGTCGATAAGCCAGTTGTCCCAGTGGCCGGCTATACAGACAAGTGTGGTAGTTCGCTCAAGAACGTGCATGATCAAGTCGGCTCAATAAGTGATTTGGCCTGCAGTCAGCAGTTGAGCCAAGGATCACTCGTCCGTAAAGGCGACTACTCGTCCACTTGGATTGGAGACCTCCGCCGTGACAGCGAAAAGGAAGGTCCTAACTTACAGAAAACAAGCGTCACGGATCGCATCTTGGGGCGCGGTAAGGAACGATCGGGAACGGTTATCGAACCTATATCAAACCCACGACCTCTGCTCTGTAGACCTCTGCCCATGGGAAATTCGGCTCAACGATCAGTAAGACGTGTTATTGCTCGACGACCTCTGCATAGTGCAAGACAGGCGTTGTCGCAGGCTTAAGTGTGGAGAGAAATTTCCGGCGGCAATGGCCGTCATTGCGCATCTCACCCGAGCGGCATATCCATGAAGACATCGGCGCGGCTATAGGGCATTGGCGGCAGGCTCTCAGGTTTCACGTGGCGGAAGCCTACCGATTCGTACAAGTGAACAGCATTCTTAAGGCGCGTATTGCTGCCAAGAAATAGAGACTTGGCGCCGAGGCCTTTGGCCTGCGCGATAGCGTGCAGCAGCAAACGGCGGCCGATGCCTCTGCCGCGCAGACGCGGGGAAACCGCCATCTTGGAAAGCTCGTAGACTCCATCCCTCATGCGGATCAGCGCGACGCAACCCAGGGCTTCAGCGGCGGCGTAGGCCATGAAGATATAACCGCCCTTCAGAAGAATTGAGTGGACCGAATCGTTCAAGGTCTCCCGGTCTTTGGCTTCAAGGGTGAAATATTTGGTAATCCACTTTTCATTCAGCGTCCGGAACGCAGTGATGTCATCGCCAGGCGCAAGCGAGCGAATCTCAATCTCTGGCGGAATCGAGATCGCGTTGGGGGAATCGACCGGTGACCCGGGGCGAGCAGTAGGCATAGGCCTCCTCTGTGAAATAGTGTGCCGAATTTTCCATCGAATCCGATGTTGTCGAGTGACTTGACTACATAGCAATCGCCGAAATGGTCGCGGTTCCAGAAGTTTGACGGACTAAGTCTGAGCTTTGGACAACTGCAGTACAGGAGTCTGAATGAGCTAGACGGTTTCACTCTGCTCTGAGCGCATCGACAGGGTTCAAGCCGGCAGCGCGACGCGCGGGGACAGCGGCGGCGACCAATCCGCAGAGGACGGGCCCAAGCGGTGTCAGAGTGATAGCCCAGGGATCGGATGCGGTGACACCGTAGAGGAAGGCATGAAGCAGCCGATTGCTCCAGAGAGCGATGCAACCTCCGGCCGTGGCCCCGAGAGCCATGAGCAGCAGAGCCTGGCGCATGATCATACTGATGACGGCAGCGCGGTCGGCGCCTAGGGCCATGCGTATGCCAATCTCCCGGGTTCGCTGTTCGACCATATAAGTGAGTAGCCCATAGAGACCAACCAGGGTGATGAGCAGTGCGAGGCCGCCAAAAACACCCACGACTCCGGCGGCCAGCTTCTGCGCACCGATGGAGTCTTCCACGGCTTCAGACATGGTGGAAAATTCGCCGATGGCGAGATGGGGATTGACTTCAGCGATCTGGCGACGCAACTCGGCAACCATCGCGCCCCGGGCAACTTCAGTGCGGATGGCAAGCTCCGTATATTTGCTGACGATCGCCAAGTAGAGTGGATTATCCCGCGCTATCTGCGGCGTGCAGAGATAGAATTCGGGTCTGCTGGCATCGGTGAGGGTGTCCTGGTGGATATCGTCAATAACTCCAACCACGGTTGCCGTGACAGGTTTGCGCCCAAATCTAAACTGCTTGCCGAGCGCGTCTCCCCCGCCGAGGTATCGATCAACAAAGACGCGATGACGCGATTGACGACTGCCACCGGGATGCTGCTGGGAGTGTCGCCCAGGTTGAAGAAACGGCCGCTCTGCATGCGTATGCCGAGCACATCCATCAATCCCGGAGAGGCGGCGCGGACGACTGCATCGACATTGCCTTCGGTCCAGTTGGTTTTGTAAACGATGGTTAGCCACTCGACGGGGTGCTTTAGCGGCATGACAGTGGAGAGCGCCGCGTCTTTGACGCCGGGGTGTTGGCGCACCGCATCGAGGAGGGGCTGCCAGGCCGCGGTGCCGATGTTCTGATCCTTATAAAGATCGCCGGGCGCGGTCAGGCTGGTGACCAGGAGGTGGTCGGTGCGGAAGCCCAACGGAACGTGGCGCAGGGCGTACATGGTGCGCATCATCAGGCCGGCGCCGGTTAGCAAGGCGATGGAGAGGGCGACCTCGCTGACGACGAGTACGGCGCGTGCTCGGTTGTGGCGGCGATCGCCCGCCTGACTGCGGCCGCTGTTCCTCAAGCCTGCTTCGGTGCCTGCCCACGCAGCGAGTAGCGCGGGCACGGCACCAAAGGCGAGGGCTGTGAGGAGGGTGAGAACGGCGAGGACACCAAAGATGGACCAGTCCAGATGAATGTTCTGGGCAATGGGAAGCATGGTGCCCAACATGCGGTGGAAGACGCGCAGGATGAGGGCGGCAATTCCCAGCCCGCAGACAGCCCCAGCGCTGCTCAGCAAGAGCGACTCGGTGAGAAACTGCGCGACCATGCGGCGCCTGGCGGCTCCGAGCGCGGAGCGGACCGCGATCTCAGTGCGACGCGCCGCAACGCGCGCCAGAAGCAGGCCAGCCACGTTGCTGCAGGCGATGAGCCAGACAATGGCCACCGCTATCTCGAGGGCTAGAAGAGCGGGCTGGACATCGCGCACCAGCTGATCGCGGAGGCGCAGCAGTCGGATGCGATTGGGGATATCGCTCTTCATGAATTGGGAATGCACATTTGTCAGCGAGCTCTCAAGCGCTTGGGGTGGGACGCCGGCGTGCACACGGACAATCGGATGCCAAAGCGATCCATAGGGATCGTCGGGCTTGGGGACCAGGGCGCTGTGCTCGATGGGGACCCAGACTTCCGCGCGGATGTCTCCTAAGGGATAACGGAATTGTTTGGGCATGACTCCGATGACCGTATACGGAGTTGCGCCGATGTGTACCGTTTGGCCCAATACGTTGCGATCCCCTGCGAAACTGCGCTGCCAGATGTCGTAACTCAGCAGCACGACGTTGGGATGGTCGGAGATCGTTTCGTTTGGAATAAAACCGCGTCCGATGATCGGCTCGACGCCTAGAATAATAAAGAGGTTGGGACTGGCTGTCACCGAAGAGATCATTTCTGCGCCGGCAGGAGCGTCGATGATGTTTACATAGTTCGAGGCAAATGCGACCTCGGCAATGTTCGTGGTTGCCTGCTGCCATTGCATGATCTCGGGGAAGGAGGCTGCGAAAGTCTCGTCGCCTTTAGCGGTGCTCTCAACGACGTCAAACAGCTGACGGTCGGCCCGAAACGGCAGCGGCTTCAGTAGGACGCCATAACTGATAGCGAACATGGCCGTGACTGTGCCGATGCCGAGGGCAAGAACCAGTATGGTGAAGACGGCGTACGCCGGAGCGCGCCGGAACTGCCTGATGGCGAAGCGTGCATCCTCGCCGAAGTTTCTGATCGAAGCAATAATGCGATTCAAGGGCAGGCCTCCATTTTGATGTTAGCGTGATGGTCTCTTGCTTTCGCCGTGATCGAGGCGTGGCACAAGGTCGAGAGTTATCTCTCTTCGGACGGCGTTCAAGCGGGCACTCGATTCAAGCTGAGAACGTAGGGCAGCATCACAGTCTTGGAGTCTGTTGCGAGGATCCTCCCCACCAGCATTCCTTCGTGCGGAATTAGCTTGAGACTCAGCGCCTTCGCTCCGGTGCGTCTTGCATCCGGGGATTCGATCACGCCATTGGACGCTCCTGTGATCCCTACCCCGTCTAAATGCATCTCGGTGATCTTCTCCGCAGGTTTGTCGTCGAGTTGCAGCGTGGCCGATTCGGAGGATTCGATCTTCAGCCGTACCTGCATCTTTGCACCGTCGTTTGTGAGGGTTCCCTGCCAATGGCCGCCCAAGCTGGATGTGATTACGAATCGCAACGGGGCGGGTCCAGCCGTCTCTTCCAACTGACGCCATTCGGGAAAATAGCTAGGGAGGATTTCATTGCACACGCTGAGACATAGCTCTCTCCCGTCTGTTCGGTTGGTCAAAACCAGGCATGCAAAGTTTGCTGACGGGATCATAAAGAGAGCAGTCGCAACACCCGGCTGGCCGCCGCCTTTGAAGATCACTTGTTCGCCGGACTTCAGAAGCGTGGTAAACCAGCCGAATGTAGTCGCGACGCCCGAAGGGCTAACGAAAACCTGCTTGTGAAGTTCTTCAATCCAGTGATCGTTCAGTATTCGCGGACGATCACGACGTTTCATGTTAAACATCGCGAACTGCGCGAGGTCGTGAGCGCTTGCGTACAGATCTCCGGACGCGGGCGTCGCAGTTGTGTAGTCCGGGATCGGGTTTCCCGAGGAATCGTATCGCACCGCACCCGTTGGAAGCCGCGCAACACTCGTTCCAAAGAAGCTGTCCTCGAGGCCAAGTGGTGTCAGGACCCTCTGCGTCATTAAGGTTCCGATCTCCGCACTTGTTAGGTTCGACGCGATGGCACTCAGCGCTGCAAAACCAATGTTGCTGTATTCATAACAGGACCCGGGCGGGAACGCGAGACTTCCATATTCTGCGAGAGACTCCTCAGGACTGAGAGCAAGGTTAGCTTCGTTGCGATCGTGCATCGCGAACATCGTGGGCAGTCCGCTCACATGCGCCCCTAGCTGCCGCACTGTAGCGGCATCCGCGTTTCCGTTCGTGCCAACGATCTTGCTTTTCGGAAGGTAGTTGTTTGGGGGATCGTCCAAAGAGAGTTTGCCCTCTGCAACCAGGGTCATGAGTGTCGTAGTGGTGAAGGGTTTCGTGAGGGATGCGAGGTTGAACGGCGTACGAGAAGTCGCTTTTACGGCTGCCTCGCGATTCGCCCATCCAAAGCCCTCTTCCCAGACGATCTTTCCGTTGTGTACGACGGCGACAGCTACCCCAGTGGCAGTTCCACTCGCAGTCGCCTTAAGTATCCGATCACGCGCAGGCTCGAAATCATGTCTTTCGATGCGCGTAGCGGACGAGGTCGCACTACTCGGGTCTTGAGGCCTGGCAGGCAGGACGCCTCCGATCGATGCGGACAGCAACGCGTATAGAGCGTCACGACGCGTTAATGAAGTCATGGAAGCTCTCCTTCTCTCACGCTCGGCGGTAGTCGCAAGTTAGGATCGATGTGAAAATGCGGCAGTCGGACCCGTTGTATCGGCCTCATCCCCGAGGTCCATGGCTGCGATAAGACCGCTGTTCATGGTGAATATGTGGAGAACTTCGCTGTCCGAAAGAACATTTCCTTCAAGATTTCTGACGACCTGGTGCACTCTGACTCGGATCCTGCTTCCACCTTCCTCGGTTATTGCCAGCGGTTCGACATGGCCGTCAAACTCGCTCCATTGTCGAGTCCAATAAGCGCGGATCTCTTCTTTTCCGACAACCCTGCCGCCCTCCGAAGCTTTGGGCCAGCTCACGTCTTCCGTCATCAGTGCTAATGCACCGTCGATATCCCGCTTGTTGAATGCGGAGTACGCCTGCTCAATAGTTGACTTAACGTTTGCCATTCATCCTCCTAGCTTGCTATGCGCTCGATTTGTGTTGTCCGGCCACGCAAGACTCGCCAGCCGGAGATTATGAAGCCTCATAACGTCTCCGATTCTCAGTTCCTATCGCTACGCTGGCGGCTCTGATGAGTAGATGATGGACGCAATCCGCCAGCCATCAGCCGCTTTGACCAGCTGCCAGGTTTCGCTGCTGCGATTGTTGGCCTTCCCGTCGACGTTGAAGACAAACTCGAAGTAAACAGCCGCGATAGTGCCATCCGTGTGGATCACGACGTTGCTGTGTTCCGGGTCGAAACTTTTGGGTGTCGTTGAAACTAACTTCGCGAAGTCGCGATAGTTGCTGACACGGACTTTCTGGGCCGCCGCCGACTTTGCCTGCGCCTTAGCGTATGCGGAATCTGTCAGAACGTTCAGCCAGAGATTGGCATCGGGCAGGAACAAGCCGGAGAGCGTGGTTCCATCATGGGCGAGGATCGCGGCGTGATACTGCTTCATTACCTGTTCGATCGCAGCCTCGTCCGCGCGATGATCGTTGGCGGTCTGGGCTTGAGCTGCGGAAGTCACCAGCGTCTGAGCGGTGAGCACGATCGGCAAAAGGGCAAGAGCACAGAGTGCGAGATTATTCAGCTTCAGCATGATTTTGTCCTCAATTCGAAAGAGATGAAGTGTTTTTAATTTGCCGCACTAGCCACGCGACATTAAGCCCGCAGAGCGGCGTAGCCCAGACGTAATGCCGCAATCGAGCTCCTCGGTTTGAATGTGTCCAGACCGGCGGAAAGCCGTGCGACCCGGACCAGTTCCTGCGGCGAAAAATCAGGAGGCAGTTTCGCCATGATCCTCGCCGCCTTATCTCGATTCGCTGCCGCCTTGTCCCGTTTAGCTTTTGCTAACAGCAATGGCAGCTGTCGGCCACAATGTTGTTAAACGCCTTGACAACGGGACGGCCCAGCACAAGAGATGTCCACTCGGACTCGATCACTCCTCTTTCAATCTCAGGAATCACACCATCGCGAAGTGGATAGTAATTTCCGGTGTCGATGATGGGCGATGAAATAGGTAGATCGGAAAGCAAGTCCTTCGGAAGGAAAGGCACGCTTTTCATCGGGATTGTGATGACGAGCAGAGCCACTCCTCTTGCTGACTCTGAAATATCAACAGGAATTGCGCCTGTCTTCTGCGCAATCTGAGAAAGCGTTTCCGGACCGCGCGAGTTCGCGATCAACACGGTATGACGGAGTCTGCGAAAATGCAGGGCAAGCACTGATCCGATGTTGCCCGCTCCTACGATTCCGATCTTCATTTCTACTCCTGGTTAGTTCTGCGATACGCTTGCCGCTTTGCTGTAGTTTTGGTGAAGCGTTCAGAGAGGAACGAGCCGATCTGCTGAAGTGCCCGCGTCGAGGCGGTCAGGTGACCCACGGAGCCCAGGAAGCCGTGCACCATTCCTTGCCAGACATCTAGCTGCGCGTCCACTCCAGCGGCCAGTGCCCGGTCGACAAGACGTACCGAGTCGTCGAGCAGCACTTCGTCGTTACCGACGTGGATGCGAATCGGCGGAAGGCCGGTCAAGTCTGCGCGGAGCGGCGAGACAGCAGGCTCGATGGGATCGGCTCCATTCAGATAGGACCGCACCAGCTCGGCCGCCTGGAGTTGGATAAAGTAAGGATCCGCTGCCGCACGCGTCGTCCAGCTTGTGCCCGAGAGCGAAAGGTCCGTTATTGGGGACAGTGCAACTCCGGCGACGGGGACCACCTTGTTGTCTGATTGAGACGCGGCAAGCGAGAGAAGGAGCCCGAGAGCCAAAGTCCCGCCTGCGGAGTCACCGGTGACGGCGATCTTCTTGTAGCCAAGCTCGATGAGGCCGGCATAACACGCGCGCACATCTTGCGGAGCTCCGGGAAAGGGATGCTCCGGGGCGAGACGATAATCAGGTGAAAACGCGCATGCGCCAGCATGAATCGCGAGGTGCCCGACCAGGTTGCGATATGCTTTCGCCGAGCCCCAGTTGAACCACCCGCCATGAATGTGAAGAACCACGGCGTCGGGCTGAGCGCCCTTCGGCTTCGACCACCACCCCGGAACAGCGCCCACGATGCCGGCTTCAAAAATTACGTTTTTAGGAACAGTGACATGCTCCATGATGGCATCGAAAGGCTGTCGCGCTGCAGTTCCCCGCAAGCGTCCTTTGTTGGGTTCGGCGATGGCGCGTAAGCCAGCCATCGCGGTCTTGTCTTCCGCGCTGATGGGATGGAACACAGTTGCTTTCTGTTGTGCGAAGCGCTGGTCTTCAAGAGATGCCGGCATTGAATTTCTCCTCTGGGTACGTTGTTCGGGACGGCCTGTTGTGCTGTAGCTCACGCTGCGGCCCACTCCCTCGCCAGTTCTTCAGCGAAGCTGCTGTACGTTCTCGGCCGATGCCCAAGCAACGCAGCAAAGCGCGCCGCCTGGTCTTCCGTATTGCTGAATCCACGCTCGATGAAACCCTGGAACATCACTCGAAGATCGTAGGCCAGCCAATTCGGACTCCCTTTTTCCCGCAGCTGCGCTTCAAAGCCATCGAAATCTGCGTGTCCCGCGTAAGCGATTTGTTTGCCCAGAAGCCTCGACCATGTCGCTGCTGCTTCCGGACCACGCAGCATCTCTGACGAAACCAGGTCGTAAGTCTTTCCGCTGTGGCCTTCTTCCGTCAGTGATATCGCGGCCGCCTCCGCAAGATCGCGGAGATCCACCACAGCCAGGCCCTGGTTCCCCGCAGGAACCGGATATACGCCAGGTCCGGTCAATTCAGACTTGAACGACCGCTCATTCTGAGCGAAGTACGCTGGCCGCAGAATCGTATACGGAATTCCGCCTGCTCGAATCGCTTCCTCGACTGCACTTTTGTTCGCGAAGTGCGGAACCTCGGGAAACTGATCGGCCTTGAAGACTGAGACAAAGGTCACGTGTTTCAGGCTGGCCTTCTTTGCCAGGCCATAAGCAGTGACCGCCTGTGTTAACTCGACGGGGACACCCTCTCTGCCAATCAGCAGGAATAACTTGTCGACGCCCTTCATTGCTTCCGCAACTGAGACCGGATCACCCAGGTCGCCGAGAGCGATCTCTACGGAGTCGGGAAACGTATCCGGCTTAGGCTGCTTCCGGGTGAAGGCCCGCACGCATGCTCCGCGCAAAAGAAGCGCCTTGACTACCTCATTTCCCACTCTCCCCGTTGCACCTATAACAAGAACCTTCATTGATTTCTCTTGCAGGGGGTTTTGCCGCCCCCAAATTTGCTACGAATCAAAGTCGCGATTGCGCCGATTTCAGATGGCCGAGAAGCCGCCGTCGACAGCCAAATCCACCCCATTCACGTAGCTCGAATCGTCTGAAGCAAGAAACAGCGCGGCCGCCGCAATTTCCTCAGGACGACCCATTTTTCCCCGCGGGATCAGGGATTCGAACATCTCCCTCGTCGCCTTGTCGAGTCGCTGGGAATCCGGTGTGTCGACCTGCCCCGGGCTCAGCACGTTCACCCGGATATTCCTACCCTTCAGTTCGTTGAGCCACGTGCGTGCGAAGGAGCGCAATGCCGCCTTGCTCGCCGCATACACGCCGAAACCAGGAAAACCTTTTACCGAAGCAACTGACCCGGTCATGATGATCGATCCGCCATCGTTGAGCAGCGGCAACGCTTTCTGAACCGTAAACAGCGTTCCGCGCACAATCAGGTCGAAGCCCGCATCGAAGTGTTGCTCGGTAATCTCGCCCAGTTTGGCGGCTTCGCCCTTGCCTGCGCTCGCAAACAGGATGTCGATCTTGCCCTTTTGCCGCTTGACTGTGTCGAACAGACGATCGAGGTCGTCGAGATTGGCCGCGTCGCGGCGCACGCCGGTCACGTTCCGGCCAATCAGTTTGACGGCCTCATCGAGCGCCTCCTGTCTCCTGCCCGTGATGAAAACGTAGGCGCCTTCTTCAACGAACCGCTTGGCGCTCGCCAGCGCCAAGCCGCTCGATCCACCCGTGATGACTGCGACTTTACCCTCAAGCTTTCCCATAATGACTCCCTTCGTAGATGTATAGAATTCCGTACAGAAGAGCATATTTCTTTGGCGGTGGACGAGAACTGCCCGAGAATCCTAATCTTTTGTCTTTTCGTCCAAACAGAGAGGCAAAATTGGACGCGATAACAGACGTCTTCAGACCGATGCACGTAACCGCTTTCGGTCTGCACAAGGCTCGAAGCCACATTCAGATTGCCGAGGCGCCGCCATCAACAAACAACTCTGCCCCATTTACGTAACTGGAGTCGTCTGAAGCGAGAAACAGCGCGACCGTGGCAAT
>Ga0207156_10287_pt1 | contig 11781 bp, 7 predicted proteins | sample Alteio_BWMinHeat_24_FD_153514 | JGI IMG/M metagenome (GOLD analysis project Ga0207156, IMG submission 153514) | Enriched cells from forest soil in Barre Woods Harvard Forest LTER site, Petersham, Massachusetts, United States -... | ecosystem: Environmental > Terrestrial > Soil > Temperate forest >...
ACGGAGTGTCGTGTACAGAGGCTACTGTTATGCCACGACAATATTAATCAATTTCCCCGGCACGACAATCACTTTTTTAATCTCTTTCCCCTCTAACGCTTGTGCCACTTTAGGCTCCGCTTGTGCTGCCATTAATAGCGCAGCCTCATCTAAGGCATTTGCCAAGTGTAACCGTCCACGCAATTTGCCATTCACTTGCACAACCCATTCCACGGTCTGTGCTGCTAATGATACCTCACTTGGTTTTGGCCAGGCGGCATCGATAATCAAGCCAGTGAAATTCAAGTCTTGCCACAGTTGTTGGGTGATGTGGGGTGTAATGGGTGACAATAAGCGTAATAAAATGCTCGTGCCTTTATGTAAAATGTGACTGCGAATATCTTGATCTGGCGCTGCCGCAGTAGGTATTTTTAACAGCAAATTGAATATTTTCATGCAACTTGAGACGACAGTATTAAATTGCTGACGTTCGTAATCATATTTCACTTGATCCAAAATATGATAAATTTGCCGATAAATATCTTGCTGAGCTGCATTTACTTTTTCCCACACAATATCCGCCGCAGTTTTTTTGCCTAAATAATTTTCTCGCATAATGAGCTCGCGATTTTCATAAGCAAAAGCCCACAACCGTTTTAGAAAGCGAAATGCGCCTTCAACGCCACTATCAGACCATTCCAGGTTTTGCTCTGGGGGTGCAGCAAACATGATAAAGAGACGAACTGTATCAGCGCCGTAACGCTCAATGAGTGGCTGCGGATCGACGACATTGCCTTTAGACTTAGACATTTTGATGCCATTGTTCAATACCATGCCTTGGGTCAATAACCGCAGAAAAGGTTCATCAGAGTTGAGTAAGCCTTCATCGCGCATTAATTTATGCATGAAGCGTGCATAGAGTAAATGCAGAATGGCGTGTTCAATGCCGCCGACATACTGATCGACTGGCACCCAATAATTGACGCGATCATCGAGCATGGATTGATCTTGGTTTTTGCAGGCGAAACGCGCGTAATACCAAGAGGATTCGAGGAAAGTATCAAAGGTGTCAGTTTCTCGCTCTGCAGGTTTGCCACACACAGGGCATGTCGTTTCATAGAACGTAGCCATGGTTTTTAATGGCGAAGTGACGCCTTCAAAGGTGACTTTCTCCGGCAAAATAACGGGTAGATTTTTTTCTGGCACAGCGCCGCAGGTCGCGCAATTGACGATGGGAATCGGTGTGCCCCAATAACGTTGTCGAGAAATTCCCCAATCGCGTAATCGATAATTTATCTTTAATTTGCCTAGATTTGCTTGTTCTAAATGCTGAATGATCTTGGTTTTGGCTGCTTTGGAAGGCAACCCTGAGAATTTGTCAGAGTTTATCAAGGTGCCTTCAGTCGTGAATGCCTGCTGCGAGAAATCCCAATTATTATTTGGCGGTTGTATGACTTGTGTAATCGGCAACCCTTGCTTTTCTGCAAATTCAAAATCGCGTTGATCATGCGCGGGCACTGCCATGACCGCGCCGGAGCCATAATCCATTAGCACAAAATTAGCGATCCAAATAGGTAAGTGTTGTTGCGTGAGGGGATGCACGACAAATAAGCCAGTCGCGATGCCTTTTTTCTCCATGGTGGCCATATCCGCTTCAGCGGTCTTGATGTTGCGGTTGTCATCAATGAAATGCTGTACGGCAGGATTATTTTTTGCAGCGAGTGCAGCCAAGGGATGTTGTGGGGCAATGGCAATGTAGGTGACACCAAATAAAGTGTCTGGTCGTGTCGTGAAAATAGTGAGTGGCTCTGCGTGATCGAGGACAGGGAAGAAAATATCGACGCCTTCTGAGCGGCCTATCCAATTGCGCTGCATGGTTTTGACTTCTTCCGGCCATTGCGGCAGTTGGTCTAATCCTTGCAACAATTCCTCTGCGTACGCGGTAATTTTGATAAACCATTGGGGAATTTTCCGGCGTTCTACTAAGGCACCAGAGCGCCAACCGCGACCATCAATAACTTGCTCATTGGCTAATACGGTTTGGTCAATGGGATCCCAGTTCACTTCCGCATTTTTTTTGTAGACCAAATTTTTTTCAAATAACGTAATAAAAAACCATTGCTCCCAGCGATAATAGTGGGGATCGCACGTGGTGATTTCTCGGCTCCAATCATAAGCAAAGCCCAGGCGCATCATTTGTTGACGCATCATGGCGATGTTTTGATACGTCCATTCCGCTGGTGGAATCTTATGTTGAATGGCAGCATTTTCTGCGGGTAAACCAAATGCATCCCAACCCATGGGCTGCAAGACATTTTTTCCTAGCATGCGTTGATAGCGAGCAATGATGTCAGGGATAGTGTAGTTGCGCACATGACCCATATGTAAGCGACCACTAGGATAAGGAAACATGGCTAAGCAATAAAATTTTTCTTTATTGACGTTTTCTACTGCTTGGAAACAGTGTTGTTCCATCCAGATTTTTTGCGCATTTTCTTCTATAGTTTGCGGTTGATATTGTTCTTGCATAAAATTTTATTCTCTAAAACTGGAAACGATTTTACGGAAACGGACGGCGACGATCAGGGAAACAATGATGATGAGCAAGATAGGATCCATGCCGTAACGCTGCCAAGGAGTAAGGCCGGCGGTAGTGTACACGGTTTCTGTTAAAACGTATGTGACAAATGGCGGTGCGGTGACCATTTTGCCATCGGGTGCAATGACGGCAGTGATGCCATCGTTACTCACAAATAATCCGGGACGACGATTTTCAATCGAGCGCATTTGCGCCATTTGCAAATGCTGGGCTTGGGCGGATGAATGCCCGTACCACGCATCATTGGTGACCGTCAATAAAGCGCCAATACTGGGGTCATTGGAGAGCGCTAATTCTGGAAAAATAATTTCGTAACAAATGAAGGGCAGGATACGGATGCCATTCACTTCAAAGGGTTTTTGTTTGTATTTGCCGGGGATCATATCGACCATGGGTATGTTGATGTAGCGGTAGATGGGTTTGACTAGTCGTGGCCAGGGAATGTATTCGCCGAAGGGGACTAGTTGCGATTTCATATACACTTGGTTGCTTTTTCCTAGCGAAATAATCGTGTTGAAATAGCCTTCGCCCTGATGATTTTCTGCGGGGATACCCATTAATAATGTCGCGCCTTTGACGCTAGCTTGTTTTTGTAGGCCGTTAATAAAAGCTTGGGCATCTTGCAAGCTAATGGGAATAGCGGCTTCCGGCCAAATGATAAGCGCGTTTTTTTGCCACAGTGGTTGCGTTAATTTACTGTAACGATCTAGGGATAATTGCACATGCATTGGATCCCATTTTAGCGATTGCGGGATATTGCCTTGGACGAGACTAACCCGCAGTGGTTGCGGTTGGGTTTGGGTCCAGGGAATTAAAGAGAGTGCGCCACCTGCTATCCACAGGCTGGCGAGCAAAAAAAGACTGATGTACATACGAAGATAATTTTTTTGTCTATAGGTTAAATAAGCGATGACGATGAAGCTGCTGCTAATTAAAGTTGCGAATGACACACCGTAAACGCTCAGAATAGGAGCGTAACCGCGTAAGGGAGAGTTAGTTTGAGAATAGCCTAGTAATAACCAAGGTAAGCCGGTGAAGATCCAGCTGCGTATCCATTCTATGAATACCCACAGTGCTGGGAAGGCTAAAATAATTTTTGCCGGATTGGTGTTGGGGAAAAAATGATTCAAGCAAAATCCAGTCGCAGCAATAAAGGTGGCTAACACAGCAACAAAAACTGCGGTTAAACTCACGGCCAGTGGTATGGGTGCGCCACCAAAAGTGTGAATGCTGATATAGATCCAGTACATGCCAAAACCAAAACTGCTCATGCCAAAGAGGAAGCCGCGCCATGCAGCGCGCTCGGCGGACGTGTTCAGCCACACGCCCAATAAGCCGACCATGGAAATAAGCGCGATGGGGAAAATATCATAGGGAGCAAAACTTAGCGGTAATAGGCTGCCACATACTAAGGCGATAATGTCACCGAGCCACGGTTGCTTGCTATTAATCATAAATTGCGCCACGAAGTTTGAGTAATCTGAGAGTCTACTGGATGAGGGATTCATGCTGCAACGATTAGAGTTGGGTGCGATTGAAAGTATTGGTAACAACTTAGCGGTGAGGCCGAGTCGAATGGGTCCTGTCACTGCGGGTATCCCACCGTGCTGCGCACGGTGGGAGCCCTCCACTCCGTGCCACCCATTCGGGATAGATTAGTGTCGCTAAGTTGTTACCAATACTTTCAATCACACTTTGGATTTGGAGGAAAAAAATTATTTTTCTAATGAGAGAAAAACTCTTGTTTTGCTATATTTTATTTGTTAGGCTCTCAGCCGTTTTTAAAATTGTGGATGTAATTATGAAAAAATTATTTAAAGGTATTGCTATAGTATTTTTATTAATCAGCCTTTTTTCTGCACAATCCTCTGCGACAACCAAGAATAAAAAATCTGCAACGACTTTAAACACTCAAACTTCAACGACTGCAGCTGAAGAGCAGGCGCAATATAATGCGGAAGCGGCTAAACGTATTGCCGCTAAAAAGAATGCGTATCCGGATTTGCGCGCTTTAATTTCGCAGCAGCAACGTTATTTACCGTTTGATCCTGATGTACCAGGGCAAGCATTTGTGTCAACAGGTCCATACATCGGCGTGCCGTTTCAATTTAGCGGCAGCGAGTTAGTGGTTAACACACCTAGTGTCAACCAAGATGTAACTTTGTTGAATTTACGCAAACACATTCACGAAGAATTACTCGCTATGGGCGGGGAATTACTCGGGGAAGTGAGCCACTCGCACTTGCTGTTAAGCGGTGTATTGGAAGCGCAAGCTAACTATACTGGCATTGGTGGTGGTGCTAAAACAACAGACATTGATGTTACCAATGTCAGTTTAGATGGTTACATCCTCGGGCCAACCAGCTGGACTTCAGGTTTTTTTGAATTCAGCTACAACAATAATGTTGGCGGTGGCACGAATTCACGAACTGCTAACTCCAGTATGTTTGTGAACAAAGCATTTTTCATCATCGGTGATTTTAGTCGTACACCTTTTTACTCCACCATTGGTCAATACTATGTGCCTTTCGGTACCTACGCCTCCGTGTTGGTGAGCTCCACTTTACCCAAAAGTTTGGCGCGTACGAAAGAGCGTGCGTGGTTGGTGGGGTATCAACAACAAGGCAGCAACAATAAACTATATGGTTCCGCTTACATATTCCGTGGCGATAGTCATGCCTCTGCTGTTACTCGCATCAACAATGGTGGTATCAATGTCGGCTGGCGTATGAATCAGTCTAATTTTTCCCACGGTATAGGCATGGATATAGGCGGTGGTGTCATTGCGAACTTAGCAGACTCCGTGGGCATGCAGTTGAGTGGCCAATCACCTTATGGTGGTTTCGGCAGCACAACAGCAGGCAATGAAAAATTAGTGCATCGCGTTCCTGCCTATAACGTGCGCGGCTATTTTGATTTAGGGCCAGCTTGGGATGTTATTGCAGAGTACGTCGGTGCTTCAACGCAATTTAATCCTAACAATATGTCTTTTGGTGGCTCAGGTGCGAAACCTTGGGCAGTCGATACTGAAGTAGCTTATTCTTTCTCAGCCTTTGATAGACCCACTTCTTTAGGTGTGGGCTATGCTTGGACTAAAGAAGCTTTAGCATTAGGCTTGCCTGAGCAACGTTATTCAGCGGTTATTAACACCTCTGTCTGGCGCAATACTTTGCAAAGTTTAGAATATCGTCGCGATATTAATTACGCTGCAAGTGCGACTGCCTCAGGCTCTGACATTGTGGTTAATCCAGCATCAGGCTTAGCAGACAATATTGTTACTTTCCAATTTGATTATTATTTCTAGAGCTGGAAGCAATCGTTTTATAGGGATATTGGCATAAATCCCAAATGATACAGTCTGGGCATTTGGGATTGCGCGCGGTACAAGTGTAACGGCCATGTAAAATAAGCCAGTGATGGGCATCTTGTAAAAATGGCTTGGGAATAACCGCCATAAGCTGTTTTTCCACAGCTAAAGGGGTGTTGCCATTTGCTAATCCTGTGCGATTGGCGACCCGAAAAATATGCGTGTCCACAGCAATAACAGGTTCGTTAAAGCAAGTATTTAAAATAACATTCGCTGTTTTCCGCCCTACCCCCGGTAGCGATTCTAAGTCTGCTCGATTCCTCGGTACTTGCGAATGAAATTTTTCAATTAATAAGTAACAAGTTTTGAGAATGTTTTTTGCTTTAGTCGTATATAAACCTATAGATTGAATGTAGCGTTTCAATGCCGTTGCCCCTAGAGCCACTATTTTTTCTGGCGTATTCGCTTCCCGAAATAATAGTGCCGTGGCTTTGTTGACAGATTTATCAGTTGCTTGTGCTGAGAGAATGACAGCGATGAGTAATTCAAAATGACTGCGATAAATCAATTCGGTAGTCGGCTGCGGGTTAGCGCGCCGGAAACGTAAAAAAATTTCTTTAATGGCTTTAGCAGTTAGCATGGTAGCTCAGTGTAGCGTAAAGTGTGCAATCATAATATAATCGCGTCACTCTCTAAAAGGTACCTTACATGCAAAACCCCTATATTAGTGTTGTTATTCCCGTGCACAACGAAGAAGAAAACTTAGCTGAACTCACGCGTCGATTGACCACAACATTAGATAAGCTGGGCAAACCCTACGAAATTATTCTCACTAATGATGGCAGCACAGACCGTTCACTGGAAATTTTACAAACTCTACATCAGCAAAGACCAGAGCAAATTCGCGTCATCGATTTCAACGGCAATTTTGGCCAGCATATGGCAATCATGGCGGGATTTGAGCGGGTGCGTGGGCAAATCATCATTACCATGGATGCGGATTTACAAAATCCTCCTGAAGAAATCCCTAAGCTCGTTGCGGCCATGGAAGCAGGGCATGATGTAGTCAATACCTATAGAGAAAATCGCCAAGATAGCTTGTGGCGCCTGAAAGTGTCGAAATGGCATAACGATATTCGTGCTTGGATGATGCCCAAATTAAAAATGCGCGACGAAGGCTGCATGTTGCGTGCTTATAGCCGAGACATTGTTGATCTCATGGCAGCTACAGGTGAATCCACCACTTTTATTCCCGCACTTGCTTTAACCTATGCCGCTAATCCCACGGAAGTAGGCGTTGCGCACGCAACCCGTTTGGCAGGGACTTCCAGCTATAACTTATATGGCTTGATTCGTTACAATTTTGATTTAGTAACTGGGTTTTCAGTATTTCCTCTGCAAGTTTTTACGATGATAGGCATGCTGATTTCCTTTTTGAGTTTTGCCTTTGTGATGTTCCTCCTCATGCGTCGTTTAATCATTGGGCCGGAAGTGCAAGGGGTCTTTACTTTGTTTGCCATTATGTTTTTCTTGCTGGGCATAGTGTTATTCGGCCTAGGTGTTGTAGGCGAATACATTGGCCGCATCTATCAAGAAGTCCGCAAACGCCCACGCTTTGTCATCAAACGTGTCTTAGAGGCTAAACTTGAAGCGCTAGAGCCGCAAAGCAAGGTGCAGCAGCAATAGAATGATAGCTGCGGCTAGGGTATGCACAGATCTTTAGCGCGATCATTAAGCGTTCAATTCATCAGTTATGGAGCGTTCAATTCATCAGTCAGGAGCGTTGTCACCAGTCATGGAGCGTTAAGGTGGGTAGATGTTTTCCTCAGATGTCCGCCTCCAATGTCGCGCTAGTTCTTGTCAACCAGCAGCTGCGCGCAATACTACGCTTATAGCAAGTCATTGTAGTGACCAAAGCTATTTCCTAGTTTTATTAGGCCTGCTTTTACGTACGGATTATCAGCTTATGCGTAAATAAAACGTCCTGAGTAGGCGGACATCTGAGGAAAACATCTACCCACCTTAACACTCGAGATCAGTGTAAAAGAATAGAAAAACTAAGAGCATGATTGGAGCTTTTCTGTTTTTTTACACTGATCTCGAGTGTTGGGTTGGATGGATATTTTTTCACTGCACGCATACTCATAAGGTGATAGGTATTCCTCAGTTGATAGTCTGTAGGTAAAAGCAGGCCTAATAAAACTAGGAAATAGCTTTGGTCACTACAATGACTTGCTATAAGCGTAATATTGCGCGCAGCTGCTGGTTGACAAGAACTGAAATGCCATTGAAAGCGTGTAGTGAAAAAATATCCATCCAAGCCAACGCTCAATCACCGATGAATTGAACGCTTAATGACTGGTGACAACGCTCCTGACTGATGAATTGAACGCTCCATAACTGGTGAGTTGAACGCTCCTGACTGATGAATTGAACGCTCCAATAAATCGCCCTTGCTTTTCAAATCATCCTCGACCATAATTTTTTCTTTTTTTAGTATAGGGATTCGATCATGAAAAAATTTATTACTCTATCTGCGATAGCATTATTGGTCAGCAGCTGTTCTTCTATTCCAATGGATCCACACGCATCACGTATCCTGAGTTCCCCTAATCCCCCACCAAAAGGTTGCAAATACTTAGGGCAAGTGGTTGGTAATCAAGGTAACTTCTTCACCGGCGGCTTTACTTCTAATCGCAATTTAGAAGAAGGCGCGATGAATGACATGAGAAATAAAGCTGCTAAATTAGGCGCCAACTATATCCAACTAGTGACTAATCGCGCTGGTAGCACTGGTAGCATGGGTGGTTCCTTTGGTGCTGATGGCGGTTCCTTTGGCGGTGGTTCTCAACAAACCAACGTGACTAATTTGGGCAATGCTTACAAATGCCCACCTAAATTAATTGGTTTGGAATAGTTTTAATCTCGCTCTTGCTTTCCGGAGATTGTCCGCGGCATCCAGGAGACTGTTGCACTGGATCCCGCTGACAAGCCGCATACCTTCTGCAGCGGCTGTCATCCTTCGCTGCGCTCAGGACAAGCTCTACTAGGATGACAAGCTCTACCAGGACAGATGCTGCAGGATGGCAGACTTCACTTTTTCATCATCATGATCTTTTATGGCGGGTGCATGCGGTGGCTGTTCGTTTTTCTCTTCCTCCTCTTTATCAGCAACGCTAGTAACAACTTCTGGTATAGATGTGCTAGTTACCACAGCCGGCAGTCCTTGTTGCGCTATAGCAGTACTGCTTAAAGAAACAGACACGGGTGCAATCACTGTAGCAGCGGGTGCCAAGGGAGCAGCTGCTAAAGGTTGTGAAATAGAAAAATAGCCTTTAATAGCCTGCATTATTTTTCCAAATAATTGTGATAAATAACTGAAAATCCCTGGCACTGAAAGGCGTATATTAGGCAACGGTGATACGGGTATTTTTTGGCAATAATCCGCTAGTCGCTGCAGGTAATGACCAAAATCATCTTGATATCTACTTTTTTCTACCTCTAATTTCCACTGAGAAAATTGTTCCGCCATGCGTTGAATTAGTTTATCTGCAGTACTATTTTTACCGCGGACTTTCAGTATGTAATTGATCACTTGATCTGCTTGCAGATGAAAAGATTTTCTGAAGCCAAACCATGGTCGATCTGTTTGATAGAAACGCATTTCCTGCATCAAAGTTTGCGTTAATACCAGTAGCTCATCTTTCTGAATAGCGTCCGGCAAAGTTTGAATTGTTTTGATATGATAGAGTCCACGTGGCTTGCTAGGTAATTTTGGCTGCTCTTCTTTTTTATTTTTTACGCCGCGTAATTTCACCAAAGTGTTGAGTAACGCTGGGCACTCTCTGGCGAGTGTTTGCAATTCTACCTCCCTCTCTTTTTCTTCAGCTTTCATTTCACGCGCTTGTTGGAAGAGATAATCGAACACGAGTGGATAAAGCGTTTTAAATAAATCACTATGATGTTCATTGATAAAAAAATCCGAATTCCAGGTATATTCTTCCAAGTTAGTAAAAGAAGTTTGTACGGATTTTTTGCCGCGCAATTTTTGATATTCAGGTTTAGCTGAGCTCATTTTTGCATACGCTTCTAATAAATCTTTAGCGCTGGTTGACATACCAAAAGTGTCTATACTTTTTCTGCTATAAGAATTTTTGCCTTTTTCCTCATCTTTATAGGCTATTTCAGGCATGATATTGGCGGTAAAGCGTGCGCCGTGTGCTGTTAAAAAATGATAGGCATAAGCATGCACCATGAGGGGCACATGTATTTGCTCGGGTTTTTTTGTACTAACGCGAATAGGAGTATTGTGATTGCCGGGGAGCGGTAAAAATACGGCATGCGTTAGCGTAGGATTTTCTACATAAGTGCGTTTGCGAGATTGCGATTTCATCTCGGCCCGCGTTTCATCCATCATTAAAAAAGCTATGTAATTTTTTACATTAGCAGGAATACAGCGTTTATTATGGTCACCTTTAGCGCCAGGGCCGGCGACTGGATCCAGCGCGAGAATATTGAACTCAACGTGTGGTAGTAGTTTTTTACAGCGATTGGCGATTGCCGTAGCGATAACACCACCGCGACTATAGCTAAAGATGTTGACGATGTTAGGCTTTTGATCATACGTTGTTGCGAAAGTTTCAAATAGTTTGTCTACTGCCGCATCAATCTTGCCCTCGACATCTAATCCAAATAAATTCGGCCCTTCAATGATATATTTTAGATTTTTGTTATCAGTGACACAGGCATTGGCAAAGCTAGACATCACGATATCTTTGCCATCCTGACTATTTTGGCTGGTGCCGAACGCAAAAATATTTAATATGGGCATACAAAAACTCTATCTTTAACATAAGCGTTTATTGTAGCTGGTGAATATTAAGAAATACTTAAAAAATACAGATAAAAATAATTGCACTGTACTACTCTATTGAATTGCGCCATATTTGCTTGGGCGCTGAGAAATAGATAAATCCATCATATCAATGTCGGATGATTTATAACCGTCTAAGAGCAGGGTTGTGCCCCTAGGTGCCGCCACGTCTTTAGGTTTTACTGAACCCATTGTCAGTACTAATTTTTTATTTGGGAATTGCTCGTTATACATCTCCACCCACATTTGTAATTCAAGCTGGATTTCCACCGCGTGGTTTGCCATAGGAGTAGGTTTTTCTTCGCTCCCTGTATCAGAATAAAACGCACTCAATTGCGATGCCGCTGTAGCACAGTGTTTAACATAGAAAGAAGTAAATACTGCATATTGCGCTTCGCTTTGTGTAAATTGATCCTGCCATTCTTGTACATGCACACGCTGTAACTCTGCTTTTATTTCTGAAAAAATGGAATCAAACTGACGTTTGAGTATAGGCAAAATACTTGGCGCGATTTTTTTCTGCATATACAGAGCTTGCACTAATAGCATTTCTCTCGCTAATTGCTGAAATAAAGCTGTGGCATCATGATGATCTCTAACATCTACGTTAGCCAAAGTGAGCGTGGCAAAAAAATTTCTTAGCATGTTGCTTAGTGTGGTGCATCGATCTACAGGGTTAGGTAGATCCTTAGTCATTCCAAGATCGAATCTTCGAATTAATTCAATTTGATCTTTGCTGTCTGTATCCTGGCTAAAACCAGGCTTTGTCATGAGTACTTTTTTAAATCCTGTAAACGCCAGAAAGAGTTGATCTAAAAAACGACTTGCTTCAATAGGACGATATTTAAATAACTCTACTAATTCGGCAGAGCTTTCATCCATAAATTTCACGGTGCGCTTATAGTGCAAATGCAAATCTGCAGAACTTGTTAATCTTTGCGCGAGTTTTTCTGCTTCTTTTACTATTGCAGCATAATCTTCCATGCATTTTGTTAATTGCTCTAATGCCTGTTTAGCTAATTG
>Ga0207156_10290_pt1 | contig 11716 bp, 10 predicted proteins | sample Alteio_BWMinHeat_24_FD_153514 | JGI IMG/M metagenome (GOLD analysis project Ga0207156, IMG submission 153514) | Enriched cells from forest soil in Barre Woods Harvard Forest LTER site, Petersham, Massachusetts, United States -... | ecosystem: Environmental > Terrestrial > Soil > Temperate forest >...
CGACAAGGGCCTTTTGAATAACAGCCACCCTCTTCCCCTTCCTCTCCTCAACATGGAGCATGCCTACAAGAGGAATCCCCCCACACTGCCAATGGTCAACAGATGACTTAAGATTAAAAACAGTAGCCATATAACTTGTACAGCCCAAGTTAATAAGAAGAGCTGCTACATGACCTAATGCATAGCAATATGTAGCATCAAAGTTAGAAGGAAAACCCGAGCGCCCTTCATAACCTAAAAAGTGGTTAATCGCGTTGAATTTTTCTCTGTAATGGGGGCGTTTTTTAAGCTCCCTATCTACCAACTGCAACAACAAATCTTCAGTGGCTATCTGCGATACTTGGATATTGCCATGGGCATCATACTCCATAAGGAGCTGCTCTTGAATCTTACCTGGAAGAAAAGAGAATGTTTGCTTCCCCTCGTCAGAGAGCTTTTCAACGATGTTTTCGAGAGATGTTTGAGAGCTGAGTTCCTTTATGAGCCTTTCCATTTCAGGAATAAATCCAATCAAACCTTCCGGCACAAGGATCACACCATAGTTTTTCCCCTGTTCCGCCCTTGTGCAGATCAAATCAGCAAGATCTGACACGATCTGTGAAAGCGTTGTCTGTCTCTCTGCAATCTCTTCGCCGATCAATGCAGCATTGGGATGGGTAGAAAGCGCACATTCAAGCGTGATATGGGAAGCTGTACGCCCCATCAACTTAATAAAATGGTAATACTTTTTTGCAGAAAGGGCGTCTCTTGCGATATTCCCAATGAGCTCCCCATAAACCTTACAGGCAGTATCAAAGCCAAAAGAGACCTCCAGATGCTCTGCTCGTAAATCTCCATCTATCGTCTTGGGAACACCGATTACTTGAGTTTTGACATTATTTTTTAAGAAATATTCAGCAAGAAAAGCGGCATTGGTGTTGGAATCATCTCCACCGATCACTATTAGACCATCGAGGTTATTTTTTTGAACGGTGGCTAGTGCTGCTTTGAATTGCTCCTCTTTTTCGATTTTGGTTCTTCCCGAGCCTATAAGATCAAATCCTCCCGTGTTGCGATACTCCTGGATTAACGATTGCGTAATCTCCTTTTTTTTATCGTCGATAATGCCAGAAGGCCCTCCAAGGAACCCTATGAGCACACTTTTGGGATGTAATTTTTGCAGCGCATCGAGAAGACCTGAAATAACATTATGGCCTCCAGAGGCGGGTCCACCTGAAAAAATAACCCCTACGCGTAGGGGAGAGGCTGGTTTTCCAGCTTCCTCCTTTTTTTTTAACCTAAGAAAAGTTTGATCCTGCGTTTCAGGAAAAAGGAAGCGCATTTCACTCTCCCTTAGCACTTTTTCCCCTTCAACTATCTCTACTTTTGCAAGATCTAAGAGAAGAGGAGGCAATGGAGGCTCATACTTCAACCGGGCCCGATGAAGGGCGCTTTTTTCTTCAAACATATCCATTATCCCACGCTAATCTAAAAGTTAAATAAAAAATTAATATAATGTTAACAAGGAGATTTCGTCGAGGACTTTAAAAATAAAGATGAAGCGATCCAGGCTGTTGTCCAGGCATTTTGAAAATTAAATCCGCCTGTGATTCCATCAATATCTAAAATCTCTCCAGCAAAGAATAGCCCTGAGCAAATGCGGCTTTCCATGGTCTTGAAATTGACTTCCTTGAGATCTATCCCCCCTGCTGTAACAAACTCCTCTTTATTGGTCGTTTTTCCCGAAATTGAATAGGTATCTTTCTCAAGTTTTTCGCAAATACCCTCAATCTCCTTGTGGGAAAGATCTGCTAGACGCTTCTCAAAAGGCTCACTGATTTTTTTCCAAAGATTGCGAGGTAAGAGAAAAGGGTTTACATTTCCCAAAGTACTCTTAGGGAAGCTTTTTTTCATCTCCAAAAGAGTCTCTTTCACATGGCTTTCAGGAACCCAGTTGATGATGAGATCAGCTCTGTAGTCTTTCTCATGCAGTATCCTGGCGCCCCAAGCAGATAATCGCAAAACTGCAGGACCACTAAAACCAAAATGAGTAATGAGAAGAGGGCCCTTTTCCACAAGAGCAGTCCCTGTTATTTTCAAAGAAACTTTCTCGACAACAATACCTGAAAGCTCTTTTAGAGGAGAATCAGGGACATTGAAGGTAAAGAGCGAGGGAACGGGGGGGATGATTTTATGTCCAAGAGCTTGGGCAAGAGCGTGGCCTTGCGCGCTACCGCCTGTTGCTAGCAGCAATCGATCGCAAGAAAACGTCTCATTTGAGGATAGAGTGATAACAAATCCTTTTTCAATCTTCTCGATACGACTCTGCAACCTTATTTCTACATTTTTCTTTTTAGCCTCTAAAAAAAGACAATCAATGATGCTTTGGGAATTATTGCTTACAGGAAAAACCCGCCCATCGACCTCAGTTTTAAGGGGCACTGCGCGCGATTCAAACCATTCGATAGTGTCTTTTGGCTGAAATTGAGTGAAGGGCCCAAGAAGCTCTTTACTTCCTCTTGGATAATAACTTATAAGTTTTTTTGGATCAAAACAGCTATGAGTTACATTGCATCGTCCGCCGCCGGAGATGCGTACTTTGGCAAGAAGGGTATTTGTTCTTTCAAAAAGAACGACTCTGGCATGGGGGTGCTTTTCTGCAGCAGCAATGGCAGCAAAAAAACCAGCTGCCCCTCCTCCTATAACAGCGATAGTAAACATAGCAGTGGATAATTGCACAAAAAGGCAATTTTTGGTAGGGTCTGTGACATCTTTTGAAGCGGCATAGCTCAGTGGTAGAGCAGCGGGATCATAATCCGTTGGTCGTTGGTTCAAATCCGACTGCCGCTACTTTTATTTCCAAGTACTTATGATTTTCCCCCTCCTTTATTGGGATCCATTTGTCAGAATTTTGTCAGAGCTTATAGTGTATTTTGAAATACGAAGTCTATCTTCTTTTTTTTCTGCATTCCGACTAAGCAAAAAGACCCATCAAATTACATTACAAAAAATTCATTTTTACATCTTATCCTGACAAATATTCTGACATTTCAAAAATGGAAATTCTAAATCAATCTTAAGATATATCTAAAATGACATTTATAACAAAAAAACATCGGATTATTTATCCGTTGCTTGTATGAAATTGCCTTGTTCCATATGATGCTGGATCAATACGAAAAGGATCTAATGCATGGCTACACTTAGGATTAGGAAGAATAAAGATGGAAGAAATAGATATCAGATTATAGTCGAGGCATATCGAAATGGAAAAAGATTCTTTAAAAGTAAGACTTTGAACACTAAACGTGAAGCATTGGATTGGGAAAAGAAATTTCTGTATGAGATAGAATCTGGCATAGTCACAAAGGAGTCTCTCAAAAAAAGAAAGCTCTCTGATGCAATTGAAAAATATATTTCATTAGTATTACCTCTTAAGCCAAAAAATGCACGAAACGTCATTCAACATTTGCACTGGTGGAATCAAGAAATTGGGCATCTTAATCTTTCTGATGTCTCCCCCAGCGTTTTAGCTGAATGCAGGGATCGTTTACTTTCGGAAAAAGGTGGTCATGGCAGACCTCGCAAAAACAACACTGTCATTCGTTATATTGCTTCAATAGGTATTGTATTGGAATATTGCATAAAAGAGTGGCTATGGTTAACTCATAACCCGGTGCGATCGATAAAAAAACCACATGTAGGGAAAGGTAAAACTCGTTTTTTCGATCAGGATGAAATCCAAAAGATCAAAACTTTATGTGCTGCAAGTGAGAGCCCCCATCTACTTCCTATATTTACAATAGCTTTACATAGTGGAATGAGAAGAGGAGAAGTTCTCTCACTCAAATGGGAGAACATTGACTTCAAAAATAAGGAAATCCATTTGGCAACATCAAAAAATGGTGAACCACGTGATATACCTATGACAGAGGAAGTTTTCAAAATATTGTCGAGCCTAGCAATTTATAAACCCATAGATAGTTCCCATTTGCTATTTCCTAAAAAAAATGATGTCCAAAAGCCCATCGATATACGTCCTTCTTGGGAAAGAGTGCTTCAGAAAGCCGGAATTCAAGGAGCTACCTTTCACACAATCAGACATACCACATGTTCCCTACTTGCTCAGATGGGACTTTCACCTATTTTGATCGCCAGAATTGTGGGTCACAAGGATAGCCGTACCACAGATCGTTATACGCATGCCGTAAAGAGTCATGTCCGTCAAGCAATTGACCAACTCGAATTACTAATTCAGCACGGATAGAGAATGTTAAACAAGCTTAAAACCGCTCTTGAACAAATCAGATATGCAAGGGAACAGGAACTCTTGGAAAGAAAGCGTATTTTAGGAGGATGTGGGTTTCGTGAAGATGAATACCAAAAGGCAAAAGCCATTTTAACCCTTGAATTGCCCTTTAGAACAAATATTGAGGATGTGCTCGAGGCTAGAGCATCGCTCTATCTACAAAAACAAGATAGAAAAGAAAAAAAACAGGAGAAAACGGCTGATACAATCATTACTGAATGGTGTAATCAGGAATATGAATCATCGACTAACTCAAGAACTTCTTTTTGTGAGTTATTACAATCTCGCGGGATACTCATACGATCCCTTACAATATCCGAAATAGCAAGAAAACTTCCTCTTCAATTAATGATAGAAATTATTGAAAAAGAGCCTCTCAAAGATTCCACAAAAGAAGTCTATACTTTATATGCCAAAGATCTCTATGAATTTTTACAAAAAGATCTTTATATATCAACGAACTGGTTTACTAAAAAGGACATAATTTCACTTTTTGATGTAGAGAAACTATTTGAATACCTCGAGAAAAGAGCCTTAAAAGGTAATACAATAAGAGCTTTTGAGGATGTATTTCTTTCTCGAGCTTTGTTCTACGCTCCTGTGACAACAAAAAAGCTTTTTTCAATAAGTTCACTTGATAGGAATACACTCGACATAAACTGTGAGGATCATTCTTTCCCTGTGCCACGATCTTTTGTAGATTTATGGAACAACTTTTTATTGCCCAGTCACCAATTATTTCCAAATGAGATGAATGAACGAGTTTTGCACCAAAAAATTCGGAGGTTAGGTGAGTATGCAGAAGTATCTCTTGCTCTTACTCCCTCTATTCTTCGATCATCCATGGAATCCATTTGCTATAATTATCTTTTTATTGAACCTGAAGTGATTAGATTACTCCCTAGACGCTCTTAATCGGGAACAAAATAATGATAATTTGCATTACGCAGTGTTATTTATAATTGAAGCTTTATGAGTAGTACTGTCCCATCTGCGTCCCAAGCGAACTCACAAATCAATAGCCTATTTATTACCGAAAGGGTATAATTAGAGATAATGACTGGGATTGACCTGTGAAGCGAGTAATTTGGGTAGGCAAGAGTTATGAGGATTTAAAGGGATTCCCTCCGCCCGTGCGTAGTGCTATGGGGTATGCTCTTTATGCTGCCCAGACTGGGAAGAAGCATGAGCATGCTAAAGTACTGAGTGGTATGGGAAGCGCAAAAGTTATTGAAATTCGAGAAAATGATAGAAGTGGAACCTATAGAATTATTTATACTACTGAGATAGACGATTTTGTATTCGTCTTGCATGCATTTCAGAAGAAGTCAAAGTCGGGAATCGCTACTCCTAAACAGGAGCTCGAGCTATTAAAAAATCGTCTGAAAGAGGCTAAGGTTCTTTACAAGGATCTGATGGGGAAGAAGAAATGACAGCAAAAAAACCAAAGAAGAAACATTTAGGAAACATTGAGTATATCGAGGGCTCTGGGAATATTTTTGCCGATCTTGGAATCTCCAATCCTGAAGAGGCCTTGGCAAAAGCGGAGATTGCCCTGAAGATAGGTGATATCGTCAAGAAGAAGAAGCTTACCCAAGCACAAGCAGCGAAAATCTTAAAAATTAGCCAACCTAAGGTCTCTCTGCTTCTACGTGGGTATTTAACCAATTTTTCATTGGAGCGCCTCCTCCGTTTCTTGAATGATCTAGGTCAGGATGTATACATCTCTATCAAACCTGCATCAGGCTCTAAGCAGGGCTCTACTAAGATAGGAGAAATACCCTCTAAAGCTCGCATAGCAGCTCTGGGGAAATAAAAAGGGTAAAGTTTAGAATAATTCTTTCCGATGATTAAGGGAAAAGATTAGTTAAAGAAAAACAGAGGCTTCCTTTTTTCATAAGCACGGATCAGGAAGGGTGCAAAAGGTTCAAACGTGCAGATTGCCGCTGGCAAAATACTGCGCTCCCCCTTTCACAGATAAGGCCAACCAATACTCTCTTTCTCAACATCCCTTTATCATAAAGGGATAGCCGAGAGGTTAAAAAAATTCTACAAAGTATTCTTTATGAAGAACTTGCATTAAGACATCGTAGAGGAAAGCCAATCTGCATATCAAAGCCTTCTCCAACCACCGAATTTAGGACAATAGCTTTGGTAAGAGGAACAACTATATCGTTAGCATCTAACCAACCACCTCTTCTTAATACCGATCTACTATCTTCTGCTCCCAACCCAATAGATGGAAAACTATAATTTGGATTTTTACACTTTTCAACGAGGTCAAAAAATGCTACAAAGTTTTGTGCATGAAGAGCTTTCAAAGATATCATTAAGGCTTCGACGGTAACTTTTGGTGCAGGAGTGCCATCTTTCAAAATCACCATATGTACTCCGGGTCTTGAGCCATCACCAGTTGGTGATCCCACCGCCGCCTGACCTTCAGCATGAGCCCCTCCTGACACGCTAGCACCTAAAAATGACCCTGAACCTCTAGCATGGTCTCCACTCCCACTTGCCCTTGCACCAGGAGGCCCCACCGCCGCGTATACTGGAGCGCTAGCAGAAGGATCAACAGGGGGCCCGCCGGGAGGCCACTCATGAGCAATCCCAGGAGGAGGGACAATTATATAACTCGGGTCCCGCGTTTTAAGACCTATAAGACCAATCACAAGAAACACCAATCCCCCACCGCCCGCACTACCTATCACTACCCAATGGGTATCGGTGAACTTCTCAGCCGCCCAACCATCTATTGCAAAACCAGCCGCCACCATAAAGCCCAAAACACCCATTGTCACCAGCACAATATAAAGCGTTTTATTCCCATGATTTTTCATGGCCGGTGGTGGGTGGGGTCCTTCGCCGAAGGGACCTGGATTATCTAGAACTTCTCCGGCGGCGGCGGGAGAGGGGGGGGACCATAGACCTCCTGCAGGACCTCTGCTTCCCACAGCATCCCCTCGTAAATGTGCTCCGCCAGACATGTATTTGCCCTATTTTTAAAAAAATAATAAGTAATTATAAGCAAAAAAGAATTATTTTGCAACTTCTTCTTCACTCATTGGGGTATTTTTCTATATCTTTTATCTAAACTGAGAATACCCAAAGAAGTAGCTGTGACCCCTTCTCCCCCAGCTAACGCCAATGAAGAAACAGTTATGAGAGGCTTTTGATTTCTTTTTCTAATGCTTGAATGACGCAAAGAATCCGATAAAAACACGTAGGACTGAAACATGGGATGACCTCCAGCTTTTGGGGATCAAACTTTCCTGAACTTTGGCGGCTTCTGAACGCTTCTTCATCAAATACTCAAGAACTTATGCTATAATAGCTGCATATAAAAAATTAAGAGTCCTTTTATGTATTCAGGGTCTATTACTCATATCGAGTTCGAGGGTATGGGCACAGCAGTGTCAAAATCACTCCCATTCCAATGGTGTGATGAAATTTGGGCAAATAGAACAACGGCCCAAAGAACAGTAGTGAGTATTGCCTTGGCTCTTTTTGCTATAATAGGCGTTACTTATCTTATCTGCTATAGTGCAGACATTGATCCTTTTGAGATGCAGGAAGGTATTAAATGGCTGCACGATAATCAAGCAGCTGCAATAAGTGTAAGTGCGGGATTGGTCATCATATTCCTTTTTTGGTGTAAGAAGTCCGAAAGAGAAAATAAGCCTCTACTAGCTCAACCTCTAACTTCATCTCTTCCATCGGAGCCTCCCTTAACATCTTTAGCAGTTTCGCTCACTACGACTCTCCCTTCAGCATCGAATAATACGGGTGCCGGAGCATTGCCACTCCCACAAGCAACTTCAGCTCAGGCTGCATTGGTATCCTCTTCATCACCGCCAGAAGCACCATTATCTCACTCATTAGCCTCAGAACCTCATACAGCCGCACCTCATCCTCCTGCTCACAGCTCTTCACAGGCGCCACCTGCATTAGCTCTACCATTGGGTGCAACACAAGTTGTTCTTGGAGCCGGCGCTTCTGTCTACGCTGATGCCTCCGCGGCAGCAGCACCACGTCCAGTCCACCTCTCCCCCCCTCCGGCTCCAGCTAAACAAGCATCAATAATTGGACCTCCTGCTAGTAGTGCCGCCGGATCGGCTGCAGCCCCTGGAATAAGTGTGCCTCCCTCAGCTACTGCATCTTCCTCCTCAATCTCTTCCGGACGCATAATTGCAAGAAAAATGCTATCTTTTCCAGAAGGCCTAGTCAATCCTACCGCGACTCACCTTGGGAACGGCAAGCATCGTTGGGTTGAGCGCCTTGATAATACATCTATTGTTTTTAAAAGGGCTTACCGTTGGGGTGAGGTTTACATGACGCTCGAAGCAATAGAACAGGAATATCGAGCTTATGAGGTGAGCGAAATACTCGGATTGCATGCAGTTCCAAAACTTACCTACTACGATCCACTTGAAGCAGATAGAGTTAGAGAGCAATATCCAGGATTACCTCTTGGTAAAGGAGATCTACTTCTCCAAGAATTAGCTTCCCTCTCGAAGGTTGGGGAGGGTATGTCTGATCCACTCCATCGCGCTCTATTTTTTAACTGGATTATTGGTCGGGGAGATAACAAAAAAGAGAATAGTGCATCGGGGTTAGAAATAGACAATGAAATTATCGGAGGATATCCTAATGGGAGGCGTCACTGGAGTATTGGTAGCGCACTAATTCCAGAAGAGACTCTGCAAAAGATACGCGACTTGCCTGATCGGATTGTTCTGCAAAGAGAGCCTTTTGTCAACCCTTTATATAAGCCTGAACGAGTTAAACGACTTGAGGACATAATCGAGCGGAACCTAGCTATTGTAAAGAAGGCCATTCCCGCAAGCGGAACAATTTCAAGCCACGATTTAGATGTAGAAATCAGCAGGTTATCAACAATTGCTCAAGAGGCAGCAGCTAAGGCAGCAACAGCTTGAGTTTTTGAATGATTTAATCTATTTACAATGTAATTTTGCCCAATTCCTTAGAGCCTGTTCAGGATCTCCAAAGGACTGCTTTTTGGATCTTTTTTCGTAAAAATTATGCAACAACGCCGATGAACAGTATAGAATAAAAAAAGATTGCATCTATTAATAAACTATTCTCATGGTTATAGTTGCGTTTGTTTTTTTACTAACTCAGAAAAAAGTCGCCCCTTTAGGAGTATATATGAGATTTTTATTGATTACCTTGACAGTATTAGTACCATTTTGCGCATGCTATGCAAGCAGGTACGAAGGTATGGATGATTACATGGACAAATTCCATGAGCGCATGGACCGCATAGATCAAAACATCGAAAGACAAGATCAGAGAAGCATGAACCGCGCGATTATCAATGAGATGGCGCGTGCTCGTGAAGCAGAAGCCTCAAAAAGGCGCCAAGCAAATCACAACGGTGGTAAGAGGACCATTTGATGAAATTCGCGCTCGTCGATTCTAGGGTCGTTTCTGCAAGTTTATCTCCAGGCAATGAGACTAGAAACAATCAATAAAATCCAAGCCGATTTGGTGCGCATGCGGGCGCTAAAAATTTATCAAAAGCAGCTCTAGACGCTTTAGCTTGCCTTTGGCGCTCTGCCTCTTCAGAGGATTGCTGTTTCGTATTGGCCATCCGCAAACTAACGGCAAGATAGCGAAAAGCATCGGCGCCGTCGCTTGAAAAGTCATGGACTGGCTTATCGCTCCAACACCCATGGCGTTCGTTCCACTCCTTGCGGTAGTTTTCTAGAGAGCGAAGACCCTTCTCGCACTTTTGCTCATCGAACCAGCATTTTCCGAGGATATTGCGTACGGCATCGATGCCTTCTTGGATGCTAAGCTTTGGCACAGGAGTGAGCGTGATCCCATGATTACGCGCTATTTGAATGCGAGTGAGACCGCTACCGTACTCTGTATTATTGGCATCATGGGGCACAAAGTATTTCTGCATTATGTAAGGCTTATCTTTTAGAATCTTAATGTAATGTGTTAGCGGCTCTCCGGACATCTCGTAATAGTCGATCACATGGATCTCTTGCCCAACGATTTGGTACCACCAAATAGCCGTGCTATCATTGAATCCAAGATCTAACGCTGCGAACGTTGGCACCGTTTCGCCATAAGTGACCCGACCCATCCGTTTTTCATTCCTCGCTTTCGCGAGATATTTCCCGTAATACAGTCCATCAGTAGCCGCTCGAAATGCCTCTTCTGGGGTCGAAGGGTATTCGCGCTTCATATCTTCATATTGGGTGGCGTACTTCTTGGCATACCAGCACATTTGCGATGGATGCAGCACGATCTTGTTGTTTTCAGCAAGGTCTTTAAAATACTCGACCAGATCAACAGGGATTTGGGTAGCGCTATTGTCGAGCCTATACTCGGTGCTCTGATACCACGGAAAAAAGAAGAACCGAAAATCGAGTTGCGTCAGCTTCTTCCCTGAGGATTGCGCGGATTGGGCTTCCTTGCACATTTCGTAGAAATAACCCTCTCTGCCCTCGGCCGTAGACTCGATGAAGCAATACTGTCCCGCTGCAAGCGTATTAAGCGACCCCGTGACGATTTCTCGTGCCTTATCGGGAAATTTAGCGCAAATCTTGCCAAATTCGGAGATATGGAGATACTGAAATGTGCTTGATCTCAATGACATCCCCACTCTAAGAGAAGACCCATTAGAGAACTGAATCATTTGCGCGGTGTCGGTGTTAGATTGACGTAATGTCTTTAGCTCTTCTGGGAGATTGTCATACGCAAATTTGACCCTGCGAAAGAGTTGCTGGGCGTCTTCAATAGTATGAGCGATGATTCCGGCAGAAATATTGGAGTTAAAAAGACATCTATCGAGAAACAATAGGCAAATGAAGGTTGATATCCCAAGTTGCCTGGCCTTCAAGATAAGATTACAATAGTGCATCCCATTAAAAAGCTCCTCCTGCGCCCAATTCATTTTGAAGCGAGCCTTATTTCCTTGCTTATCAACAATTTGGTACAAATTGTTAAGACGCCAACGTGGGTTTGCGAGGAGAATCTGCGCGGTTTCAATCTCTTTCTTGTTCATTGTTAACGAGTTCTTTAGAAGTTCCGTCAATGCTGTTCAAGACGAAGGCGAGGGGGTTAACCGCGTCACCTGAGACCTGTTGTCGGTCTGTCCAACCGCAAGTATTTGCAAGAACCAGCTTTGTGATAGCGGCATTGTATTCACTCAACAGGCCACCCTTTATGAGCTTGGTTTTTTGCCAACCCTGCGATAACTTATAAACTCCCGAAAACCTTTCATTTTCCTTTGCCCACAAACTTAAAAGATTGGGATCGTATCCTCTTTCGACGGCAAAGCTTTCATACCAAATACTATCTGGAAGTTTCATCCACTCTTCAAAAGCTACTGCCTCTTTCTCGATAAAATCCGTTGTATATTTTATAGGTCTACCGCCAGTGTCTGATCCAAGA
>Ga0207156_10291_pt1 | contig 11709 bp, 9 predicted proteins | sample Alteio_BWMinHeat_24_FD_153514 | JGI IMG/M metagenome (GOLD analysis project Ga0207156, IMG submission 153514) | Enriched cells from forest soil in Barre Woods Harvard Forest LTER site, Petersham, Massachusetts, United States -... | ecosystem: Environmental > Terrestrial > Soil > Temperate forest >...
TGCCAAGGAGAGGCCAGCGTCCCTGCATTGGAGTCATTGCCCGTGGGGGAAACATAGTAACTGCTCAGGGCAATCCGCGGCTCGAGTTGCTCCAACTCAAAGAGGAACTTTCGAGATGGGCGCGCACCGCGGAACTTTCGACGTAGGCGCATACTTGCTCCCTGGAAGAATTTGCGAGTTTAATTGTCCAGGGCGAATGAGTTGGGGTTGAGCTAAGAGTAGATTCTTTTTTAGGGCCTGTCAAACCAATGGGCAGAGTCCATCAAAGCGGACGCTGGCGGTTGCTTAGTCGTTTGGGTCGAGCCAAGCCCAATCGGCGATCACCGGGCGGTGGGGCGAGCCGACATTTGGCCCCACCCAACAGGTCCGGCAATGCCACCCAGGACCGGCCAGCTGGTGATCAATGCGGACTGCTGCCCGGCGGCTGAAATAGGTGTTGCCCCACCCGAAGCCGGCCTCGGCAAATGCGTTATGAAAGGGAGACCAGAAGTCAGCATAAATCGTGCTGTCAGGAGGTGTGTTGAAATCCCCGGCTAGCAAAAAGCGGCCTTCTAATTTTTTCGTCCAGCTCCCTATTATTTCCGCTTGACTTCGGCGCAAATCCGAATTGGCCTGCAATAGGGTTGGCGCCGCTGCCTGCTGGCCTATGACCGCATTCAGTCCCTCGTGAGGTGATGCCAGGTGAAGATTGAAAAAGTGAATCGTTCCGTTTGGCGCCTCTAAGTCGTACCGGGCAAACGCGCCTCGGCCAACCTTAAAAACTGCATCGGTCGCTAGGTTGACTTTCCGGATCGGGTACCTGGTCCCCAAGCACAATTCCCCGTCCCGACGCAAGTGCCAGTTCTCCTCCCAAAACACAACCGGTTTGTGCTTTCCAATCCAGCCTTGTAATGCAACGATGTCGGGCTCGGTTTGAGTAATTAGCATAGAGAGGGCCGCGGCGTCCAATTGGTTATAATGGACGTTACAGGTCAAAACTCGTGTGCGGGGACCTGGCGACTTGGGGGCAATCAAGGGCCGCCAAGGTAAACACAATCCCATCAAAGGCCCGATGACCACGGCCAAACTAATCGCGAGAGGCCAAAGCGATCTCCGGCCCACAAAGAGTGCAAGGGGGATCAAGATGCTCAGTGGAAGGGCATACGGCCACCGCGGGCCAAACATGAACACGGTGACCACCCACCAGCGGTCCGCGGCTAAGCGCAAGATAAACAAAACCGCAAGAACGGCGCCAACGTAGATCCAGGAACACCGGTTCACAAGGCAATTCCATTGGATTCGACGCCTCGCTGCAGGCCTATCTCGAACGAACCAACTGCTTTCCCGAAACACTCTATCCCCCTTAGAAAAAAAGGAACCCGGATGGGATGATCCCGCCCGGGTCTTTAGGGTACACAAACGAAGTCAAAGGGGACAGTTTGGCCTTGAGCCGCCTTTGGAACCCGTTGCCGATTTACGCCATTTGCATCTGAGCGGCAATATCGGCCGGCACTCCTAGCTTTCGATAAGCCAACTCAACTTGAAAGCGGCTCGGCATCCGGAACAGGGCACGGAGCACGTCGAAAGGCACCCCCAGCACTTTGAAAGCCGTGCATACCAGAATTCGCAGGTCGAGCCAAACGCTGACTTGGCGAACATAATACAAATCATAGGCCAGCTTGCGCCGGACGCTTTCCAAGTCCGTGTCGGCGGGCAGTTGCACCTGGGCCAATCCCGTGACGCCCGGGCGGACCAACAAGCGGTCCAGGTAGTGCGGAATGGCCTGCTGGAGAGCGGGGACGAACTCCGGCCGTTCGGGCCGAGGTCCGATCAGGCTCATGTCGCCCCGAATCACATTCCACAATTGCGGCAGCTCGTCCAAATGGGCGCGCCGGAGAAACCTGCCCACTAAGGTTACACGGGGGTCGCGGGTCGTGGACCAACGGGCGCCAGACCGCGTTTCACATTCGTGAACCATGGTCCTGATTTTATAGATGTAGTAAGGCTTACCGAACCTGCCTAAACGTACTTGGGAATAAATTACTGGGCCGCGCGAGGTCAGCTTGACTAGCACGGCCGTCAACGCCATTAAAGGCATTGCCAGCACCAGCAGAACCGTCGCGGCCATAAACTCCCACACCGATTTAATCGCCAAGTATGGATGCAGGGCAGGCCAATCGTCACGGGGCCGCAGCCAGGGGTCCGCAGCAAGCGGTCGTGATTTCTGACTCCTGAATCCTAACTCCAGATTCTCGGAGATTTCAGGTCGAACATTCTTCTCATGACATTCCGCGTCAATGGGCATTGGTCTTTCCTGCGATATAGAACCTGGGCACCGCAGGGGAAGAAGACGCTCACTTACTCACATTCACTTTAGGGCCTTCTACATGTGGGAAGCCTGCCCTTTAAGCATGCACCTCGGTCCGGTACTGGTAGGCAGGACAATATTCATCCATCTTGGCACCGCTGACGACGGCTCCCAGCATGCGGATTCCTAACATTTCCAACCGCTGATGGGCGGCATAGACCTTGGGAAGGCGACTCACATCGTGAAGTATGGAGAAGATCACTCCATCCACGAATTGGCCGACCAGGAGCGAATCGGCCACGGGTAGCACGGGCGCGGAATCGATCACGATGAAATCGAATTCCTTCCGGAGTGGTTCACAAATCTTTCCGAAATTCTCTTGGGCTAGGCTTTGCAGGGCCAACTCATCGCATCGCCCACCGGGAATCAGGCTAAGCCCCGGAACGAGAGTTGGTTGAATCGTGTCGACCAAATTGACCTCGCCTCGAAGGAGCTCGCACAACCCGGGAGATCGGTCCACGCAAAACAGCCGATGAATAGCCGAATTGCGTAGGTCGGCATCAAGCAAAAGAGTTTTGCGGCCGGACCGGGCCAGGCTGGCCGCCAGGTGACTCGACAGTGATGTCTTGCCCTCAGCGCCGACTGCGCTGGTGACCATGATCACTCGCAGTGATTCCGCTGTGACCTGGTGCAAGAGCAGGGTACGAGCCGTGTCCACCGATTCGGTCAAGATGCTTTGCCATCGGGAGTCCCCGCGGCCGTTGGAACTAATGAGTCGCAGCTGTCGCCGGCTTGGTAAGGCTGGCACCGTGCCCATAAGTCTCATGCCCAACCCTTGAACAACTTCGTCGACAGAGTTTACTCGCTGCCGGCGGAAATCCCACCAGGCAATCACCAAGAGCACCAAGCCCAAAGCCCCGCCGCCTGAAAGCGCGGCCGCCACAAGCTTCCGCCTTGTATTGTTGGGACGGGTCACATAGGCTTCCTCCAAGTGAGTAATCCGGACAGGAGCACTTCGTTCTACTGTCAAGGCCTCGACCTGGTGAGCCGCCCGTTGAGATATTACCTCGAGTCGGGCAAGTTCGGCCTTCTCGTCCTCGATATCGAGGGTGGTCGTGCCGAGATCTGCGATCTCTTTCTGGAGCCGCTTAACGTCTTTGTCCAGCCTGGATTCCCAACCTCTCAGGAAGTCGATCTTTTGTTTCAGCCGATCTTGGTTGAGTAAGTTGTCGAACGCAGTTCTCTCCGAGAGGTCCTTAACCAATTGAGGTCGAAGGCTCTTGCGCCGAGCAGCTAGCTCGGCCTCGACGCCTTCATATTCCTGCTTAAACCTTTGCATAAGCGGGTTCTTATTGGGGTCTTTCAGTTTCCCTTGGGTGTCCCAAATCAGCGCTTCGCTTCTTTGCTTCCTGCTCAGGATTTCTTTTCCTTCCGGATCATTTTTCAGGTATTCGTCGACGGCGCGATCAGAAACGGTCAGCTCGCGAGCTTCAGGATGAGCCGACAGGCCGACCGCTTCTTCTTCTAGCCTCCTCAAATCCGACCGAACGTCCAGGAGATCCGTTTTGGTACGGTTAAGAAAAGCCTCGTTGAACTTTCGGATTTCCACCAAGGCGGTGGGATCCTTGGTGCCTAGTACCTTGGAGATGTCCGCCAGATGTTTCCGTTTTCTTTTCACATTGTCTTCATAACCGTTTGCGAACTTTTTCATGTCCTCCAAATGTTTCTCCGCCGCCAAATGGTCTTTTTGGACGATCTCCTTCAAGTAAGCGTTTTCTATAGCTGCAACCAACGTTTTCTGTTCCTCTGGAAGATCGCCATCCAGGGAAATTTTGAGTATTTCCGGCCCGACGGAAAAATCGACCTTAATTTGTCGCTCCAACCAATCGATCGCTTCGTCTTGTCCTCGTTTCTCCAATTCCCGGATCATACTTAGTTCGCGCACCTCGGGTTTGCGCAAAGCGGCCATTAAGACCAAGCGGCTTTTAACCAGGGCGATCTGAGATTGTCGATACAAATCGAAATTGGCAGAGCTATGGACTTCATGAAACAACACAGATTGGGGGATGGAATCCACATGCAACAGAACGCGTGCCGTAAATTTTCCGGGAGGTAGGAGAATCCAGGCTGCCGCGGCACTGGCAGCGGCACAGACCAACCCCAAACTTGAAGCCAACACCCAGTGCCGCTGGAGTGCCTTAAGCATTCCCCCAATGTTCAAAGATGAGGGCAAGCGGTTCGGACGCCCTTCTAAGGTTTCCGATCCGCCGGGCGCGTCGATGCCGATGGCAGGGATCAAATCCTGCTTCGGTTCACGCGGAAGTGAAGAGCTAGCAAATGGGTCGCCATTAGAAGACTGCATAAGCTTGCTCCAAGGTCTTGAAATACCGATACACTTCGTCTAACTCCTTACTGGCTGGCGCCGAATGACTGGCTCGGGCCCTCTCGCTATGAACCGGCGACAGAAACGAAATATTCCGATCGGCAGTGGGGACGCGTTTTTTTGGCAAACTCTATGCCAAGCTGGCGTCGCCATTTGCGAAGAGAAAGTGAACGAACATAAGTCCCGATTTGAAAAATGGTTATGTCTATCCGCCAGATTGGAATAGAGCTTGCCCGTTCACGAGGACAAGGGAATGAAGAAAAGTGGAAAGCAATAGGACACTAACATTCCGGTGTTAACCGCGCATACGGATATTTACACCCACCTATCGTATCTTCCCCTGGCTCCTTGTTCGGCCCGCTTTGCTTACCTGTCTTAACTGGCCCACTCTTGAAAACTGAAGTTGTTTTGGCTACGTGGCTGGGATTCTTCATTATGTAGGTCACAAAAACCCGATCTTATGGGTTAAATGAGTCCTAGCGATCTTGTTGGATGGGAAAAAAGAGTCTCTTTACTTTAGGGCTGGGGCGGTCCAAGTGGCAAGGAGTTGACTCATGGGGAGAGGATGCCATAACTCGTGGCTATTGGTTATGTGGGCTGGCTTGGGGTTTTGTATGCTCGGTACCGGCTGCGCTTCCTTACAACATGCCGATTCCATGGCCGATAATCAAGTTCCCCGGGAGTTAGACAAGGTCACATTGCCTCCTTACGTCATCGAGCCGCCCGACGTTTTGGTCATCGACGCGATTCGGCTGGTTCCCCTTCCGCCTTACCGGATTGAACCGATGGACCAACTGATCATTCAGGCAAGCGGTGTTTTGGTTACCGACCCGATCTCCGGCCTTTATCCAGTAGAACCGGATGCGACTGTTAACCTGGGTTTGACTTACGGAAAACCCAAGGTGAATCGCATGACCATGGAAGAGGCTAAGACGGCCATTGAGAACCACTTGAAAAACCTGGGATTCAAGGATCCAAAAGTTTCCGTGGCCTTGGGCGCTTCCCGCGGTATTCAGTTGGTGCGCGGCGAGCACCTCGTTCGACTCGACGGTACGGTCAGCTTAGGAAGCTATGGGGAGGTTCGCGTCGCCGGCCTGACACTTGCGGAAGCCAAGAAGGCCATCGAGCAGCAACTTTGGAAATACCTGTGGGAACCGGAAATCAGTCTCGACGTGGCCGGATACAATAGCAAAGTCTATTATGTTGTCCTCAATCAAGCGGGAGCCGGGATGCAGATCCTTCGGCTGCCGATTACCGGGAATGAGACGGTCTTGGATGCTTTGGGCCTAATCAATGGCATACCGCCGATTGCCTCCAAAGATCGGATTTGGCTGGCCCGGCCAGCTCCCGCCCATTCCGGGTGCGATCAAGTCTTGCCGGTTGACTTACGTTCCATAGCGGAGTGCGGCGCCACCGCGACCAATTACCAGATTCTCCCCGGCGATCGACTTTACGTCCAGGCCGATCCTTTAATTGCAGCCGACAACGCGCTGGCCAAAGTGTTGGCGCCAGTGGAACGAGTGCTGGGCGTGACCTTGTTGGGTAGCGCCACGGTGCATTCCGTTGGCCAACGGATCGGGACTACGGGAAGTGGATTCTAACGCTTGACAAGAGCGCCTGAATGGAACTCTACACGACATAACTTGAGAGTCGATCCGTGATGAGTTTTATAGATAAAAGTGTGATGTCTCTTATGGACAGGGAGGGCGCGATGATATCGATCAAGACGATGCTGGCAGCCCTCGCCGTGGCTTTTCTCGGAACGGCGAGTCCGCTTTGGGCCCAAGGATACCCCTATAATCCGGCCAATCGGCCTGCCGTGAGCCCTTACATTAACATTCCCCGTCAGGGGGCCAGCGCGGGGGTGAATTACTATGGTTTAGTTCGGCCCGAGATACAATTTCGCAGCGCCATTGCGCAAAACCAACTGGAGATCGCCAGCAATCAACAAGCGATTTCAAATATTAACCCCGGCGCGATCACGACCGGCCACCACGCCGGCTTCATGACTCAGTGGCGATATTTCATGAATACCGGGACAGGCGCGACTGCTTCCTCATTTCGTCGGAGCTTAATGTCGCAAGGCTCTACTTCGAGCAGTCTACCTAATGTTTCGCGAAGGTGACGATGCAGCGAAATTCGAAATCCGAAGTTTGAAACAAATTCGAAATATGAATGGTCCCAAACGCATCCTAGGAAACTAATCTTATGGGTCTCGAATTTCCGATTTCCGATTTCGGATTTTGACGAGGAGAGATTATGCGACTCAAACGACCTTTCGGCACTGCGACGCTTTTGTTGAGCGGGCTTTTTGTTCTTGTCTCGACGGCAGCACCTTCGAGCGCTCAGTGTCGCCGTTGCAACGTTTGTCCGGGAGGGATCAACGGCGAGTTGTTTGGATATTATCCGACCATTTGGCGTCCTTGGCCGGGAGTGATTATCACTCCAATTCAGGAGGTGATCCCCGCTCCTGCCCCCTCGGTCGTTCCGCCCCCCTCGGCCATGCCAATGCCGTCGATGCCTCCCAAGCAGCCGGCCACTCCGCCCAAAGTGTTAGAGACTCCGCCCAAAGCTTCCGAGAAGCCATTAGAACAAACATCGTTTCCCGTTCTCGAACAGCCGGGCGCTCGTGCTCTCGAGCCGGGCTCAAGAGCCGAGCCGCAACCGTATTTCGCTCCGCCTCAATAAGGCGTGGCCGGCCGCGCGAGTCCGCCAAGTTGTCCGGGTGGGTGTGGCGGACTCGCTCGGCGTCGTAAAGCCATGCGGCGCTGCTATTTGTGGCAAAAAACGGAGCGAAACCGCCAATTCTGAACGCATAAGGAAGGGACCTTGGACCTGGTAATCATCTCACCGAGGCGACTAAGCGCCTTAGTCCCCCGGCCTGCCCCAATACCGAGTTCTTAAAACATCTCATCCTGGCCACGTGACAAATTCTGGAATGGTTTGGTGAAAATGGCGGAGTCTTAATTGCTGAAGTGAGCCCTGACGGGAAAACGCTTGCCGTAACGGAGCGCAAGGCTGAGCAGACCCGTAGCGCTCTGGAATATTGAGCCAATGAAAAAGCTGGCCAGTCTTTCCGGACAAATGGATCCCGTCAAGTCACTCGCTTTTTCACCGGATGGGAACACTTTGGCCATCGCCGGTGACGGAACCCACATCAAGTTGTGGTCGCGGGAAATTCGCCAGCGCGACGGCAAGTAGCGCTGACCTTCGGCATACCCTCGCCAAACGCGTGGTCCAAACCTGCCGCTGCCTGTTAACACTAGTTAACGCAAGTTAACGACCCGTTGTTAATTCAATCCGTGCCCCTGTCTTTCTCTTGCTGGTTCCAGTAGTCCGTGCATCTCTCGGTCGGTTTTGGGCGTGTTGTAAGGCCTTACTGGGGCTGTTGATACTTCATTTTCTAGCCGCCAGCAACTGGCCACTAGCAACTATTCCCTTGGGGATTCCTCTTTGGCATTTGCTTTGCCATAGGCATGCGGGTCCACGAGGACTCATGCGCTACCCACCGGGACGGAGTGCGCCTTAAGAGAAGCCGACCCGATTTATCAAGCCGACATGAATCAATTAGACGAGCCGGTTGCCAAGAACCATCATTTTGAATTGGATGGTGAAGAGTTGAGAGTAGAGAATCCAGACACTCTGGCTCTTGGCTCTTCTCTCTCCGCTCTGAACTCTCCGGTCTCCACTGAGCTCTCCACTGAACTAGAGCTGCCGCTTACGCGGATCAAGCCAGCCTCCGGTTGGCACGTGATCGACTTCCGCGAACTGTGGCGATTTCGGGAGCTTCTTTTCTTCCTCACTTGGCGAGATGTCAGGGTCCGTTACAAGCAAACTGTCCTGGGTGCGGCTTGGGCCGTCTTACAACCGTTGTGCATGATGATCGTCTTTAGCCTGTTCTTGGGTCGATTGGCCAAGAGCGAGGCCATTGATATCCCGTACCCGTTGTTTGTGCTGGCCGGGCTTCTGCCCTGGACGTTTTTCGGCAACTCGGTCAGCAACTCCGGTCAGAGCGTGGTGGTCAACGAACGGCTCGTGACGAAGATTTATTTTCCTCGGATTATTATCCCTCTCGCGGCCGTGGGGGCCGGGCTGGTGGATTTCGTGATCGCCTTAGGTCTCTTGGCCGTGATGATGGTTTATTACATGGTTTTTCGAGACGTGCAGACCGGCTGGATGATTTTGCTCTTGCCGATTCCAATGCTGGGCATGTTGGTCGCGGCGTTGGGGGTCGGCTCGCTCTTAGCCGCGCTCACGGTGGCGTACCGGGATTTTCGGCATGCGGTTCCCTTTCTCATGCAGGTGTGGATGTTCGCGACGCCGAGTATTTACATGCCCATGAGCACGCTGGCGGAATCGCGCTGGGCGGCCTGGTTGCCGATCAACCCGGCTTTTGGATTTGTGCAGAATTTTCGGCTGGCGCTGCTCGGTCGGCCTTTGGATTGGTATTCGTTGGCGGTGTCGGGGGCGGTAAGCCTCGTCCTTCTTTTTCTCGGCTGTCTGTATTTTCGGCGTGTGGAACACCAGTTCGCGGACATTATTTGAGGCGCGAAATACGTAGGGACAAGCTGCCAGCTTGTCGCTACTTTCTTCGAGGTTGGACTTATGAATCGAGTTCACGTGGGCGTGATTGGTTGCGGGTACTGGGGACCGAATCTGGTTCGGAATTTCTTCAGCTCGCCCGCGACCGAGCTGGTGGCGATTTGCGATGCCAACCCGGTGCGCTTGGAATCGGTCGGCCGAACGTACGGGGCGGTGAAGCAAGTCAGCTCGGTCGATCAACTGCTTGAGACGGGAATCGAAGCGGTGGCCATCGCCACGCCGGTGTCGAGTCACCATGCTCTGGCCACGCGCTGCCTGGAGGCGGGACTGCATGTGCTGGTGGAAAAACCACTGGCCGCCACGGCCCTAGAGGCTCAAGCGCTGGTCGACTTGGCGGAGCGAAAACAACGCGTCCTCATGGTCGATCACACCTACCTCTTCAACCCGGCCGTGCGCCGCATCAAGGAGCTGGTCGAGTACGGCGAACTGGGCGACCTCTATTACGTCGACTCAATCCGCATCAACCTGGGCCTCTTTCAGCATGACGTGAACGTGGTCTGGGATTTGGCGCCGCATGATCTGTCGATTGTGGACTATGTGCTCGACTACCAGGCCCGCAGCATCTCGGCCTGGGGATGCGCCCACGCCAACCCAGACATTGAGGACATTGCTTATGTCAACGTGGATTACGGCGACCGGATGATGGCCAACTTCCATGTGAATTGGCTGTCGCCGGTGAAGCTTCGCCAGATGATCTTCGCCGGCTCGCGCAAGAGTCTTATTTACAACGATCTGAACACCACCGAGCAAATCAAGGTGTACGACCGCGGCATCAACATCGGAAGTAGCGAGGAAGCCAGACACAAGGCGCAGATCGATTACCGGGCCGGCGACATCTGGAGTCCGCATATCGCACCTCAAGAAGCCCTGGCGGGTGTCGTGAGTCATTTCGCTGAGTGTATTCGCGAAGGGACGACGCCGCTGAGCAGCGGGCACCTAGGCCTGCGAGTCGTTCGGTTATTGGAAGCCGCCACGCGAAGCATCCGCGCCCAAGGCGGCCGAGTGGTGCTGTCGAACGGAATAGGGGTCAACGCAAATGCCAACGGGCACGCAAGAGAAAATGGATACGGCCAACGGTCTCCGGATCGCACCCGACGTGCGGCTGGGAAAAAACGTCGCGATCCACTGCTTCGTTAATCTTTACGGCTGCCGGATCGGCGACGAATCGCGCGTTGGCGCCTTCGTGGAAATCCAAAAAAACGCGGTGATCGGCGCCCGCTGCAAGATCTCCAGCCACACCTTTATCTGCGAGGGCGTGACGATCGAGGATGAGGTCTTCGTGGGTCATGGCGTCGTCTTCATCAATGATCCCGATCCGCGCGCCACGGCCGGCGGATTGCCGCAGACCGAAAAGGACTGGAAAGTCGTGCCGACGCGAGTTTGTCGGGGGGCAAGCATCGGCAGCGGCGCGGTCGTCATGAGCGGCGTCACCATCGGGGCTGACGCCCTGGTTGGCGCCGGCGCCGTCGTAACCAAGAACGTACCCCCTGGCCACGTGGTGGTCGGCAACCCCGCGCGATTTCTCCGAACCCGCAACCCACATGGTGAACTCAGCTCCAAGGACTAAGCAAATGCCACTCGCCCCTGTTGCTCCCGCTGTCAAACTATCCGTGCCCTTTGTCGACTTGCGCGTCCAGTATCAGCGCTTGCGTGAGGAAATCCTGGCTGCTCTTGAGGAGGTTGCCGAGAGCACATCTTTTGTGCTGGGGCCTCGCGTCGCCGAATTTGAAAAGGCATTCGCGGCCTTGACCGGCGCGCGCCACTGTGTGGCCGTCAACTCCGGCACGTCGGCTTTGCACCTGGCCCTGATCGCCGCGGGCGTGAAGCCCGGCGACGAAGTCATTACCGTCCCCATGACTTTTATTGCTACGTCATGGGGCATCAGTTACGTTGGTGCCACTCCGGTCTTTGCTGATGTCGACCTGGCTACTTACACCATGGATGTGAATCAAATCCGTAAGCGCATCAGCTCAAAGACCAAGGCGATCCTGCCCGTACACCTCTATGGTCAGCCCGCGGACATGGCCCCGTTGCTGGAAATCGGCCGACAGTATGGCATTCCCATTATCGAAGACGCGGCCCAAGCGCACGGAGCCACTTACCAAGGCAAGTTCGCCGGCACGTGGGGACTGTGCGGCTGCTTTAGTTTTTACCCCGGCAAGAACTTGGGGGCTTACGGCGAGGGGGGCGCGATCGTCACCAATGATGATCAAATCGCCAAGCGTTTTCGGTGCCTGCGCGATCACGCTCAAGAAGAACGCTATCATCACACCGAGATCGGCTTCAACTATCGCATGGACGCCATGCAGGGGGCCGTGCTCGGCATCAAACTCAAGCACCTCCAGTCCTGGACGGAAGGGCGTCGATTCTTGGCCGAGCGGTATCTGAAGTATTTGGCCGATCTGCCGATTCAGTTGCCGGCGGTGTGTGCGGACCG
>Ga0207156_10292_pt1 | contig 11654 bp, 10 predicted proteins | sample Alteio_BWMinHeat_24_FD_153514 | JGI IMG/M metagenome (GOLD analysis project Ga0207156, IMG submission 153514) | Enriched cells from forest soil in Barre Woods Harvard Forest LTER site, Petersham, Massachusetts, United States -... | ecosystem: Environmental > Terrestrial > Soil > Temperate forest >...
ACCTCTTTCGCGGAGAGGCCCAGGTTCTGAAAAAGGTACAAAACGACTCCTGGATCGAGTGTGCCGGGCCTGGTCCCCATGCACAGCCCATCCAGCGCGGTAAATCCCATAGTGGAGTCGACGCTCTTACCTTCTCTCAAGGCGCACAGACTGGCGCCGCTTCCAAGGTGGGCAACGACGACGCGGCCACCGGCGATTTCTGGCGCTGCTTCCGGCAAAACGGAGGCGATGTATTCGTAGGAAAGTCCGTGAAACCCATATCGCTGCAATCCTGACTTGCAGATATCCCTCGGGAGCGGGATCAGATCCGCGACCGCCGAACGGCCGCGGTGAAAGCTTGTATCGAAGCAGGCTACTTGTGGCACATCAGGCAGCCGCTCGAAGACTGCTTCGATTGCCGCTAGGTTGTGGGGCTGATGTAATGGCGCTAGAGGAACGAACTCGCGCAACTGATCGAGCACTTCGCGGGTTACGATTGTAGGGCCTGAAAATTGCGCACCTCCATGCACAACGCGGTGACCCACGCCGACCACGCGCGAGCCGCCGTACTTCGACCGAAGCCAGGCTGCCAGAGCCCCAACGGCTGCGCTTCCATCGCGGACCGTCGCATCCAGTTTCTCGTCAGCCATGTTGCCGCCCTTGTCGTTCTTCACTGTAAGCTTTGGCGCCGTCCCGATGCCTTCGATCTGACCGCGCGCTTCAAGTCGCCAGCCCGCGCCGCCTGGCCGATGGAACACGCAGAACTTCAGGCTGGACGATCCCGCATTAAGCACAAGAGCATAGTCGTCCATAGATACCTCGTGTTTTTAGGCGACTACCCGGAGGCCGTCGCAGCCGGACCGGGCGCCGCCAGCGCCGCGTTGAACGACACTGCGATGCGCGGCGTCGGACCGGATGAGTGCACCCAGTGAAACCGCCAAACTCGGGAAAGCGACGAGCAGGCCGGCTTCGGGCCGGACACGCAGAGGTTCCCCATACGGATCGCCGGGCGCGGTCACGGCTTCGACCCGCGATTCCGTGCATGTTAGGGATCATCAGCAGCAGACCCTGAGGCGCAGTGAAGGTCGTTGCCAATGCGGCGGCCTGGAGCGCGCCGTGAACTGCCGCTGCCGCACCACCTTCCGATTGCATCTGGAGCCATCTCCGGACTACACCCACAGACCGGTCTTGCCTCGGCTGGCCCACTCATCACAGTGCTCGGCCATCGCGGAGATGGGGGTGATCGGATAGATTGCGACCGCCTCGCTCAGGTGAAAAGCGACCGGGGCGGTGGCTTCGTTCCCGTCAACGGTGATTTGGTTCCTACCCTTCATAGGCTTTCCGAGTGAGCTGTTCCGGTTTCGGGAGATTGCTCTTGAACTGCCGCCAGCGAGTACAAGTAGAGAACAACACCGGCAGCCATTAAGGCGCCAGCTCCGGTGAACAGGAAGAAGGCGGTCGGGTGGTTCCACAGCAGGCTTATCAGCTCCGCTACAAGGCCGATCGCTACCAGGATGCCTGAGCGGCGGAGCCGACGCTCGAGCCTCGTCGCTTGACTTGTCACTTTTCCTCCTTGGGCGGTTAAGGAGATTCGGAGCCGGTCGACCCTTTTGTGGCGGAACCGGGTGTCCAGAAGGTCTTGCTGGCGAGGTCCTTGACGCCGTGACCGGCATCGTGACACCCGGTGGTGAGACACGACAACTCGCCCGACTTGATCAACTCCAATCTGCCGTCTTCCATGTTGTGCGTCGCGCCTTCTTCGAAGGTCCGGGCGCCTCCGTGACAATGAAGGCACTCGCGGTTTTTGTAGGGCTCGTACAACTCGATTTTGTCCGGGATCTTGCCGAAATACTGCATGTAGACGTGCCTGAGTCCGCGGAGTTTTGATTTGGCCGGGCCAAACATCGCATAGGTGGTGTGGCAGGTATAGCAGGCCTGCTCGCGAGGCACGCGATTGTTCTGGAAGTGCCCGGCCGGCAGATGGGCGGGGTCGTCGATCAACAGGCTCTTGCCATAGTCCTTCATCACGTGACAAGACGTGCAGAACTCTGTCCTCTTCGACCGTTCCATGTGCTCTTTGAATCCCATCGATCCGGCAAACAGCGGAAAGATGAATATCGAGACAAAGGCCAGGATCTTGCCGCCTTTCGTGATCGTGATTGAAGGCTTAAAGACCAGCGCCAGAACTAGAGCGGCCGCGACCAGAATGATCGCAACCAATATCATCGTCGGGTCCGGCATAAACGGACGCCTCCTTTTCAGGATCCAGGCAGGCTGGGGCCAACCGGATCATCGACTCCTAGTTCTTAAGCTGTCTGATGTAGGCCACGAGCGCCTTGCAGGTAGCCGCGCCAAGACTCTTCTCATAGCCGGGCATCTTGCCTTTTCCCTTTGCCACAATCGCGTACAACTGGTCATCGCTCATTCCCTGCACCTCCGCCGAACGCATGTCTTTGAGCATCAGCTTTTTGCCGACCGCGGTTTGCCCGCCGCCGTCGGCGCCGTGGCAGCTTGCGCATTTTGACTTGTATGTCGCTGCCGCATCGGCAGGAACGGGCGTTCCGGCGCTGCTGTGGCTGGCAACCAGGGCGGCAATGCAGGCGATTGCGGTAACCGCCAGAACTCTCTTTGTCCGTTGAATCATTCGTCGCATGGTTTTCAGATCCTTTCTTTCGACAAACAGTAGATGTGAGAATGAAGCGTGCCGGCGACCGATTGTTTCTGAGATCGAGCGCCTTCGGTTGCATTATCCCATTACGAACACAAACCAGGCCGTCTACTCCACCCGGCCGACATAGAGTCGAAGCGAGGTATACGGCAGATGCGCCTGATAGAACTGGTTGTTGGCGAACTGCTCTTTATAGTCGATATACTGGTAGCCTGCTATCCAGTCCACGTTGCTGTGCAGCTTGACCGAGACCTTGACCTCAGGCGACGAGAGCTGGTACGGATAGGAGTTGACGAATACCAGCGGCGTCGATACGCGGTCTCCTTGTCCCTGGTCGGTGTGAATCCGATAGGCGCCGTAAAAACTCACACGCGTATGAGGCCGCCAGTAGGCGGTGACAAACGCGAAGTGGTCTCTCATGAAGAACTGAGCGGGTATTACGTTCACAACACCGTTCGCGGTGTTGAACTGCACGATGGTGTTTGTAGTCGCGTGAAAATAGGTGTACCCGCAGCTCAGATTGAACTTTTCGTTTGCCGTCCAATCCGCCGATCCGCTGAAGATTCGCGAAGTGATGTCGGCCCCGAAAGCCCGCTCATTGATAACCGTTGGGTTGGTATTGTCTCTGGTGATGAGCGATGCATTGAAGCTGAGACTCCGAGTGGGGCGAACGATGGTCCTCGCTCGAACGTTGGTGTAGTCATAGTTGCCGGTCCGAATGAATACGTTGTCGCTGTTGCCCTTCTCGAGATCGAAATAGACGGTCCAGATCTTGGCCGGCTTTGCTTTAAAGCCAAGGATGACGGCTCGAGTGCGGTTATTGAATTCGTCCGGCTCAACCACGGCCGGGGCCTGACCCACCGTTATTTGCTGTTGTTGCTGCTCTATGTGCCTGTCAGTGTAGCGGAAGCCGAGATGGAATGAGAGACGCGCATTGAGATCGACGTCGCCTTCAATTGTGTTTTCATAACGCCGGTAGTTCGTCGTCGTGAAATCGAGTTTGTTGGTCACGGTGACCGGGGGCAAGGCTGCCGGCAACTGGGAAACCTGGTTGAAGATGTCTCCTCCGTTTATGCGGAAGGTCTGGACCCGGAAGCTGTCCCATATTTTAAGCCACGGAGTCACGAGCACGGTCGCCGCCACGTCGCCGAGCGCGTTAGGCCGCTTTGCATTTCCCAATACAGTGATCGCGTCCGATTTGACTTTGAGGTTCGACGAATTCGTCCCGGTCAGATTATCGAAGAAGTTATAGTCGGTTGTGCCGCTCGTATAGATGTACCGGCCGGTGAAGTCCAGACGATTCCACACGAGAGTATGGAGGCTGAACCGGGTGTATGGAAGCTTCCCGCGAGTTGGGACGTCTCGCTGGTAGGTGTCGATGACAGTGGTGTTGGTCACATTGTTCCCGGGCTGTTGCTGATCAATAAAATAGGTAGTGTCGTCTTTGAAGAAGCGCCAGCCCTGCAGGAACGATAGATCAAAAACTCCCAGCTTCGAATCGAAGCCTATGCGGTAGTCATGTGCAGCAACTCTCACATCCGCCAGCACCGGGAACTCATCGCTCGAGTACCGGCTGGTGGTCACTGCAGGCCCGCTGTTTAAATCCAGCGAGTATCCAAGGTTCAGCCGGAACTTCTGGTGCGCGGGCCAAAGAGTCAGGTCGAAATCCCCCTGCCGGTATTCAGTGTTTGCCGTGTGCTGGCTGTTTGAGATACCTGCCGGAGCGGCGAAGTTTGTCAGGCTGTTGAAGTAGTTGATCCTTCGGTAGTTCGCGCTGAACCTGTATAAACTCGTCTTTGTCGCATCGATTCGCAGGTAACGGTTGGGATCGGTGCTCCAGCCAAATGTGTTTATCATCAGCTCATCGAACAGAACACCTCCGGCGCCATTGGACTTCATCATCAAGCTAGCATCGAAGAGCCTGAAGCCGGGATCGTAGTTGTAGTCGCTGCGGAATTTGTTCCCGTTGCCATTTATGCCAATCCCTCTTACTCCGAACTCAATGCTGGAGGCGACCCGGTAAGGCCCCCAGGTCTGTTCCTGTGGTGTTTCGGGCTCGGGAGCCTTGGTCGGCTGGGCTGGGCTGTCAACGGCATCCGCCTTTTGGCCGGTCGTTGAAACCTTCGGTTTAGCAGCTTCATCAGCCGGAGGCTTGTCCTGGCCGGCAAATACTTTTGCGCCGCTCGATGCAGCGACGAGTCCGGCCATAACTATCACCGTGTAAAACAAGCGATGTGCAGATCTCTTCTTCATTGCAACTCTCCGTCATTCCGACTTATCGGAAGAACCTGTTGCTGCTGTTGGACCCATGAATCTTCGAATGGCAGATCGTGCAGTTCCGGTAGCGCGGGTTCGAAAGATCGTGGGGAACCTGCGCCGCCCCGGAAGGCTGTTCTCCAGGCACTACGCCAATGTTGCTGTGGCACTCGATACAAAGCTGGGCGACGTTGTTGCGCTTGAGCAGCTTGGGATTCGCCGAACCGTGGGGATCGTGACACGCAGCGCAGCCTTCGATCTTCAGCGGCGCGTGCTCAAAGACGAACGGCCCCTGCTTGTCGGCGTGACACTTGAAGCAGACCGCGTCCGCCCCGGTGGCCAGCCGGGCTTGCTTCTGTTCGAACCCGCCGTGCGGATTATGGCAATCTGAACAATTCATCGCCCCTTCCAGCACCCTGTGATGAAAGGGACGATTAAATTGAGATTTGGTCTCGTTGTGGCACGCCATGCAAAGCAGAACCTCGTGTTTTTTCAGCATATGGTTCGGGGCAAAGTCGCTGGCGTGTGCCGCAAATGGGCCGACTGGCTGCAGTGATGACGAACCGTCGCCCTTTGGCTCGACCGGCGCGCGCGAAGAAACGTGAGGGGCATGACAATCGGTGCACCCGACGTCATTGCGCCAATGCTCGCCGCGTATGAAGTTGTTGTGCTCTTCTTTGCCGGCGTGGCAAGAAATACAGGTCTGTGAGATCTGCTTGGCGGTTTCTTTTTCGAAATTCCTGATTTTCGTCTTGTCTCCGCCGCCCTCTACGTGCGCCTTTCCCGGTCCGTGACAGGACTCGCAACCCTGACGCTCGCTCTTCCATTTGGCTTTGGTCAGGCGCGAATGCGCGGTCTTCGAGAAGCTTTTGAATTGCTCTTCATGACAGGCCATGCAAGCATCGCTGCCAACGTAGTCGTCCGGGCTGGAAGCAGTTTTGGTTTGGGCGCCGTCTGCTCTCAACACCTCCGCGTTCGAGCGCGAAACGGGCGCCGCTAGCAGAATCGCACCTATCACCCAACTCGCGACGACCAGCCGTTTGATAAGCGCAAGTTCTGACTTCATGCCTACCCCTCCTCCGCCGACCGTGAAGGCAACACTTGGGCGGTGTGCCCCGTCTCTTTCAACCGAAACATGAGTATGGTTGCGACGGCCACGCCATACAGCATGCGGCCCGGCCTTTCAGATTGACGCTTCGATGGTGATGTGGTCTGTGAACGTGCGTCACTTCTCTACTTTCCAACGGTCTGACGCCGCGCATGAGCTGCCAGCATCGCGACCGCGCAACTGGCGATCCGGGACCGCACACTATCGGCTCGGCTGGTCAGGATCAACGGCGCCCTTGCTCCGAGCACCAGGCCGGCGCTATCGGCTTTGGCGAGGAAGGTGAGTTGCTTGGCCAGGATGTTGCCGGCCTCGAGATCCGGCGCCAGAAGGATGTCCGGATCGCCAGCGACATCAGAGCGGATGCCCTTGGTCTCTGCCGCCTGCTTGCTGATAGCGTTGTCGAACGCCAGCGGGCTGTCCAGAATTCCGCCGGTGATCTGTCCCCTCTCGGCCATCTTGCAAAGTGCGGCCGCATCGATGGTGGCCGGCATCTTCGATGTCACCGTTTCAACCGCGGCGAGGATCGCCACCTTAGGTTTCTCCAAACCCAACGAGATGGCGAGATCTATGGCGTTCTGGCAAATGTGCACTTTGTCTTCCAACGTCGGAGCAATATTGATTGCACCGTCTGTGACGATCAGCACTTTATGATAAGTGGGAACATCCATGACGAACACGTGGCTGATTCGGCGCCCGGTGCGCAACCCTCCATCGCGGGCGACAATCGCGGCCATCAATTCGTCGGTATGCAGGCTGCCTTTCATCAGCAGCTCCGCCTCGCCTTTTCTTACCAATTCGACCGCTTTTGCAGCCGAGGCGCTACTGTGCGGAACGTCCACGATTTGGAAGCTGCCGATATCTACCTTCGCTGACCTCGCGATTGCCGCTATCTTGTCGGCGGGACCAACCAGAATGGGAACGATGAGGCCTTCTCTAGCGGCCTCGATAGCGCCCGATAGCGCGGTCGCTTCGCACGGGTGTACGACCGCGGTTGGAATCGGCTCCAGGCTTCTGCATTTCGCCAGAAGACGTTCGTATTTTCCGGTTCCAGTATCTTGCTTCACTTCTACAACTCCTTTCTATGCGGTCTCCGCGGCTCCTGAAGCCAAAGTTCGGACCGCCGTTCCGGTCTCCTTCAAGAAAAGAGAGAGGATGATTGCGATGCCCACGCCATACAGAAGCGGGACAAAGGCCGTTTGGTAGTGTCTTAGCTCCATTTGAGCGGCGCCCCCTGAGACGTTCTGAAGCATCAATCCGAAAACCGGTCCCAGCAGGGCGCTGAAGGTAAAGTTCAGAAAATTGACCACGCCGGTCGCCGTCCCGCTAAACTGTGGAGGGTTGGCTTCCTTGATTACCGTGTACGGCAGCATTGCCGCCCCGGAAGCCAGTCCGGCTGCGAGGCCGAGAACGTAAGGAGGAAAAACATCGGTGCGGCCGTAGAGTATCCAAGCCAGGCACGACAGAAGTACAACGGCGCCTCCGATGATCACTGGCTTTCGCCGCCCGAGCCGGTCGGAAATGAAGCCAAGGAGGGGGCAGCCAATTATCCATCCCATGGGAACCATCGCCGAGCGCATGACCGCCGAACCATAATCAAATCCGTGCGCCTCCTGCAGGTAGCGCACGCCCCAAATCATGTCGAAGATAGTGGTCGGGATGAAAAGCAGCCCCGCGACCAAGCCGCACAAGATCGATTGAGGGTTTTTGAATACGGCGCCGAAGGCTCCAGCCGTGCTTTTCAGCCAGCCGCCGGGCTCTTCTGTTCGTTCCTCCTTGGGCAGAAGAAAGAAGAGAACGACGCCGATAGCCAGACCCAGAACGCCCATGCCGATCCAAAAGCGGCTCCAGGCGAGTCCTCCGCCGATCATTGGACCAACCACAAACTGCCCGGCCGAGCCGCCGGCCATGCCAAACATCTGCGTGGCGCCGATCAGCGTCGCGGCGACGGACGCTGGAAAGCTCTTCGTAGCGATGTAGATCGCTCCCACCAGGGCAAAAACGCCGCCCACTCCTTGCAAGAACCTGCCAACGCTCGCCGCTTCCCGATTGCCCGTCGCGAACAGCAGCGCCCCGATCCCAACCACGGCGGCGAAGATCGGGAGTAGCCGCCTGGGTCCAAGCCGATCCATAGCGGCCCCGGCGACCAGACTGAAAGGGGAATAGCCGTAATAGAAAAGGCCCACTATCGAAGCAACTCCCAGCGCACTGACCCCGAAGGCCTGTGACAACTGCGGCATCATGACCGCTGGAGCTGACCGGAGCGCGTACTGGTAGAAGTAATAGACCGCCGCTAAGAGCCAGGCGACGGCGGCCATCCTCAGGCCCTTACGCGCCCCTGGTTCGGTCCTCGGATGCTCGCTTGTCGGATGCTCGCTTGTCAGATGTTCGGTTCTCGGGCGCACCCCTGCTTGCGCCATAACAAGTCCTCTCACGACTTAAACCCTCTTGCCCCAATTGGTGCGTTGCCCGGCATTTAGCAGAGCACGAGGGAAACGGCCAGGCCGCCTTCTGACGTCTCTTTGTACTTCGAGTTCATCTCCTTGGCAGTTAGCGCCATTGCCGCGATCGTCGTATCCAGATCGACGCGCCGCTGTTCGGGGATTTCTTCGCTGGCGATACAATAGCCGGTCCACGCCTTCACGGCTCCGTAGGCGCAGCGCTCGATGCATGGTATCTGGACATAGCCGGCTACCGGGTCGCACGTCATACCGAGGTGATGCTCCAGAGAAGATTCCGCTGCGTTCGAGACGACTTTCGGAGGGGCGCCCAGAGCCTGGGCGATCATCGCAGCTCCCATTGATGAACCAACTCCAACCTCCGCCTGGCAACCGCCTTCAGCGCCGGCCAGCGTGGCGTTGTGCTTGCACAGATAACCGATGGCCGCCGCCGCCAGGAACCCCTCGCGTATCTTTTCGGTCGGCGTGTTTATGTCGCGCAGCGACTTGAGCACCGCTGGAATGATTCCGGCGGAACCCCCGGTGGGCGCGGTAACAATGATATGGCCGCGAGCGTTTTCCTCACCCATGGCAAACCCGTAGGCCGCTACCTTGGTGATCGCCTGACCGGCCGGCCCTTTGTTGCTGGTCTTCACGTTCCGCCAGAGGGCCGCGGCTTTGCTGTGCAGCTTTATCGGTCCGGGCAGAATACTCTCTGCTGCCAGCCCGGTGTCCACTCCTCGAGTCATGACCTCGGCCACCTGGTCGAGGAACTCCCAAATCTCTTTCTCGCTCTTGCCGGAGATCGCCATTTCATTTTCCAGCAAAAGCTTCCCAAGCGGGATCTTGTCGTCAATCAGGTGCTTCTTCAGCTCACGTGCGTGCTCGAAAGGATACTTCGGCTTCCCCTTGTCCGGCGGCTTGTAGCCCTTCCACTCGATGAAGCCGCCGCCTACCGAATAGTATTCCAGTTCGTATAACGGCTCGCTTCCCGCGAGCAACTTCGCGGTCATCGTGTTCGGGTGATGAAAATCGCCCTTTTCGGCGTCGAAAACGATGTCTTTCAGCGTGAGGTTGAGGCTCGTCGGCCCGATGGTGACCTTGTGCGCTTCGTCGGGATTGGCGGCGAGCGAGTCCAGGAATTCTGGTGGGCAGGTGGCCGGCGCCTTGCCGAGCAGCCCGGCGAGCGAAGCTCGATCCGTGCCGTGACCTTTCCCGGTCTGGCTGAGACTGCCAAACAGGTGGACCTTGAGAGCAGTTGCCCGCTTCAATTGATCCTCCGGGAGCTTTGAAACCCGCTGGAAGAAATCGTAGGTGATTCGCATCGGACCCATTGTGTGCGAACTCGAGGGCCCGGGCCCGATCTTGTAGAATTCATCGAGTACAGTCATGATCGGGCCCTTCGAGCTCTTCACCACGTTGAGTTCCGGAGACAGCCTTGGCTCTTGCGGAGGGGCTTCCTGTTGCGCCGCCTTCGCCGGTCGTGATCCCGCGAAGCCGCTAAGCAACGCTCCGGCGGATGCGGTCAGGGCGATGCGCCCCAGGTCCCGCCGGCTGATCTTGCCCGATCCTCCATTGCTGGCTGGGGCAGTGCTACACGTTCCACACATGGCAGTGCCGCAGGCGCCGCAGCCCCCTTCGGTGTTGCTGATTACTGTGAGTGGCTTTTCCATGGCTCTTGCTCCTTTAAACTAGGCCTTGCCTTCAGCCGCAGGCTCTATGAACAATCGAGCTTGAGCTCACGCACTTGAAGGGGCGAGCGCGGGCGCGGGTCAAACTAGACTGCTTCATGAAGACCTCCCCTTTTCATCGCGTTGGATCGATTCGCCTTGTTGGCGCTTTCTGCGGTCCAAGCCCGCTCTCCTCGACTGGTTGGGCTGCTTGTCCGCTGTTTAGACAGACTCCGTTTCGTTGATCCGCCGTTCGACGCGGCGGTTATGGTTCTTCTGGCACGGGCCGCCAGGTCTTGTCCGGGTTGAAAAGCTCCATGTTCGTGAAAGCCGTTAAGGTATTGGGTCCGAGGTCCTTTTCGTAAACGACGCCGTCATGGCTCACGATGAAGGTCTTTACCCCGGTGACGTCGTACTGGGCCGGCGCGGCAACCAGCGCAAATCCGCCGATCATCAATCCCTTCACGACGAAATCCATCTGGCCGAGCGGCGCCGCAGGTCCCTGGCCCTTTAACACTTTGAAAAGGTACCCGTGAAATGGGTCAGCCTTGCCTTTGTACCCTTGTGTGATCGCGCGCGCGACTTTCTCGCCGATTGGGCCGTCCCATGCGCCATCCGCGTTTTGCCAGGCCAGGCCGTCCTGCTTGCCTGGAGTGCTGATGATGTGTTGGGCATACTGGTGAACGTCGTAGCCGTCCCTTTTCGATAGCGCATATTCGTGTTGCGCTTCCACGTAACCGTGGCAGATCTCGATGGCGTCAAGCTCATTTCTTCCGATGCGCCGGTAGAGGATCTCCTGGCGGCCTGCCTTTGCATCAAAGGACCACTTGCCGGCGCGCTTGACGATTGGAACCGGAAACGGCCAATCTTCCTCGCCCACCGAGAGAAAGGCGCGTATTCCGGTCTTCCGGTCCACTGTTACGGTCTTCTTCTCACGAGCCTTAGCGGCAAATTCACTGGCCACCTCCTTATCTCGAGCCGGTTCGCCGCTGTGAATGATGTCGCGGCCCTCGGGACCAAGAATCTCCTCGAGAGCAGGTACATCAAATTTTTCGGCCGCCGCGACGAATGCGTCAGCGGCTTGCTGGGGTGTGGCGAAGGCCTTCGGTTTGACGGTGGAAGCCGCTGCGGGCTTCGACGCCGCCGGTGTCTTGGCCGCAAGGCCAGCGGCGAGCAAGCACACTGCCGCAAGAGCTCCTGCCGCCCAAAAGAGTTTCGAGAGATTCGAATTGAGACTTGGCGATTTCATAATTGTTCTCCGGTTCATAGTTCACTACCTCCTGCGGCCGCCGCCGCCGCCTCTGCCGCCGCCGCCTCTTGAGCCGCCGCCGCCGCCTCTCGAGCCGCCGCCGCCTCTTGAAAAGCCGCCGCCCCCTCTCGAGCTGCCCATGCTGGAGGCCCCGCGGCTACTGGCGGAGCGTGCGCTGCCGCCGTTGAAGCCCCGGGAATCGCCTCCAAAGGAACCCCGGCTTCCGCCGCCGGAGCTGCTCGGCAGGTTTCGGCTCCCCACGCGATCGCCACCGCCTGCGCCTGCACCC
>Ga0207156_10018_pt3 | contig 11590 bp, 6 predicted proteins | sample Alteio_BWMinHeat_24_FD_153514 | JGI IMG/M metagenome (GOLD analysis project Ga0207156, IMG submission 153514) | Enriched cells from forest soil in Barre Woods Harvard Forest LTER site, Petersham, Massachusetts, United States -... | ecosystem: Environmental > Terrestrial > Soil > Temperate forest >...
GCCTACAACCTCGACGGCAAGGTTGCGCCTCTGCTCCGCGTTGTAGAGTTCTCGTTGCGGCTTCATAGTAAACAGCAATACGTTGTTTGGCTCTGGAAACAGCTCGCCGCCTCGCAACGCGCCAAGGCTCCGCGCAAAAAGCGCCGCCGTTCCGAGCAAGAGAAGTGAGACTGCAACCTGTCCCACAACCAGCCCTTTCCGCAATCTGGTCCCGCGGCGATCGCCGACCGACCCGCCCGCGCCGGCCTTCAGCGCGAGCGCGAGATCGCCTCGAGTTGCCCGCAGCCCGGGAGTCAGGCCGCGGGCAGCGCCGGCAAGTAGCGTCAACCCGAGAGTGAACCAAGCTGCTCTCGAATCGGGTTCGAGGTTCAAGATCGTCGCGATGTGACCTTGCGGCAAGAAACGAAACAGAATGCTTCCGCCGAAGGAAGCAACGGTAAAGCCCACTGCGCCGCCAAGCGAAGCCAGCAGCAGGCCTTCGAGCAGCATCTGGCGAACCAGGCGCGCTCGGCCGGCGCCGATCGCCGCTCGCACGGCGAACTCGCGCCGCCGCGCGGTGGCGCGCGCCATCAGCAAATTGGCGATATTGAGACACGCGATAAGAAGAACAAGGCCCGCCAGGCCCAACAAGATAAACAGGGGCTCGCGAAATGCTTGCAGACTTTCCTGCCCTCCCCTGGCTCCCGGCAGAAGGCGGAGCCGTTGTATTCGATGACCTTCACGCTGCTCTTTCGGGTGATCGCGCAGGAATTGTTGGAACAGCGGATCGATGGCCGCTTCTGCTTGTGCGGCGCTAACTCCCGGTCGCAAGCGAGCCATAATTTGTCCGTGGTCGCCGCTGGCAAGCTCCATCTGTTTAAGTTCCATGCCTTCAGGCAGCAGCGGTAGACGCAGTTCCGGGTCGTGTCCGACCTCGACGCCAGCAAATCCCGGCGGCGAAACGCCCGCGATGGTGAACGGATAATTGTTAAGCCGGATCGTGCGCCCCAAAACCGTCGGGTCGCTGCTAAAGCGCCCCTGCCAGAACCGATACGAAAGAACCACCTCGGCCGTCCAGTTGCCATTGCGCACTTCGTCGGAAAAGCCCTGGCCAAGGAGCGGCGGGACCCCGAGACAAGAAAAGAAACCGGGCGAGACCACTTCGCCGACGATCCTCTCGGCTCTGCCGTCGTCGATCGAAAAGCTTAGGCCGTCGCCGGTCGTTGTAATGACTCCGGCAAACACACCGCCGCTGCGGCGCAGCTCGTCGGCGAGGCCAACGGGCAGGTAATCCCCGTCCTCGTCATCCTCTCGCGCCGCCGAGAGCAACACCAGGCTTTGCGGATCCTTTACAGGCAGGGTGCGCCACATGACGGCGTTTGCGGCGGCAAATAGAGCGCTGTTGACCCCGATCCCCAGAGCCAGGCATGCAACCGCGGTTACGGTGAATCCTGGACTGCGGCCGAGCATCCGCGCCGCAAAGCGGAGGTCGTGAATCAGGCTTTCGAGGAATGGAATTCCGCGCCGGTCGCGGTATTTCTCTTTCACCGATTCGACTCCGCCGACTTCGATGAGGGCGCGTCGGCGCGCTTCCTGATAGGTCATTCCAGCGCCCAGATGCTTTTCGATGTGCATTTCAAGGATGCTGTCCATCTCGGCCGCGATGTCGCGCTCACTGGGGCCCCGGTGAAAGAGGCCGACCAAGCGCAAGAACCAAGCACGCAGTTGTCTCATTCCTACCTCTCACCGCCTGAATTTCTTTGCCAGCCATGCCTCGGAACGCCGCCGGGCCAGCCACAAACGGGAACCTCGGTCCTAATGGCAGATTCAGAGAACTGGGTGCCGCGCAGAGCAGGGCGGCCACAGAGCAACCATGCTCGAAAAACGAGCCGCTACCTACCTGAAAGCTCTGGCGGTTCTAATAGAATCAGCGACTTAACCGCTTGGTTCCTAAGGAGGGCCGCCCGTACAGGGTCGCTAGACGCTACGGCCCCTTAGGTCTAAGGAGGCGAGTTCTTTCACTACTCGTCTCGCAACGCGACCATCGGATCGACCCGCATCGCGCGCCATGCGGGAACGCAGACGGCCAGCAAGCTGGCGCCCAGCAAGCAAAGAATGACGCCTGCGTAGGTCAACGGATCCGACGCCGTCACTTCATACAACAGCGACGCAATCAATCTCGTCGCGGCAGCCGCAGCAAGAGCTCCAAGCGCCAGGCCGACCACGACCGGCCGCATGCTTTCCGTCATCACCAAGCGCAGAACGTCCGGCCGCCCGGCGCCGAAGGCCATTCTAATCCCGATCTCGTGCGTGCGCTGGCGCACCGAGTACGAGATCACTCCATAGATCCCGACCGCCGCAAGAATGAGCGCGACCAGCGCAAAGAGCCCGAGCAACAGCGCCGACAGGCGCGAACGCCAGAGCTTGTCCGCGATCACTTGCCGCATGCTTTGCGCTTGCGCCAGCGGTATGCCCTTGTCGATGTCTCGCAAGACCCGTCGCGCCGGGCCAATTAGGGCTTCCGGTTCCATCGTAGTGCGCACCACAAAAGCAAGCGAGTTAAGCCCGAAGGCGCCGGGACGCTGCAAGTAAGGAATGTACATTTCATCGTCCGGCTCGTCGGTCCAACCGGATTGTCGCGAGTCCTTCACGACTCCAGCGATCGTCAGCCGCACTGCGTCCTGATCCGGCTCGTGTAGAGAGATTTGTCTGCCGATCGGATCTTCTCCGGGCCACTGACGCCGCGCGAACGTGTCGTTGATGACCACCACCGCTGGAGACCGCTCGTTATCCAGCTCGGTAAGGTCACGCCCGGCCAGAAGCGGCATCTGCATAGTGGCGAAGTATCCGGGCCGAATAACGCGGTAGACTGCGCCAAATCCTTCACCAGGCGGCGGCGCGGGCCGTCCGATCACCTCATAGCCGAACGACCAGATATCGCCGTTGATGGGCAGGTGGTTGATTGCGCCGACAGATTCCACACCGGGCAGCGAGGCCAATTGGTCCTGGACGCGTTTGAACATGGCCATTCGAGCCGCGGGCGCGCTGGAATCCGGCGGCGCGGCCACCTGCAAGGTCAATAGGCGTTCGTAGTTGAAACCGGCATCAACGGAGTTGAGCTTGTGCAGGCTCTTGATCATCAGACCCGCACACACCAGCAGCGCCAGGGCGACAGAGACCTGGACAACCACAAGCGCCCCGCGCGTTTTCATTCCCGCCCTGCCCTCGGTGGCGGCTCGGCTGTTCTCTTTCAGGCTCTGGCTCAAGTCCAAACGAAAGGCCTCGAGCGCCGGCGCAAGTCCCGAGACGAGGCCAACACAGACGGACAGCGCCAGGGCGAACCCGAACGCGGCCGCATCCATCCCGACTTCCTGTTGGCGAGGCAGGCTCGCCGCGGGCAGGACGCCGTTGAGCACGCCAAGGCCGAGGCGCGCGACGAGCAGACCGGCGGCAGCGCCGAGACTCGAAAGCGCCAGGCTTTCCGTCACCAGTTGCCGCGCAATCTGAAGACGGGTCGCGCCGAGCGCAAGGCGCACCGCAATCTCCCTCTTGCGCGCAACCGCGCGCGTCAATACCAGGTTGGCGATATCCGCGCACGCAATCACCAGCACCAGACCCACGGCGGCAAGAAGGAGCAGCAAAGTCGGGCGAACCGATCCAACGACCTTCTCGGTAAGTGGAACAACCTCGATCCCGAGATTGGTGTTGGTTGCAGGGTACGCCTCCGCCAGCCTCGTCGCCACCGTGTCCATCTGCGCCTGGGCCTGCGCGATTGACACGCCGGAACGCAGGCGGGCGAAGATGCGTAGAGAGCTGCCTCGGCGGTCATCGACGCGGTTGCCCAGCGCCAGCGGCGTCCACATTGCCGCCTGTGTCTGCCAGAAGGGAGCAAACCGAAATTGCGGCGGCATGACTCCGACGATGGTGTAGTCCTCGCCGCTGAGCAGAACCGATTTTCCGACGACGTGCGGATCTCCAGCGAACCATCGTTGCCACAGGCCGTGGCTCAGGAGCAAGACATGCGAGGCTCCAGTCTGCTCCTCGTTGGGAGAAAATGCGCGGCCAAGCATTGGCTCAACGCCGAGCATGGGTATGAGGTTGGCCGTGATCTGCAGTCCCGAAATCCTCTCGGTCTGCCCGGTTCCGGTCAGCAGGCCTCCCCATGCCTGGGCCGCGGCCATCTCGTCGAAGGCGGCAACCTGGGCCCGATAATCTAGGTAGTCAGCAGGCGCCACCGGGAACCGGCCACCGTGAAGCGCCACCACCAGCCGGCTGGGATCGCGATACGGCAACGGCTTCAGGAGAACAGAATAGACAACGCTGAAGATCGCCGTGTTGGCGCCGATGCCAAGGGTCAGCGTCACGACCGCGATCAACGTGAAGGCGGGATTCTTGCGCAACATCCGAAAGCTAAAGCGCAGGTCGCGTAGAAATGTCTCAAGAAGAGGAATGCCGCGCCGATCGCGATAATGCTCCTTAGTCGCCTCGACGCCGCCTAGCTCTATGAGGGCGCGTCGCCGCGCCTCTTCCTGGCTGAGCCCAGATCGCACATAATCTTCGATGTGCATCTGGAGGCAAACCTCGATCTCATCGGCGAGTTCGCGCTCGCGCCGTTCTTTATGGAACAGTCCCCCGAGTCGCACTACCCACGCTCGCATTCGTCTCATGTCAGTTTCCAGTTTCCAGTTTCCAGTTTTTTAGTTTTTAGTTTTTAGTTTTCAGTTGTCAGCGCATTATCGGCGGAACCGACCAGACAAACTGAGCGCAAACTAAAAACTGAAAACTAAGAACTCTATTCATGTCTTAATGCAAGCATAGGATCGACGCGCAACGCCCGGCGCGCGGGAACAAAGCTCGCCACCAGGGCGACCACGGCCAGTGCACTGGCAATGCTTACGAACGTCGCTGGATCCGTCGCACTCACACCGAATAAGAACGAAGAGACGAAGCGCGCGAAGATCAGCGCTCCAATTGCGCCGAGACCAATGCCGAGCGCCGCCAGCTTTGCGCCGTCGCCAAGCACCATCGCCAGCACCTGCCGGCGGCCGGCTCCAAGGGCGATACGGATGCCGATTTCGTGCGTCCGTTGCGCCACCGAGTAGGACACAAGCCCGTACACGCCAACCGAAGCGAGCGCCAGCGCAACGATCGAGAAGAGCCCAAGAACAAAAAGCACAAAGCGGCGCTCCGCGAGCGAATTCGAGATCAGTTCCTGCATCGGGCTCGCTCCGTACAGCACTTGATTTGGAGCGATCGCATTCAACTGGCTGCGAATGGAGGAGAGATAACCGGCGGGATCAGACCCCGTCCGCACCACGAAGTTCATGTCGCGGGCGAATCCCGCCAAACCGCTGTCTGAAAGTTGGGCCAGGGATGTGTAGAGCTGCGTCGGGAACATCGAGCCCGCCTGTGTATCCAGGTTTTCCTGTTTGACGTGGCCGACGATCCCGATGATCTGGAGTTCAAACGAATAGTCTTTGCCGGCCGCGATCGTGAGCCGGCGACCCACAGGGTCTTCACCGGGGAAATATTGCTTAGCCAGGTTTTCATCTATGACCGTAACAGCCGGAGTCTTCTCTGTATCCCGGTCGTCAAAAAAGCGCCCCGCAATCAAAGGGATGCGCATGGTCTCAAGATAGCCGGACGTGGCAAGGTACGCATTCGCGGTCGGCAGGTCGCCCTGCGCCGGCGGCGTCCGGCCGCTTTCGTAGAACGGGAAACCTATGGCGTATCCGTTCAGAGGCGCCACGGAGGTCGCAGCGACGGCCTGAACCCCGCCGAGATCGCCGACGCTCCGCAGGAAGTCGCGGTAGAATCCGCGCACCTTGGCGCCGTCGGAAAACACGCCAGGCGCCAGCGAGACTCGGAAAGACAGAAGATTAGCGGGATCGAAGCCCGGATTCACTCCACGAAGATTGGCGATGCTCCGGACAAGCAGGCCGGAGCCCACCAGGAGTATGAGCGCGAGCGCAATTTCGGCCGCGGCCAGCATAGTGCGAACCTTCGAGTTGCGCCCTCCGGCGCCGGTGCGCCCGCCCTCCTTGAGCGTGTCATTTAAATCTGCGCGAGCCGCCCGGAGCGCGGGCGCGAGGCCAAAAACGACGCCGGTCAAAATCGAAGCGCCGAGTGTAAATAATAATACTCGGATGTCGACCTTGATCTCGCCCGCTCTGGGCAGGACGCTCGGGAGCGCCCTCAACGCGAGGCCGGTTCCCCAGAAAGCGGTAAGGAGCCCAAGCCCGCCGCCTAGCAAAGCCAACAGCAGGCTTTCCGTCACCAGCATTCGAGCAACCCGCGAGCGGCTGGCGCCGAGCGCCGCGCGAATCGCTATCTCCCTCTCCCGGCTCGCGGCCCGCGCCAACGTCAGATTCGCCACGTTCGCACACGCGATGAGCAGCACCAGGCCCACCGCGACCAGCAACATCAGCAAGAGTCGCTGCGCATCCCCGACGATGTCGCTGTAGAGCGACGCAATAGCAACCGAACTCCCCTTGTTGGTGTCCGGATACTGTTCTCCCAAGCGCGCCGCGATGGCCCCCAGATCGGCGCTCGCCTTGGCGATGCTCACATCCGGCCTCAAACGCGCGATCGCCTGAATGCCAGGGTGAATCGCGCGGGTCTCCAGGTAAGGGTCGCGCTTTGCGTTCAAAGGAGTAAGGACGTCAGCGTCCGAGTAGAAGTGAAAACCGGGCGGCAAAACGCCGATAACAGCATAGTTGTCGTCGTTCAGAACAACATTCTTGCCGAGGATAGAGGGGTCCCGCCCGAAGCGGCGCGTCCAGAGCCCGTCGGAGATAAGTACAACCAGGTTCGCTCCCAGCCGGTCGTCGTCGGGCCCGAGATCACGGCCAAGGGCGGGCGCTGCGCCTAGCGTCGATAGAAAATCAAAGGTGATATGCCTGCCGCTGATCCGTTCGGCGTCGTCACGTCCGGTGAGACTGAAAGCAGAGTCGCGATACGCGGCCATCGCCTCAAACGAGTTGCTGCCCTCCTTCCAATCGCGGTAGTTCGGATAGGCCAGGGCGCCGCGCTCGAGGCTGTTCGATTTCTCCCAGAGCCGCACAAGCCGGTCCGGGTCTTTGTATCCTAGCGGGTTGAGCACGACGCTATTCATCACGCTAAAGACCGCGGTATTGCTCCCGATTCCAAGCGCCAGCGTAAGCGCCGCAACTATGGTGAAGCCGGGGTTCTTGCCAAGACTCCGCAGGCTATAGCGCAAATCTTGAGTTAGCGCCTCGAGAAGAGGCAGGCCCCGGCGGTCGCGATAGCGCTCTTTGGTCGCTTCGACCCCCCCGAGCATGATGTGCGCCCGCCGCCGCGCTTCTTCCGAGTCCATACCCGCGCGCAGGTTGTCTTCGATGTGCAGTTGGAGGTGGCTTTCAAGCTCATCGTAAAGCTCGCGGTCCCGTCGCCGTCTGTTGAAAAGGCCGCAGAAGCGGAGCAACTCGGCTCGTATTCGTCGCATATTCACTCCTGTGCAAGCAACATTGCTCTCGGCTCACGCCCGGTTCAGCTTGCCTGGCAAAACCGCGGGTAGAAGGCCGCTCAGGCTGAGCCTCCGGTTATTCATAGCGAAGCGCCACAAGCGGATCGGCCTTCGTCGCTCGGCGCGCCGGAACCCAACACGCCAGCAACGCCGTCGCCGCAAGCACAGCGGCGCCGGCGGCGAGCGTGAGCGGATCCGCTGGGGTCAATCCGAACAGCATTCCGGACACCAATCTTGCGGCCAACAGCGCGCACGGAAGGCCGATCGCAAAGCCGGCGACGATGAGCCAGAAGGTCTCGCGCAACACCATTGCGAGGATGTCGCTCCGTTGCGCTCCGAGCGCGAGGCGAATGCCGATCTCCCTGCCCCGCCGCGACATTGAGTAGGCAGTCACTCCGTAGAGCCCGATGCCTGCGACGACGAGAGCCAATATCCCGAAGGCGCTGGACAGAGTCGCCATGAGGCGCTCGTGACCCAACGACTCATCCACGTGTTCCGCCAGGGTGCGAAACCCGCCCACTAGAGCGCGCTTGCCGGTTTCGTCTATCAAACTGCGAATGCCAGCCGCCAAGGCCCCAGGCTTGACCAGGGTCCGAACCGCAACCGTCATCGACCCCACCGGCCCCTGAAAGCAATCCAGGTAGGCCGTGCGGGGCGGTTCTTCTCGCATCGTTTCATACTTCGAATCTTTGACCAGGCCGACGATTTCGAATTCCCTCCTCTCTTCACCCTCTCCCCATCCGAATTTCCTGCCGATTGGATCGGCGTCGCCAAAGAAACGCCGCGCCATCATCTGGTTGATAATCGCTACGCTGCTCGTTCGATTTGCATCGCGCGCTTCAAACTCTCTGCCTTGAAGCAAGGGGATGCCGAGGGTCTCGAAGTATTTCGGTCCGACGGAATTGAGATAGACGCGGGTGTCTTCGCCTGGGGAGGCCGGATAACCCGCGACCCAAATGTTGCTGTCCCAGCCGCCGCCGCCGGTAATGGGAGTCATCTGCCCAAGACTGGCTGAACGAACACCGGGATCGGCTTGAAGCCGTTCCAGCAAATGCTCGAACATCCGATTAGCCTCGGCCCCTTTGTACCCCCCTCTTGTTGGATCGACCGAGAAAAGGAGAACGTTATCGCGATTAAAGCCGGGGTCGAGGTTCTCGAGGTTCGCCAACGTGTGGACGAAGAGCCCGGCGCCAACCAATAGCAAAAGCGATAGCGCAATCTGGCAGACGACCAGCGCCTTGCCGACTCCCAGACGTGAACGGCGAGCGGTTCCAGTGTGGACGGCGCCCTTCAGAGTGGGGCCGAGGTCAACGCGAGTCGACCGGAAGGCCGGCAGCAGCCCGAAGAGCAGGGTCGAGACGACTGAGACACCGGCCGTAAACGCCAAAATGCGCGGGTCAGGGTGTAAGTCCAAGGCCACGCCGCCTTGGCTCAGCGATACGAGGGATTGGACCGCAGGCATGGACCAAAAGGCGAGCAGCAAGCCCATGGCGCCGCCGGCGAGCGCGATCAGCAGCCCCTCAACCAGTAACTGTCGCACCAGCCGGAAACGTCCTGCGCCAATGGCCAGGCGCACCGCGATCTCTCTCTGCCGCGCGGCTCCTCGGGCCAAAAGTAGGTTGGCGACGTTCGCACACGCCGTGAACAACAACAGGCCCACCATGACAAGAAGGACCGCGAGCGGCGCGAATAGGCGCCGCCGAAGGTTGAACGCGAGACCCCCAGAGGCCGGCACAACCTCGAGGCTCTGCATCATGAAATCCTCTGCCTGGGCCGACGGCCAGTCCGTCTTCGGCACTTCTGCAAGGATTTCACTATTGATGATCGCGAGGTTGGTCTGGGCAGCTTGCCGGCTCGTCCCGGGCTTCAGCCGGCCGGCAATTTGGATCCAATGGAAGCTGGCGCGATCGAGCCACGAGCTGCCGTCGCGGAAGGCAGGCTCCATCATCATCGGCACATAGAGATCGGGCGACCGTCCGACGGCGATGCCGGTGAAATCGGCTGGCGCGACTCCAACGATCTCGAAGGGAGTTCCACGCATGTTGATGCTCTTGCCGATAACCGACGCGTCCAGGCCAAACCGCCGGTGCCAATACTTGTAACTGATCACGGCGACCGCGTTCTTTCCGCGGACCAGGTCCTCGCTAGGTGTGAAGGTTCGGCCCGCGATTGGATCGACCCCAACGAAGGAGAAGAAATTGCCGGAAACAATCTGGCCGGCGAGGTATTCGGTGTCGCCGTCGACAGCAACGGCCAGTTCATTCAACCAGCCCACGGCGCACACATCTGCGAAGACTTGATTCTCGCTTTGAACCCGCGCATATGCCGGATACGAGAAGTTGGGGGTGGTCAAGACCGGGCCAACGCTTGCGAGCTGGACAAGCCGTTGTGGATCGCGTACCGGAAGCGGTCTCAGCGCCAGAGCCGCGATCACACTGAAGACCGCCGTGTTGGCGCCGATGCCAAGCGCTAGGGTCAACACGGCAACCGCAGTGAAGCCTGGATTCTTGCGCAGGATGCGAAGGCCATAGCGGAGGTCCTGCAAAAGCGATTCGAGGAGGGGGACGCCTCGACGGTCACGGTATCGCTCTTTGGTCGCCTCGACGCCGCCAAGTTTCATGATCGCCCGCCGCCGTGCTTCATCAGGGTTCAGTCCGGAGCAAATGGCGTCTTCTATGTGCAGTTGGAGATGGCTCTCAATCTCGTCAGCCAACTCGCGCTCGCGCCGCGCCCCGCTGAAGAGGCCGCCGAATCGCAGGAACCATGCGCGCATTCGTCTCATTGCCTTCCTCCGTCTCCGCTACGCTCTAGTCTTAGTCCTGCCTCAGGGCGATCATTGGATCGACCGCCATTGCGCGGCGAGCGGGAAGATAACATGCCGCCAGCGCCGCGACCGCCAACATTTTTCGTTTTCATCCTTCGCCTTGCAGTCTTCGTTTTCGCGGCGTCACGGCGCAAGTCCGCGCCTTGAACTGAGAACTGAAAACTGAAAACTAAAAACTGTTCTTCGGCGCCAGAAAGCGCGCCAGGATGGCAGTCGCCTGTTCCCAGTCCCGCGCCTCTTTCTCCACCTGCTTGCGCCCGGCCCGTGTCAGCTTGTAGTACTTGGCCTTGCGATTGTTGTCAGATACACCCCATTCGGAGGAGATGTATCCTTCCTGTTCGAGCTTCAGCAGAGCGGGATAGATAGTGCCGTAGTTGACCGAAAGCAAGTCTCCGCTCGTCTGTTCAATGCGACGCGCGACGCCGTAACCATGCAATGGCCCCATGGTTTCCAGGGTCTTCAAAATCATCAGCGCCAGAGTGCCTTGCCAAACATCAGTCTTATCGCCCATAACCCTCCTATTGGAAGCCAATAGCTCCGCGCTCCCATGTCCTATTGGAAACCAATAGCAGACTAACACGGGTCGTATTGGAAAGCAATAGGACATTTTGCGGCGCCTGCGGCGGTGAAAAAGAGGAGCAAGGCGAAAACCCTTCTTTGGCCGCCTTGACCTGCTGCCGGTTGGCGCTTCTCGGCAACCGACTTCGCTGGTCGCCACCCCGCCTCCCTCAGCGCGTTGATCCCTGCGTAAGATTGTTGCTGCCGGAATGTCCGCTCTGTACCTATTCCATACACCACCTTGGCTCACGCGTACACAACGGGTACTTATTTCGGTGCGTCGCTCTCGCAGCGCTCTGACATGCGCCGCTGGCGGCTTGCCTTATCTCTGAAGTTAAAGGACTTAGCCGCCTCCTGCCGTTCGTTTGTTCTGCGGAACGCCCGTTGCCTTAGTACTGTTGAACAAGATGCAACAGAGGAGTTTATAGCCTAAAGGAGGACAATATGCTCTGGACAATACTCGTTATTCTGTTGGTTCTGTGGCTCTTGGGTCTTATCGGCGGCGTCGGGGGCGGATTGATCCATTTGCTGTTAGTGGTCGCGGCAATCGTGCTCATTATCAATCTACTTAGCGGACGCCGGACCGTTGTATAGGAGACGCAAAAGAGAATAGTAAGCGGGGCCTCATCCGGCGGGCCAGTGGAAAGGAACGGTTATGAAACGAAAAAATAGGTTTTCAGGACGCGTGGCCCAGGTCGCGCTCTTTCTGGGCTCGATTGGTCTCGCTGGCGCGCTGTTGCCGA
>Ga0207156_10293_pt1 | contig 11585 bp, 9 predicted proteins | sample Alteio_BWMinHeat_24_FD_153514 | JGI IMG/M metagenome (GOLD analysis project Ga0207156, IMG submission 153514) | Enriched cells from forest soil in Barre Woods Harvard Forest LTER site, Petersham, Massachusetts, United States -... | ecosystem: Environmental > Terrestrial > Soil > Temperate forest >...
GTGGATGCGTTGCTCGACGGCAAGATACAGAGAGCCGGGGACCGGCTGCGCGTCACCGTCCAGCTTGTGAGCGTCCGAGACCGAAACGCGCTCTGGGCCGGCAAGTTCGACGAGAAGTTCACCGACATCCTCGGCCTCCAGGACTCGATCTCCGAACGGGTCGTCGCGGCGCTGGCGCTCGAGCTTAGCGGCGAAGAACGCGCGCTGCTGGCCAAACGCCAAACCGAAAGCCTGGAAGCTTACCAGTGTTACCTCAAGGGCCGCTATTTCTGGAATCGCTACACCCCGGACGGATTCGCCAAAGGAATCGAGTACTTTCAAAGGGCGATAGCAATCGATGGCGGCTATGCTCTCGCCTATTCCGGTTTGGCGGATGCCTACTATTCCAGCCTCTACCTGTCTCCGCGGGAGGCGATGCCCAAGGCGAAGAGCGCCGCGCTGCGGGCCCTCGCGCTGGATGACCGACTCGCTGAGGCCCACGCCTCGCTCGGACTGATCAACGCGTTCTACTCTTGGGACTGGAATGAAGCTGAGAACGAACTCACGCGCGCCATCGAGCTGAACGACTCACACGCGATTCCGCACAAGGAGTATGGGTGGTTTCTGCTCCCGATGGGTCGTTTCGACGAGGCCCTTGCGGAGCTGAAGCTCGCCGAACGCATCGATCCCCTACATCTGCTGATCAATCTTGATCTGGCTCTGCCTTTCTATTTTGGCCGCGACTACGGCCAGGCGATAGAGCACCTAAAGAAGACCGTTGAAATGGAGCCCAACTTCTGGCCGGCCCGGTTCTTCCTGGGCCAGGCCTACGAGCAGATCGGCTCATTGCCCGAGGCGATCGCGGAATACCAAAGGGCCAGGCTTGTGGACAATGGGCCGTGGATACTCGCCGGTCTTGGGCACGCCCACGCGGCAATGGGAAACCTTGCCTTGGCGCATGAGACCCTCAAAGAGATGGGCTCACTCTCGCAGCGGTACTACGTGTCGGCGTACGCCTCGGCATTGGTCCACGCGGCGCTGCATGAGACTGATCTGGCTTTCGAATCCCTCGAACGTGCTTACGAGCAGCGGGACCAATGGCTGGTCTGGTTGAAGGTCGACCCCATGATCGATGACCTGCGTGAGGATTCCCGATTTGCGGACCTGTTGCGCCGCGTCGGTCTTTAGGGCGGCCGATTCTTTCGTTCGGAAGTCTCGAGCCTCCCGGGAGCGCCGTTGCCCGTCCGGGTCGCGCTAGTCTCCGGAACGGCCTTCAAGCTATCGCTCGGATTTCGTGATCCCGAAGGCTTGTCTGCCCCTCTCCACCAGACACCATGGCCTCAATGTCTTAAAGCCTGCGCCGCGTTGATCGGTTCACGGCGACTAGCGGCGTCCTTGCAGCGGAGCCGCTTCAACCATGTCGCGGTGAAAACGAGGCAAGGTTCGTCTCCTTACGACTCCTCGACATCCGTCTCAAGATCGACCATCAGCCTCAACTGGCCGCAGCGGCTGCATCCAACCACCTTGACGAATCGCTCTTCCTGAGTGTCAGAAAAGACGATGGTCATCTCCTGGTCGGCAAACAGCAATCCGGAACGCCACTGTCCGCCGCAACTGCACGGCGCGCCGGCATATGCGGGCGCGATCGTCTCCGAGAGGCCGCCGCGGGATTGATCGGTAGGATTGCCGCGCTGCGCCAGCTCGGATCGCGCCAAGTCAAGCGCTTCCGCCCGGTAATCCGCGGACTCCTGGTTTACCATGCGTAGCAGCTCGGAGTCCGCCATTTGCGAGATTCTCTGTTTCAGGCCCCGCAATTCATCGTCGGTCCACATTTTGAACCTCCTAAATGTCCCTTGGCATCGAGACGGCGGGCGAATCCAAAAGCTGACAGGCGTGAAAGGCCCGCGCCAAACGCGGCGCCGCCATCCAAATTCTTCATCCGTGAACCGGATCGGCGGGCTTCCTAGACATAGCGCACGGAAAACCCCTCGTCCACCTGGGTTTCAAGGTCGGCCAGGAGTCTGATGCGTCCGCACGCCACGCAGGCCAGCGCCTCCACAAATCGCTCCTCGTTGTTGTCCGAAAAAATGACGGTCGTTTCCCTTTTGGCAAACAACCAGCCAGGGCGCAACTGCCCTCCACACGCGTCGCACCGCAAGTCTGCGAGGTCTCGGGGTCGCCCGGCCGATTGATTGGCGATAACGCCCAGGTCGCTGAGCGCGAAGCCGCGTCTCATCAGCTCAGACCTTGCGAAGCCCAGCGCTTCGGCCCGGTAATCAGCCGCGTCCTGGTTTGCCATGCGCAGAAGGTCTTCGTCGGACATCCGCGCGATTCTCGCCTTCAGATCCACCGTCTCGTCTTCGCGCATCTCAAGCACCGATCACACGATGTTATCGCGGCAGCACCTTATCCAGGCTTCGCAGCAGGTCTTCCCCACGCAAATCTGGCTGCCCCTTTTTCGTGTTGCTCAAGGAGATGACCTTGGCGTCCGGCCCAAGCAGGACGGTAGTCGGGAAGGAATGGACGCGCATGCTGCGTAGGACGCCGGCAATGCTTTCGTGTGTGGCCTGCGTCCAGGTCATGCCGGCCTTTTCGAGAGCCGCCTTGACCTCGGATTGCACCCGCGGATCGTCCGTGTCCATTCCGAGGATTTCAAAACCGCGCGCCTGGTATCGAGAATAGGCCGCTTTCAGGTAGGGCAATTCGTGCCTGCACGGCCCGCACCACGTCCCCCAGAAATCGATCAGCAGGTACTTGCCGCGAAACTCCGACAGCTTGCGTTTCTTGCCGCTGAAATCGGTGAAGCTGAAGTCCGGAAACTCCGATCCCATGCGCAGATCGATGCGCTTGTAGTCCGAGGCCGGATGCGAGCGCAGCACGATCTGGTTCCGGTCCACGTCGACCCGCTTCGTTGATACATAAGAATCGCCGACGCGAAAGACTATGACTTCGTCCTGGGCGTCCGCGCCTTCCGCGGAGAACGGATCCATATCGATTTCGCCGTTGCCGTCGCAATCGACGCCGAGCCGGCCCACGTTCGGGTTGATTTTGCGGCTGCGCGGATCATATGCATATTGCACGAGTGTGCTCTTGCCGCGAATGTCGACGGTTCCTCTGGCAAACGCTTTGGTCGATTCCAAGGTTATGCGTTCACCAGGCTTCAGCTCTTCCGCCTGGACATCCTTGAAATACTGAATGAAGATCGGAAAGCTGGAAAATGGGCCGTCCTTCAACGGTTCGTTGATCGTGGCTTCCCAGAGGTAGCCGCCGCCCGTCTTGTTGGATTTCAGTTGAAACCGCTCGCCTTCGGAGAATTCATTGTTGCGATCCAGGTCGACAAGCAGGTACGGATCCTGCCCCTGGGCTTCGACGAGCAGCGCTGGAATCGTCGATTGATCAGTGAGTGCGTTGTACAGACGCGCGCCAGTGACCGTCGCGCCGCTGGGCACGGGCTTAGAAAACTTGAACTGTGACAAAGCCACGCCCGGCTTAAAGATCAAGTGTTCCGGATCCTCGCTATCGGCGACCAGTTGCGGCTCGAATTTACCCGTGAATTCGTTGTCTGCTGCTTTTGCGAGGCAAAGAAAAGTGAGTATCAGAGCAGCGGCGGCAGCGAGCTCTCGGCGCCGCGCGAACAGGCGAGCTTCCCAGTGAGGCAAAGATTTCATCTGGGTTATTCCTCTCTCATGATGCAATTTTTCGCCACAGCGCATATGGACTCAAGACGATAGAGTCTGAACTCGTCATGGATGGTTTGTCAAAGGCAAGATTATCCAAAGAATGCCTCATCCTGCTTCTTCCCATCGCTTGAAGCGCGCGCGCAGGAGTATTACTATAGGGGCGCGGTAGTGGGCTTGCATTCCAGTTACAATGACGGCAAAGGGATGACCGGTGGCATGCGGTCAAGCGCCCGGGTCAAGTAATTGCAGGAGCGTCTATGCCTCAAATCAACACGGTTATGGGTTCCATCGACAGCGCCCGTCTCGGCGTGACGCTGATGCATGAACACGTTTTCGTTCTTTCCGCGGAGATCATGCAGAACTACCCCGACACCTGGGGCGACGAAGAAAACCGCATTACGGATGCAATCGCGCGCCTCAACGAGTTGAAATCGCGCGGCGTCGACTCAATCGTCGACCTGACCGTGATCGGCCTCGGCCGCTACATACCTCGCATCGAACGCATCGCCGAAGAGACCGACATCAATATCCTGGTCGCCACGGGAATCTACACGTACAACGACGTGCCGATGTATTTTCATTTTCAAGGTCCCGGCACGGCTCTCGGCGGCCCCGAATTAATGATCGACATGTTTGTGCAAGACATTCAGGAGGGAATCGCCGGCAGCACGGTCAAGGCGGCAATCCTGAAGTGCGCCACCGATGAGCCGGGCGTCACCCCTGGAGTGGAACGGGTTCTGCGCGCCGTTGCGCAAGCGCACCGGCGCACCGGCGTCCCGATATCGACCCACACCCATGCCCGCACGGAGCGCGGTCTGGAACAGCAGCGCATATTCGAGGAGGAGGGAGTCGATCTGTCACGCGTCATCATCGGCCATTCCGGCGACACCACGGATATCGGGTACCTGGAAAAGCTTATCGCCCACGGCTCCTACATCGGAATGGACCGCTTCGGCATCGACGTCTTGCTGTCTTTCGAGGACCGCGTCAATACCGTCGCGCAAATGTGCAAGCTCGGCCATGCGGACAAGATGGTCCTTTCTCAGGATGCCGCTTGTTTCAACGACTGGTTGCCGGAAGCGGCCCCGGCCATGCTTCCCAATTGGCACTACCAGCACATCCACAACGACGTGATCCCGGCGCTGAAAGAGCGTGGCGTCACCGACGCCCAGATTGCAACAATGCTCGTCGCCAACCCGCGCAGAATATTCGAGAGGCAGGGCTCGTACTGATGATACGTCCGTTTGACTATTCAGCCATCACCCGAGGCGCGGATGGGATTTCCCGTTACGACAACCGGCCGAGGTCTCTGGTCGAAATGCTCCGGGCGAGTGTCGACAGGTCTCCGGCAGCGGAGGCCATCGTCGAGATCGGCGGGGCTCGCGTCACCTATCAAGAACTATGGGACGCCGCGGCGGCCGTCGCCGGCGGTTTGAAGACGAGCGGAATAACCGCGGGCGACCGCGTCGCAATCCGGCTCGGCAATGGCTTGGATTGGTGCCTCGCGTTCTTTGGCATTCAGTTGGCGGGAGCGGTTGCCGTGCCCGTGAATACCCGGTTCAGTGAACCAGAAGTCGACTACGTCGTCACCGATTCCGGCTCCTCTTTCGTTTTCCTGGCTGGCCAGCCGCTGCCGCAAGGCGCTCCCTTTGCCCACGAAGATGCCGACCCGCAAGACACGGCCGCCATCTTTTACACCAGCGGCACCACCGGCTTCCCAAAGGGCGCGATGACGTCGCATGAGAATTTTCTCGCCAACATCGAGACGTGCCGGCGCGTCATCGACATGCCTAGAGACGGCAGCATTCGCAATCTCGTATCAGTGCCGCTCTTTCATGTCACAGGATGCAACAGCCAGCTTTTGCCGACCTGCGAGAACGGCGACGCGCTGGTGATAATGCCGGCCTTCGAAGTGCAGGCTTTCCTGCGGGCAATTCGCGACGAGCGCATCAACCTGCTCACCTCGGTGCCGGCCGTTTACTGGCTCGCGATCAATCAACCGAACTTTCGCGAGGTGGACCCCTCCGCCATCAGGTGGCTGAGCTATGGCGGCGCTCCAATCGCGCCCGAACTGGTCATGCGCATCATGGATGCATTTCCGCAGGCGCGGGTGGGCAACGGCTTTGGTTTGACCGAGACCTCGTCCGTGGCGACCTTCCTGCCCCACGAATACGCGCACGCGCGGCCAGAGACGGTGGGGTTTGCCGCTCCTGTCGTTGATCTCGATTTGTTTGAAGTCGATCTCGAAACCGGCGTCGGCGAGTTGCTGGTGCGCGGCGCGAATGTCGTTAAGGGCTACTGGAACAAGCCTGAGGCGACGGCCGACGCATTCACAGGCGGCTGGCTGCACACTGGAGACATGGCGCGCATCGATGCCGACGGGTTCGTCCAGATCGTCGATCGCAAAAAGGATATGATCTGTCGCGGCGGCGAAAACGTTTACTGCGTCGAAGTCGAAAACGCGCTCGCTGCGCATCCCGCAATCTTCGAAGTCGCGGTGATCGGCGTGCCCGATGAAGTGATGGGCGAAAAGGTCGGAGCAGTCATCGTTTTGCGCCCCGGTCAGCAAGCTGATCCCGCGGAGGTTCTTGCATTTGCGCGCAAGCATCTCGCGGATTTCAAAGTCCCGCAGTACCTTGTGATCCGCGCCGAACCGCTGCCGCGCAACCCCGGCGGCAAGATGCTCAAACCCGTGCTGAGAAAGGCTGTCGAATGGGGCCAGCCGGTGCGTTAACGCGCGGGTAGGCGGCGGCTATGTTTCTTTCCTCCTAGGGCTTGGCCTGCTTGATGCGCTCGATTGCCGCGCGGGCCGTCTCGTCGTGCTGGCCGGACGCGTCGTATGCCTTGCTGTATGCGGCCATGGCTTTGTCGTACTGCTTGTCGCTTTCATAGACGTATCCCAGTTCTAAGAGAGCATTGGTGTTGGTTGGAGCGAGTTTCACCGAGTGCTCGAGGGCATCCGCGGCGGGCTTCCACTGTGATGATCGCGACAATGCGAGGCCGAAAGTGTACCACGCCGGGCTCGAATCCGAATGTGCGCGGGCGAATTTCTCGAGCAATGGCGCGGCTTTCACATATTGCTTGTCCATCAAATAGGCTTGGCCCAGCATTCCCCAGGCGCGCTCGTCATCGCGCGCCGCGGTAAGGCGCTCGCCAACCGCGATCAATTGTTTTACGGCAGCCGGATTCTGTTTGACTTGCGCGAGATAAATATCGCCGAGCAGCGACAAGGTGGCGGGGTCCTTGGGATTGATCGCGAGCGCCTGGTTCAGCGCGCTTACGGCGGGTTCCGTGCGGCTGAGCTTATACTGGGCGTAGCCGATATAGTAGTAATTGTCGGCGTTCGTTTTCATGTCCGCCGCGGCGGCCGTGAGGACGGGTATGGCGTCGTTGTAGCGTTCGGTGTAAATGTAGGCGCGGCCCAGGAAGGCGCGGGTGCTACCCTCAATCTTTTGTTGCGTCTTCCCGGCGAGCGCGATGTATTTTGCCAGCGCCGCAATCGCTTTGTCATACTGCTTCAATTGGTAATTCGAAACGCCGATGAAATAGTAGCCTGTAGTCTGCGCCGTCTCGTCTTTATCTGCGCCCTTGATGTAGCTCTGAAACGCGTCGACGCAGTCTTCGTAGCTCTGCAATTGAAAATGGCTTGCTCCGATATAGTACCAGGTCTTCCAGTACTCGGGATTTGCCTTCAAGACGGCGTGGAATTCACGCAAGGCGGGCCGGTACTGCTTCTGATTGAACAACGAAACAGCATGATCCCAATCTTGCGCTAACACGGATGTGGAAAGCGCCAAAACCGTAAGCGCCGCGGCGATCGTGCAAGGTCTTTTCATTCTTTTGCCCCTTCGAAAGGATCGTCCAGACAACTCTTCCCAGCCCCACGGATAGCTAAACAGATTCTAACTGCGCCGAACACACGGTACAAGACGGACGGACCGCGGATGCTCAAGAAGCCCGAACTGATCACCAGCAGGCGGGCGAAATAGCATCGTGAAGCAGGAGTCATGCGCAAATTGCAGTTTCTCAGCGGCCGTCGCCCGCTCGTCTCAGGCCTCAAGCCGCCTAAGATTCTGAGAGTCTTTCCAGCGCGGTTGGGTTGCCCGAGCCCTCTGCTCTCTCTTTTTCCGGCTTTGACGATGGCCGCGTTGCGCCGGTTCTGGACGCCCTTTGGGAACGTTAGCGTGGGGCCTTGCCAAGGCGCGCCGCGATCAAGCACAATAGGATTAGTGTTAGGAAGGTGTTTCGCAACCTGGCGCTCAAATCCAAAAAGAGGTCCTTGATGAGACTTATAGTAACGCGAATGACGAACGGGCTTGCCGCCTGCGCCGTGTCAGCCATCATTATAGGCGGCCCTCCGCTCTTTGCTAAAGCGCCAGAATACTCCAACATTTTCGCGGGCCAAGACAAGGGGAAAGACAAGCCGGTGCAGGTTTCAGAAGGCGAGCAGGCGGCTTTGAACAAGGTAAAGTCAGCTCCTGATTCCGCTGCGAAAGTAGCTGCGGCCACTGAGTTCGTCAAGAAGTACCCTAAGAGCACGCAGCGAGCCGTGGTCAGCGATTTCGTCGCGGGAGAGGTGGGGAAAGAGCCCGACGCCGCCAAACGCGTCACCCAACTGGAGAGCCTGGCGGCCGCGTTCAATCAACCGGCTGATGCAGACATCATCGATCCATTTCTGGCGTACGCCTATATTCAGGCCAGTCGCGCCGACGACGCGTTTCGAGTGGCGGCCGGCGATCTGGGCAGGAAACCCGACGACATCACCGTGTTAACCCAGATGACCTTGTTCGGCATCGAGCAGGCAAAGAAGGGCAACCAGAAGTTCGTGCAGCAAAGCCAGCAATATGGCGCCAAGGCGATCGAGTTGTACGAGCAGGACAAGAAGCCTGCGAAGATGGATGACGCGACCTGGCAAGACGGCAAAAAGAAATGGCTCCCGCAGCTCTACCAGTCCGTCGGGTTTGTCGAAATGGCGACCGGCAACAAGGATGGCGCCGTGGCGAAACTGCAGAAAGCCGTCTCACTCAATCCGTCTGATCCCTTCAATTACGTTCTGCTTGGCAGTATTGTGGACGAGGAATACCGAAAATTGGCCGAGCAATTCAAAACTATGAGCGCCGGTCCGCTCAAGGACGAAACACTCAAAGCGGCGCAAGGAAAGATGGACGAAGTTGTCGACTTCTTCGCGCACGCGGTCGCCCTCTCAGAAGGGGTCGCTCAGTACGAAAAGCTCCACGATCAGATTCTCTCTGACCTACAAACGTACTACAAGTACCGTCACAACAACACCCTCGACGGGTTGCAGCAATTGCTCGATAAATATAAGAAACAGTGAGGACGGTTTAGGGTTCCGGGTTTAGGGTTCGTGGTTTCGGGCTGGGATTTAGATCGACCCGGGCCGCCAGAGCCTTCGAACCACGAACCCGCAACCATAAACTCGGAACCCGGAACTCTTATGCCCATCACCAAAGATGAATTTCGCCGCGCGCTAGGTCATTTCGCCAGCGGCGTGACGGTGGTCACCGCCAGACGCGCGGACGGCCAGCCCTGCGGCATCACTGTCAGCGCCTTTTCGTCTCTTTCTCTCGAACCGCCTCTCGTGCTCATTTGCATCGACAAGCGCGCGTCGCTGCACAGTGAAATGCATGAGGGCGTCAATTTTGTCGTAAATATTCTGGCCGAGGACCAGGAGGTGATTTCCAGGCGGTTTGCCTCGAAGGACGAGGGGGATCGTTTCAGCGGAATGGGGTACACGGATGGCGCCACGGGCTGCCCGCTTCTCCATGGAGCGCTCGCGCACATCGAATGCCGCGTTCAGAACCTATATGAGGGCGGAGATCACACCATCGTAGTGGGAGAAGTCGAGTCGTCGCAGATTGCCGAGGGCAAACCGCTCGCTTACTTTCGCGGCGGCTACGCCCAGCTTATATGATCTACTCGTAACTCAGCGCCTTAACCGGATCCTGATTGGCTGCCCGCAACGCGGGGTAAAGCGCCCCGGCCACGCCAGCGAGTATCCCCAGCACCAGAGCGTAGAAAAGCCACGCCGTTTCCAACTCAACGTTGAGCGGCGTGAGCCTTTGAATCAGGTGCTTGCCCGCCACGGAGATCGCATAGCCCCCCAGCACGCCGAGCGCGCTGATCGCTACGGCTTCCTTCTCGATCTGGCTCGCGATCCAGGCTTTCGAGGCGCCGAGGCTCTTGAGGACGCCGATTTGCCGCGTGCGCTCGGTCACGGTTGTGTACATCGTCAGCAGGATCACGAGCGAGCTGATGATGATCGCCAGCACCACTACGACGCGTAAGAAGGTCTGCAAGGCGGGCGTGCCCCGCGCATACAGCACCGGAATATCCCGCGTCAGCATCACGGGGTTGTCCGGAAAGCGCTCTTTGATGCGCTGCGCCACTTCATCCTGACGCGACGGGTCCGTGACGTTTACCAGCATCATTGTGCAGTTTCCCGGCTGCGCGGCATCCTTTTGCATCGTCGATAGCGGAATCTTTATGCGGCCGAGCGTTTCCGGCGAGTAGACGCCGACGATGTGGAAAGGCCGTTTGTACACGTCGATCGGGTCGCCAACTTTCAGATGGCGGCTCTTTTGCAGGAAGCTATCGATCATAGCCTCGTCGCCGCTCGCGGCGGCGCGGCCCTCGATCACTCGCATGTCAGACGCGTGGGAAAAAGAGTCGTACTCGACGCCATCGACCAGATGCCCCTGAACGTTTTGGCCAACCGGCGCCACATCACGGACTCCCTCGATCTTGCGGAGTTCGTCCGCCACCCTAATGGGAAAGGAAAGAGCAGGAGACAGATTCAGGACCAGCGAACTGCCGGGCGACTGCACGATGATCTCCGCGGTCACGGCCGAATTGCGCCGCCCTTGCTCGTTCAGAAAGCCATGCGTGATGCCCACAGTCAGGACCACCAGCACTACGCCTAGAGCCACTCCAGCGGCAGTTGTAGCGGTCCGGGTCTTACGGAAAAGGATGTTCGAAAGGATCAAGTTGTCCATGCGCTTGTTATGCCGTTTCACACTGCGGTTGCTCAGACGTCCTCCGGCTCACGATCTGTGCCTGGGCCAAAGAGATAATTAAATCGATTTAGCTCCCATTAATCAACCGTTTCCACTCCTGGCGCGATGGCTTGGGCGAAGCGCATCGCGACCGCATAAACGAATCGCGCCTCAGGGAGACGCGCCGCCATGGTTTGTGGAAGCGCGCTCTCACCCAACAGAGCTCCCGCGATTTGGCCGCCAATCGATGCGATCGTATCCGCGTCTCTGGCATCAATAGGGTCCTCTCGTTGATATGATCCGGAAATAATCGTCGAACATGCGGATAGGCTGCCGGATCGGGCGCGTCCGTGCAATGTATGTAGCTAAAAGATCACCCACAGTTACTAGAGTATAGTAGCATCACCGTTAGACGCAGAGCAACCAGACAGCGATCGAAAGCGGCTCCCGGCGGCCTGCCGCATTGACTTGGCGCGCGCCTCATGCTTAATTTGGAAGCACTATGATCAGGCTGGCAGTGCTGTTTCTGACTCTGCTGCCCCTCGCCTTCTCCCAGCGACCGGTTCAGAGGATACGAGATATCCATAAGCTCTATGTGGGCGACTTCGGGACTAGCGATGCCGCCAAGACTCTCCGCGAACGCCTCAAGGCGCGCTTATCAGAGTCGAAGCGCTTCGAGTTTGTCAATGCTCCCGAAGAAGCGGACGCTGTCCTGGTCGGCGACACTGAATTCCATCTGAACGCGACCTTTCCCCACGCGAAGGTCGCCTTGCGCCTGATGAACGCGAACCTCGACGATGTCTGGAAACAGGAGTTCGACGAACAAGATATGAACCCTCAGGCCCTCAAAGAGAATCTCGCGAAAGAAAGCTGCAAGTTGATCCTGAAGGCGATCGAAAAGGACGACAAGGCG
>Ga0207156_10294_pt1 | contig 11552 bp, 8 predicted proteins | sample Alteio_BWMinHeat_24_FD_153514 | JGI IMG/M metagenome (GOLD analysis project Ga0207156, IMG submission 153514) | Enriched cells from forest soil in Barre Woods Harvard Forest LTER site, Petersham, Massachusetts, United States -... | ecosystem: Environmental > Terrestrial > Soil > Temperate forest >...
TACAAGGCAGAAGACACCGATCTTGGACGTTTTGTCGCACTCAAGTTCCTTCCCGAAGATGTGGCCGGGGATGCGCAGGCATTAGAACGTTTCCGCCGGGAGGCCCGTGCGGCATCTGCACTCAACCACCCCAACATTTGCACCATCTACGAAATCGGCAAGGACGGGGACCAGTCCTTCATCGCCATGGAGTACCTTGACGGGATCACGCTGAAGCATCGCATTGCGGGAAAGCCTGTCGAGATCGAGGTTCTACTGAACGTGGCCATCGAGATCGCCGATGCGCTGGACGCGGCGCACAGCAAGGGAATCGTGCACCGCGACATCAAGCCGGCCAACCTCTTCGTAACCGTGCGCGGGCACGCCAAGATTCTCGATTTTGGGTTGGCGAAGGCCGCGCCTGTGAACAGTTCAACAAACCATGCAGCCGCAGCAGCAGCTACGACAGCGTTACTTAACGAGGTGCGCCTCACCAGCCCCGGATCCACGCTCGGCACGGTCGCCTACATGTCTCCGGAGCAGGCTCGCGGCAACGGACTGGATGCGCGCACGGACCTGTTTTCGTTTGGGGCAGTGTTGTATGAGGCGGCCACGGGCATACTGCCATTTCGCGGTGAGAGTTCAGCGGTTATTTTCAAGGCCATTCTGGACGGCACACCGACGACACCGTTGCGTCTGAATCCCGATATGCCGGAAGGTCTCGAGCGAGTCATCAACAAGGCGCTGGAGAAAGATCGCAATCTGCGCTACCAGAGCGCAGCCGATATGCGGGCCGACCTGCAGCGATTGAAACGTGACACGGAGTCGCAGCACATATCCGCGGTTGAACACGGGGCATTGCGAAGCCGATTGGGCAAGTTGCCATCTCTGGCGGACAGATTGAGCCGGTTCTTTCCGTTACGTTGCCTATATCCTTGTTGGACGACGTTTCGCCGGACGGGTCGGCTTTTCTCGTGGAGTCGTTTGCGGCCGGCTCGAAGCCTGCGCGACCAACGTATAGTGTCCAGATTCTGGGGGGCTCGCATCGTTACCTTGCAGACACCGCAGGAGCAGGCTGGTCGCCGGATGGGAAGTCCATTGTCTATTTCACGCCAAACGGCGACATCAACCTCATGCGGAGCGACGGAACCGATATCCGCAAGTTGGCATCAGTGGGAAAAGTCCCCGATCATTCAACTGGTCGCCGGACGGCAAGACTATCCAGTTTTCCAAGGACGATTCCGTTTGGGAGATGTCGGCAACCGGCTCCAATCTTCACCAAGTGTTTTCTGCCGCGAACTCCAGGGGGATTTGCGAGAATTGGTCTCCCGATGGTGAATACTGCGTGTTCACGGACGGATCGGGGCACCAGATCTGGGCTTTCGATAAACGACGTGGATTGTTTAGGCACGCACCGGAACAACCGGTTCAGTTGACGTCGGGCCCCACCCGTTGGTTCAACCCGGTTCCCAGCAAGGATGGGAAAACAATTTTTGCAGCAGGATCTTCCGCCCGGGGGGAACTTTCTCGCTTCGACTCGAAAACCAGGCAGTTTCAACCTTTCCTTGGGGGCATCTCCGCCGACCTCGTTGCCTTTTCTAAAGACGGCCAGGCCGTGGCCTACGTTTCCTTTCCCGACGGCATTCTGTGGAGGGCCAAAAAGGATGTAAGCGAGCGTGTCCAGTTAAGCAGCCCTCCACTGAGACCGGATTCCGTCAGTTGGTCGCCGGACGGCTCACAGATCGCATTCATGTCCCACTTAGGTCCCCGCACAGACGTTGCTTATATCGTTTCTTCCCAAGGGGGGACACCGACACGCCTCCTCCCGGAAGAGATCGGTTCACAGTCAGACCCAAGTTGGTCGCCCGATGGTCGCAAGATGATTTTTGGGACGAGCTTATTTGGTCAAAACGGCGAAATACGCATTCTCGACCTCGCCAGCCGTCAGGTCACGACTCTCCCGGGATCGACAGGTATGTTCTCGCCTCACTGGTCTCCAGATGGCCAATCCATCTTCACTTGGACCGAGGACATATCCAAAATGCTGCTCTTTGATATTAAGACGCGGAGTTGGTCCACAATTTACAAGGATCGTGCCGCATACTCAACTTGGTCACGCGATGGCCGCTTCATTTACTTCTTGAGGTATGCGAGCGATCCGGCGGTTCTTAGAATGCCATTTTGTGGTGGGACCCCGAAGATAGTCGCCAGCTTGAAGGACTTCACATATACGGGCACCTTCGGCCTGTGGTTCGGACTGGACTCTTCCGACGCACCGATCTTGCTACGTGATGTCGGAACCCAGGACGTCTACGCGCTCACCCTGGAACGAAAATAGCGGATCGGTTGGCGCGCCGAAGCAGATCAACTTGTCAACATTTGTGAGGTAGGGTTCTTTAATCTGTAAGAGAATCCATACACATTTTCAGTCCATGACAAATCGCCGAGTATTGAGTCCAGCGCCGAAACGTATGGAAACGCGCCGAGGCCTGTACACGACAATCCAGGATCATGCCCAGGCAGATCGGCAGACACAAGCCGGCCGTGTTAGTCGGCGCCAACTATCAATCAATGCAGCCTTCGCCCCCGTTTACCCAGGTTCGGGTCGTACGAAGGCGAAGAAAATCCGGCCTGCTTTGTGTCACGTACTCGAATTTCTACTGGCGCTAATCGTCCGAGAACAGACTTAAATTGATCGAATCGGCCATTGCTTTATATCCGGCATCGGTTGGGTGTCCATGGTCTCCGCTATCAAGAGCCGGAAGTATCCGTGCCGGTTGTCTGGGATCGCGCAGGACGCGATCGAAATCGATCACGGCGTCGTATTCCCCGCTGGTGCGTATCCACGCATTGAGGGCCTGCCGCTTGAGTTCATTCGCGGGCGTCCAGACAGGGAAAGGAGTTCCTGGTAAAAGAAACCCTTGAACGGGGTTGAGCGTGCATCCGAAAACCTTCACGCCCTTTGCATGCGCCCGCTCGATGAGTTGCTTGTGTCCCTGGATGATCTGATCAACCGTGACCGTTTCGGATGGATCAAGTGTAAAGATGTCGTTGTTTCCCAGTTGCACGATCACATAGGCCAACCCGGGCTGGCTGAGCACATCACTCTCGAATCGGGCCAGACCGTTCGGGCCCAGCACATCATGCAACAGCCTGTTACCATCCAATCCTTCGTTCAACATCGCCATCGCGTGCCCGTCCTGCTGAACTAAGCGCCGGGCCAACCCGTCTGTCCAGCGGTGATTTTGGCCGACACTTGATTGGGCCCCATCCGTGATCGAATCGCCAAACGCGGCAATTGTTCCTGACTGTAGAGGCGCCAACACGTCGATGCCCGCCAGCCAGAACCAGGACTGAGTGGTCGGCGATTGCGGATCGAGGGGCATGACCGTAGTTCCCGTGAAATCTCCCGGCGGAGAAATATAGGAGATTTGGCGCGAATCAAAGTGCCAGGTGGCCGGCCCAGTGGCTCCCGACACGAATAGACTCACGGCAAGGTTGGCGAGATCGGACACGGTAAGCTCGACCGGATCACTGACCACCGGTGCGCCTTGCGGTATCACTATGGAAGTTTTGCCGCCGAACGTCAGAGCACGGTCGGATCCTGCGACAATGCTCGAATCCCCGGCAGAAAGAGCGATGTGAGCAGCGTCGACGACGAGGGCGTTTGCTCCGAAGGTGGACAAACGCAGACGCACCCGTTGGCCCCCAATGCTGATATGCACGATCTGGCGCAGCGTCTGATTGTTGAAACCCGTGTTCGTGAATCCAGGTAGAAGTTCGGGGGCGTGCAGAGTTGTGGACCACGTACCAACCCAGCGTTCGTCATTTTCCTGGAGACCACCCAATTCAGCGGCTGCGGAAAACGCGGTGCAAACGCCAACCGCGAGAACAGTCAGGAATAGCTTCCGCAGCATGGGGAGATATCTGCGCTTTGTTTTGGCGAGCGAAATCCTGTTGCTTTGCATTTGAGACCTCCTTGGGGTCCGTGTGGCGCGTTCAGCGTTGCCTCGACCTGTCAGGCGGTCCGTGTGGAATACACCGTCCGTGCCGGGCTACCGCTATCCCTCGTAAAATTGCGCTAACGCCAGAGGCCTCGCAATTCATTGAAGGTGATTTCGAAGTCAAACGCTTATCGCCTGATAAGTTGTTTGTCCGTATATATGTAGCAAGGCGTATCGCTCGATGGATCGCTTCGGATTTGCGGTGTGATCGTGCTAGACTCCCGGCAAGGGGACATTGACGGGGGCTGCGTTCGTGGAAAACCGAACGAATACGACGCAATCCTGGCGTTTCGGCGTCTTCGAAGTAGATGCGCCTAACAACGAACTTCGTCGGGGCGGCGCACCCATCAGGGTTCGTGAGCAATCCTTCCGCATCCTGGTTTTCTTACTGGAACATGCCGGGGAACTGGTTACCCGCGAGGACTTGCAACGGGCGCTCTGGTCATCCGACACGTTTGTCGATTTCGACCATGGCCTGAATACTGCGGTCATGAAGCTGCGCGAAGCGCTCGGCGACCCAGCCGATAAACCTCTTTATATCGAAACCGTTCCCAAACGCGGGTATCGCTTCATCGCGCCCGTCTCGCGCGAAAAGGACCAAACGCTTCCGCCGGAATTTACACCTATGTCTCCGCCTGACACGAACGGAGAGGGTTCGGTCATGACGGCAAGCACGACCGTTGTGCCCGCCATTCCTGCGAAGGGCGAACGGCCTTGGAGACGCTGGCTGTGGCCGCTGGCTGCCGTAGGTTTGGTTGCACTCGCCGTGGGGTTTTGGTACCTGCGCCGTCCACTGCCGCCACCGCGACTTACGAACCCCGTCCAACTCACGCAAGACGGCCGGCGCAAAAACGTCGTCGGAACGGACGGGAACAGACTGTACTTGAATATCTTTGAGCCGAAGGCCGTTGGCCAGGTGCCGGTCTCCGGTGGACTAATCACCGAGAGTCCATTCGATCTACCCTCTCAGGGTGGCCAATGGGGTATATCGAGTGTTTCGCCCGATGGATCCAGTCTTCTGGTGTTCGATCACTTCGATCGTTTTCGGGAAGGTGCAAGGGTATCGATTGTGGGCAGTCTCGGGCATCCGGTTCGCTACTTGACGGAATCCTACGCCGCTATATTTTCACCAGACGGCAGGTTCGTGCTCTATGCAACTCCGCACGGGGACGTCTATTCAATGGCGGCGGAGGGGGGTGAGCCGCGGCTGATTCTCGCCTCACACGCTCCGGAGGGTGAGATCGTGCGAACTGGGGATCTGAGTTGGTCGCCGGACGGAAGCACCATTCGGTTCACCCGCGACCAGAAGATCTGGGAGGTTTCGTCGAGTGGCTCCAATCCACACCAGCTGCTTCCGGGCTGGCACCCATCGGCATCACAGTGGGGCGGTCAGTGGACCCTCGATGGGGATTTCTTTCTATTCGTGTCCGGAAGCATAGGAAGCTGGAACAGATTTCCGAACTACAGCCGGGGCGGCCAACTCTGGGCAATTGACGAACGACGCGGAAGGCTGCGCCCGCGGATTGCCGAGCCAATTCAATTGACATCCGGACCCATGGTTTGGGGTCCGTCAGTCTCCGCTCGTGATGGGCACATGATCTTCTCTCGTGGCATGTCCCTTCGTGGCGAACTTGTCCGCTACGATAAGGGGTCCAATCATTTCGATCCCTACCTGCGAGGTATTTCGGCTGAAATGGTGGTCTTTTCAAGGGACGGAACATATGTGGCTTATGTCACGTTTCCCGACGGCATTCTGTGGCGAGCCAACCGGGATGGCACTGGACTGCTGCAACTGACCAAGCCGCCCTTTTACCCCAGAGATGTACGCTGGTCGCCGGATGGTTCGGAGATCGTGTTTACTGACAATTCGCAGAATGGTGTGGATGCAATCTACGTCGTCCCTTCGCAGGGTGGCACTCCCGAGCGCCTCATTCCAGAAGAGAGTGGGCCGCACGCCGATCTCACCTGGTCTCCCGACGGCAAGAAAGTGGTGTACTCCACGATCCCCTGGCTCAGCATCGGAAACTACTCCCCGGCCAAAATTGAAGTACGGATTCGCGAACTTGCCACTCGGAGAACCATCACCCTCCCTCATCGACCAGAAGGATTTTGGTCGACACGATGGTCTCCTGATGGGCGATACATCGCAGGATTACCGTTCAAAACGGACAATCTGAGCATCTTTGACCTGAAGACGCAACGGTGGAAAGACCTTCTTCGGAAGGGGCTGAACAGCTTTCCCAGCTGGTCAAAGGATGGCCGGTTTATCTACTTCCTGCGCCCAACAGATGATCGTGGCATTTATAGGGTCCCCATCTCCGGAGGCGACGAGGAGCGCATTGTCGATCTGAAGGATTTTCGATACGCGGGGTGGTACTCGAGTGGTTGGCTGGGTCTGGACCCGACCGATGCGCCGCTGCGGCTTCGCGATGCGGGGACCGACGAGATATACGCTCTCACTCTCGAGAGCAAGTAAAAGAAATCAGTCGAGAGGGCTGCATTCGAAGCTCCCCGCGGCGAGAGCGACAACCACCTCAACGTCCGGAACGAATTGTGGCTCAAGTCGCTGCTGGATGGGAGCGAGACTCCGGTCATCGCCGACGACTATTCACGTTGGTACCCGCATTGGTCGCCTGACGGCATGCAACTTGTCTACGAACAGCGAAATCCAAGGACAAACGAGCACCAAATCATGTTTTGGTCGAGCAACAGCCATGAAGAAGAGCCGCTCACAGGGCTCAACGACGGTCTGGGTGGCATTTCCGATAGGTGTCCGGACGGCAAATGGCTGCTGACAGTGGCGCGGGATGGAATATGGCTGGTTCTGGTCACCTCAGTGTCACTGCGGAAGCTGCGGCCAAAAAGATTTCATCCAACCCGGCGTACGGCCTTTACCACGCACACATGTCGCCTGACTGCCGATGGATTGTCTTCAACGCTGAAATGAATTCTCCGAACCGTGAATCCTCGCTGTTCGTAATACCCGCTCCGGGTGTTCCGTGGACACGCTTTACCGACGGCAAGCACTGGGACGATAAGCCGCGTTGGTCGCTGATGGAAAAACGATCTACTTCGTATCCCGCCCCGGCGGCTTTTTCAATGTCTGGGGGATTCACTTCGATCCGGTTGCGGGCAAACCAATCGGGCAGCCGTTTCAGGTGTCCAAATTTGACAGCCCACGCTTAATGATTCCGCGGTGGATCGCGCCGGTAGGGCTTCTCTGACCCAGGACAAACTTGTGTTGACCGTGGTGCAACCATCCGGCAACATCTGGGTACTAGACAGCATCGACTGATAGCTCCCCGCCGAGTGGTAGCCCAGACAGCTTCCAGATTTTCTGATCTCTGCTGGTGACTTCAGGCCAAAGTGCTCATCGAACGCGCCTTGCGCGACCTGATTGGGATTAGTAGTCCTCACAAACCCAGATGTGGCCGGGAGGAATTCTGGGCATTATCGCCAAGTCGCGTTTCCACGCTCTGGAGGTGTGGAAACGTGATTTGGCCTGAAGTCAGCAAGCGAAACGGAGGCAATCATACTGTGCGTCGACGACTATTCGTTACTCAATCCCGCTACCACGGTATCGGGGTGTTACGCGGCGACATTCTGCGCGGGTTCGATTCGTCCTCGATCTGCGCGGCTGGTGAGGAATTCGGCGAATATCCAGCATGCCCCTATCGCAGCCAGATTGTAGACGGCGGCAGCCCATGTTGCCTGATTGTGCAGTCGGATAAAGATAGGAGGTATTTCTACAAAGCCTTCAAACAGCAACAGCATCAACGCAAGCAGCCTGGAGGCCAGGACATCCATGATTCCTGAGCAAATTGCACACCCTGCCAGAATGAAGGCGATTCCGGTTAGCACCGTCCAGAAATATCCAAACCCCATCCAGTGCGGAACGATGCTCGCGAAGACGCGAATGCCGATGAGGTGGAATAAGCCGAAGAGGACCGGAGGCAATCCCAGCAGCCAGCGCCCGGCAATCGATGCTCTCTCTTGCAACAGGGAATCTGGTGAGGCGGTGGAGGCGTAAATAATTGCTGCCGGAGCGACCAGCATTAACTGTTGAGCGAGCCCGAAGGAGATGCCTGCTAAGACGTCGATTCGCCAGCCAAGCGCATGAATTCCGGCATAGTATCGAGAGAGCCAAAATGTCGCAAAAATCAAGTAGGCGATGGCCGATGCCGCGGCGCCAATCTTTACGCTGCGCCGCCACAAGATTGCAAGACCGGCTGCGACCAGCCAGACACCCGCGCCGTAGGCCAATACGTGTTGACCAGGCACATTTTTGCCCAGAGCCTGGATGGGCTGATGCGAGCCATCGAATGCACCCCAGACAATATCCAGAATGCCGGTGAGAACGGTACCCAAGCCATAGAACCAAACGCCAACTTTCATCTGTTGATCTCCCATGAGTCGCTCAGCGAGTAACCAGAGCTCAATGACGATGCTTGCGTTTCTCGATTTCAGAATTGATACTATGGCACCATTGGTTCATCGAACAGAGCCATTTTTCAATAATCTTATTGGACCAATTGAGATGCCAAAAGCCATCAGCTCGTTCGAGCTCACTCTCAAGAGCCGGTCGCGCCATCAGACTCTGACCAATTGGTTGTACGGCGAACTGCGCTCTGCCATTCTTGACGGCCGGCTGGCGCCAGGCGCCAGACTGCCAGCTTCCAGAGATTTCGCCAGCCAGTATGAACTCTCCCGGGGTACAGTCGTCAGCGTTCTGGAGCGTTTACAAGCAGAGGGGTATACCACCTCCCGTGTCGGATTCGGTACTTGGGTCAATCGTGTGGACGCGCCCCGGCCGGCCCGCCAGGCAACCACGATACCGGCATACATTCACCGCGTCATTTCGACCTATAAACGGCCGCAACCCTGGATTGACCCGGCTTTTATTGGGGGGATCCGCCCCTTTCGGATCGGGGCTCCGGCCATCAACGAGTTCCCATCCGAAGTTTGGGGACGTATTGCCGCAGACCGAGCACGCAATTTCAGGTCATGGTTAAAGAAAGAGGCTGATCGGCGTGGCTATCGGCCACTGCGCGATGCAATCGCCGAGTATTTGCGCACGTCACGTGGGGTGCGATGCACTGCGGAACAAGTGGTCATCGTTTCCGGGATACAACAGGCACTCGACCTGTTGGCACGGCTGCTCTTGAAAAAGAACGATCCGATATGGATGGAGGATCCTGGATATTTCGGAGCTAGAATCGCGTTTGACAATGTCGGAGCCAGGATCATTGCTGTGCCCGTGAATGATGAAGGGCTGTCTGTTTCCGCCGGAACTAAGATCTGTCCGGATGCGAAGGGAGCCTACGTAACTCCGGCTCACCAATTCCCGCTGGGGGTAACGATGTCGCTGGAGCGGCGGATGGCCCTTCTTAGCTGGGCCTCACGCGCCGGCTCTTTTGTTATCGAAGATGACTATGACAGCGAATACCGGTTTGAGGGACCGCCTCTGCCTGCCCTGCAAAGCCTGGATAATCACTCAAGCGTGATCTTCATCGGATCGTTCAGCAAGACGCTATTCCCAGCCTTACGCGTGGGCTACGTGGTATTACCTGCGCCGTTAATAGATTTCTTCCTGAGTTTTCGCTACCGAACCGATTTCCGGAATTCATCCTTTGACCAGGCGGTACTTTGCGACTTCATCGTAGAGGGGCATTTGGCACGTCATCTGCGGAGGATGCGGAATCTGTATGCGGAGCGCCTCGCAACACTCATGCAAGGAGCCAAGCAACATCTGGATGGGTTGCTTGAGATCTCAAACGTCAGGGCAGGCCTCTACACGATCGCGTACCTCAAGAATGGGATGACTTCACGACGGGCGGAAAAGCTGGCCGCAGCCCAGGGTGTTGAGGTTCTCGCCGTCGATCGATGCACTCTGAGACGCCCTGATCCGAATGCGCTGCTCCTCGGTTTTGGCGGATTCAACGAGCTTGCGATACGGCAAGGACTCGTTCGACTTGCAAACGCATTGAGCTAGCCAGACCTCGGGACATGAGAGCAGTTCTCTCAACGAATGCCAAATCGCCATAACCGGCCAATGTGTGCCCGTTTTGAGGGTGTGTAGAATATCGTGCTCTTCGCCGGTGATGTTGCCTTAGCTCGGCTGAGATAACCATTGCTTGCCCTACAGCTCTTGGTTCCCTCGAGTCGCGATCTCCGCCACACATGTGGCTCTTTGGCCCTGGCGGCCTCCTGGACGCTCGATGGTATGTCTAAATGAGTTCCAGTCTGCCGCCGTTACCGGTGAGCGCGTTATTGCGGGCTGGGCTGACCTTGCCAGACAGGTAAGAAACCCGGCTGAAGAATAATAGAACACCTCTGAGCTCCGCGCCAGATCAGGGTTTTAGGCAATCAGCCAATTTGTAAAGTTGGCCGGTTATCTCCGCCGAGTATCGAATCGAGCGTCTGGGAGGCAAATTCCGGGGGTTCTGGCCGAATATGCAGAGCCAACCACAAACCGCAAATCCGAGAATCATTATCACAAACCAGATGGCTTTGAATGTTGTCATGCACCTACCTTTTCGCCGAGTGCCTTCAGGATAATCGCCTTATCAACTCGCTTGGCGGCGGATAAGACGCTGTTTGCTGCCGACCGATATTTCTTTGCCTCGCCACCGACCGCGGTCAGCGGGATGGGAGCACGTTGGCATGACGCGCGATCAAGCGCCAGGTTGTCGCTTCCTGCTTCCAAATATGAGTGAACCGGCGCTGGACCCTCTGCCCAGCCATAGGAGCATCGCCCGTTGGTTGGACGGTCTCAGCGCCCATGACGATGGCGATGTCGCCGTCGACACGGATAAATTCGATCTTTCGTTCGAACGAGGAGTAACGGATCTGGCCTCGCTGAACCAGAGCGAGGACGTTGCGCTTGCCGACCACTACTTGGTTCGAAGGGGCGTTGACGGTGAATTGATCGGACCATAGCCGTTCGAGCGTAGAGAGGTCTTGATTCAATACGGCCGCTCGCTCCTGGTCGTCCAGCGATCGGATGGTTCCCTCGTCGGTGGAGACACGGTCCTGCGCTTGCGTTGCCGTATCCGAGCCAGTAAAGCCCAGGAGCAGCAGAACCAATGGGAATGCAATCCTCTTTTTCAATTCGTACCTCCTCCAATGAGGCCAACCGTCCGGTCTGGTGGTTGGCCCCGAAACGTGAATTATTGGTCAACGCTGGACTCAGTCGATGCGGTGTCCGACAGCAGTGGAACAGCCGCTTACCAGTAAATTGTCATTGGTGTCGAAGATCTCGTTGTGAGCGTTTGCCGTCCATGTGTTGGGATCGTCACCGATCTCGATCGTCTGTGTAAGCCTTTGCCATTCAATCCAGACGCCCGCAGGGTTGTACAAGAAAGCTTCCAAAGTCGAGCTGAAAGTGCTGCCCTGTGTCTGTTGCCAAATCCCGTGGCCGGGGCCGCGCAGGGCGGGACTGAACCGTGCGGTGGTCTCGGTCATGGTTCCGCCACGCGCAAAGCTGAGAAGGGAACGGAACGGACTGCCTAATGGTGCGCCCGTATTGCAGTCGCGCAGCGTCACCTCTACTCGCCACGTTCCTTCCAG
>Ga0207156_10295_pt1 | contig 11504 bp, 7 predicted proteins | sample Alteio_BWMinHeat_24_FD_153514 | JGI IMG/M metagenome (GOLD analysis project Ga0207156, IMG submission 153514) | Enriched cells from forest soil in Barre Woods Harvard Forest LTER site, Petersham, Massachusetts, United States -... | ecosystem: Environmental > Terrestrial > Soil > Temperate forest >...
GTTATTGGAACCACAACTACATAGCAACTCGGAACAACGAATGACCTGACCCTTCGGCCTCTCTTGGGAACGTACTCAACATGCACGCTTTTTTTGTACTGGGCAAAGGGAGCGACCCAAAACCTTGCCTGGCGAGCGTCAATGCGGACTATGCAGTCAAAGAGAACTCTACCGGTAGTGTAGATCGTCACTTTCTCGAATTCCTGGGCCTTAGAATTCACACCTTGAATGTAGCACCACGAAGCGTCATTAAAATTAAGGAGTCGCGGAATGAGGCCACGCGGGCACTCGCCACTATCCGGCGTCATTTTCGGGCCTCTAAAGTCGGTGGCCTGTGGACCTCGCAAAGAGGCTTGGGTACATTTTCCGCGCGTTTCCTTGTACCCGTTGCAAGTTGTTCAATTTAATTGATTTATTTGGTGCCGGGAGGGGGGGTCGAACCCCCACGACCTTGCGGTCGGCGGATTTTGAGTCCGCTGCGTCTGCCAGTTCCGCCATCCCGGCGCGGGTGGGTGGGCACCTCAAAGTATAACCCACGCTTTCTTGAATGAGCGGCTCGCCCCCGGCGGCGCGACCCGAATTCTGTCCGGTTCCGGGCCGCCTCCGGTGCAGATCCTGGCTGGTTCTGCGTCGAGTCTGACTTCTCGTATGGATGGCTGTTCCGCATTCGTCTCCGCGACCTGAATTGAAGCCGACTCGGCCATCGGGCCAAGCGGCATCGCCGCCCCTGTCGCTTTCCACAATGGACTTCCTGCCGTGCTGACTTCGAACCCATGCGAAAATAGACATAAACGTGATGACCACCGCCTCCTCTGCAGTTGTTCCCGAGCCGGTTACGGTAACTCCGGAGCTGCTGGCCCAGCACAGCATCACTCCGGAGGAGTACAGCCGCATCCTGGCTGCGCTCGGCCGCGTTCCTTCGCTCACCGAACTCGGTATCTACAGCGTGATGTGGAGCGAGCATTGCTCCTACAAGTCGAGCCGCGTACATCTGAAGCGCCTGCCTACCAAAAGCGAACGCGTGGTGCAGGGGCCGGGTGAGAACGCCGGAATCATCGACGTGGGCGACGGTTGGGCCTGCGCTTTCAAGATCGAAAGCCACAATCATCCCAGCTATATTGAACCTTTCCAGGGCGCGGCGACCGGCGTGGGCGGCATTTTGCGCGACATCTTCACCATGGGCGCGCGGCCACTGGCGGTCATGGATTCCCTCCGATTCGGCCCGATCACCGAGGAACCTGACCAAGACCCGGAACAGCGCAAGCTGGTCGCGAAAAACCACTCCATCGTGGAAGGCGTGGTCAGCGGCATCGCCGGCTACGGAAACTGCTTTGGCGTGCCCAACCTGGGCGGCGAAACCAAGTTTGAGCCTTGCTACAGCGGCAACCCGCTGGTCAACGCCTTCGCGCTCGGCATGGTCCGCAAGGATGAGATCTTCTACGCCAAGGCCAGCGGCACCGGCAACCCGGTTATATATGTAGGCGCCAAGACAGGCCGCGACGGCATCCACGGCGCGACCATGGCCAGCGAGGAATTCAAGGAAGGCTCGGAGCAGAAGCGGCCCAACGTCCAGGTCGGCGACCCGTTCATGGAGAAGCTTCTCCTCGAAGCCTGCCTCGAAGCCATGAAGACCGGCGCTATTGTTGGCATCCAGGATATGGGCGCCGCCGGCCTCACCTGCTCCACCTGCGAGATGGGCGCGCGCGGCGGCGTCGGCCTCGACGTTGAACTCGACTTCGTTCCCCAGCGCGAAACCGGCATGACGGCCTACGAAATCATGCTTTCCGAAAGCCAGGAGCGCATGCTGCTGGTGGCCGAAAGGGGCAGAGAACAGGAAGTCCTGCGCGTCTTCGAAAAATGGGGCCTCGACGGCGTCATCGTGGGCACGGTCGAACCCGAGCCGCGCCTCCGCATCCGCCATCACGGCGTGCTCGTAGCCGACATTCCCAACCAGTCGCTTACCGACGACGCGCCGCTCTACCATCGTCCTGTCGGTACGTGGAAAGCCCCGGCGCCGCTCGATCCTCCCGACCATTCACTCGCCAAACTGGCGGCCGATCGCGACTATCTCGCCGATTTGAAAGCGCTCCTGGCCAGCGCCAACGTGTGCTCCAAGCGCTGGGTCCATGAGCAGTACGACACCATGGTGCAAACCAATACGGTGATCGGCCCCGGCGGCGAAGCCGGCGTGATGCGGATCAAGGGAACAGGGGACAGGGATCAGGGATCAGGCGAGCGCGCCCTGGCCATGGCCCTCGACGGCAACGGCCGCTGGTGCTTTCTCGACCCTAAGCTCGGAGCCATGCACGCCGTGGCCGAAGCCGCCCGCAAAGTCGCCAGCACTGGAGCTACGCCTGTTGCTGCTACCAACTGCCTCAACTTCGGCAATCCCGAGAAGCCCGAAATCATGGCACAGCTCTCTGCCGCTATCGACGGCATCGCCGAAGCCTGCACCGCTCTCGGCACGCCCATTACGGGCGGCAACGTGTCGCTCTATAACGAAACCCGCGGCGAAGGCATCTACCCCACGCCGGTGCTCGGCATCGTGGGCATTCTGAACGATGTCACCAAGGCCGTTCCGGCCGGCTTTCAGCGACCCGGCGAAGCGATCCTGCTGGTCTGGCCCGTTCCCCGCGGCGAAGATCCCAAGCCGGATCTGAAAGTCCCCTTCCAGCCCGAGCCCATGCGCTACTATCCCGTCGAGCCGCAGATTGATCCCATCCCCGACGTGGATCCCGAAGCTCCCGAGGCCACCGCCAGCGCGGAAATGGCCGCCTTCGGTTCGTCCGAATACGCCAGGGTCGTGCTCAAAAGCCTGTGGGGCACGCCGCCTCCGCTCGATCTAGACGCCGAAGCCGACCTGCACTCTCTGCTCGAAACCCTGGCCGCACGCAAGCTCATTGCTTCCGCCCGCGACATCTCCGATGGCGGCATCGCTGTGGCCGCAGCCCAGGCCGCCTTCAGCAAAGGCATCGGTGCCACGATTGAACAGGACCCCTCGCTGAGGATTCATCCCCTGTTCGGCCTGTTCGCCGAGCCTGCCTCGACCATGCTCATCTCCGCTCCAGCCCACCACGTCGCGGCCATCGAAAAAATCGCCGAGGAACTCAACTTCCTCTCCAACCGCATCGGCACCACAGGCGGTTCCCGCCTCGAGATCTCGGTAGACGGCCAGCCCTTCATCTCCGCGTCTATCGAAGAACTTCGCACCCCCTGGGCCTCCGCCCTGGAAGCCACGCTCCACGGCGAGGTCCTTGCATGAATCATTTGCTCTACCAGGGTGTCGCAGGCGTAACCGATCAGACCAGCCAATTATCCACATCGTCGCCGCAGCGCTCGCTGATCCCCGATCCCTGTTCCCTGTTCCCTGCTTTTGACAAGCTCCGCGAAGAATGCGGCGTCGTCGCCATCCATGGCCACCCTGAAGCCGCGCGCCAGACCTATCTCGGTCTCTATGCCCTTCAACACCGCGGCCAGGAATCGGCCGGCATCGCCACCGCGGACGGCCACCATCTCGCCAACATCAAGGGCATGGGCCTTGTCTCGGAAATATTCACTGACGAGGTTTTGGCCAAGCTCCCCGGCAACATGGCCATCGGCCACACGCGCTACTCCACCACCGGCGACTCGGCCCTCCTCAACGCCCAGCCCATCCGTGTCGATTCCGTCAAAGGCCTCATCGCCATCGCTCACAACGGCAACCTCGTCAATCTGGGTAACCTCCGCGCCCGCCTTGAACGCTCCGGCGCCTATTTCCAGACCACGTCTGACTCAGAGATCATCGTCCAGCTCATCGCCCACTCCCGCGCCGGCACTCTCGTCGACGCGATCGCCGACTCGCTTTCGCAGGTAGAGGGCGCCTTCTCCATCGTCATGATGACCCGCGACCGCATTTTCGCGGCCCGCGATCCACGCGGGTTCCGCCCACTCTCCATGGGCAGGATTCCCAATCCCGACGGACCCGACACCATCGTCTTTGCATCTGAGAGTTGCGCCTTCGACCTTCTCCGGGCCACCTATGAGCGCGATGTGCTCCCCGGCGAACTGGTCATGGTCACCGAAGACGGCGTGACCAGCCGCCAGTATGCCAGCGGGTTCCCGCAGTCGAGCTGCATCTTCGAGCACGTCTACTTCGCGCGCCCCGATTCCAAGATCTTCGGCCGCTGGGTGCAGGAAAGCCGCGACCAGATGGGCCGCCAGCTAGCGCGTGAGTCCGGTGTCCCCGCCGACGTCATTGTCCCGGTTCCCGACTCTGGAGTGACCGCTGCTCTGGGGTACGCGGAACAGGCCGGCCTCCCGTTCCGTCTCGGCCTCATTCGCAACCACTACGTGGGCCGCACCTTTATCGAGCCTGAACAGCGCGTCCGCGACTTCGGCGTCCGCCTCAAGCTCAACCCGGTGCGCAATCTCCTCGAAGGCAAGCGCGTCGTCCTCATCGACGACTCCATCATTCGCGGCACCACGTCGCGCAAGATCGTCCGCATGGTCCGCGGCGCCGGCGCCAGAGAGGTGCATCTTCGCATCAGCTGCCCGCCCACCATCTCGCCCTGCTTCTATGGTGTCGACACGCCCAGCAAGCGCGATCTCATAGCCGCCAACAAATCCGTCGAAGAGATCCGCCAGTTCATCGAAGCCGATTCACTCGCCTATCTCTCCCTCGAAGGCCTGCTCAAAAGCTGCGACGGCAGCGAACATAATGGCTACTGCACCGCCTGCTACACCGGCAACTACCCCACCCAATGGGTAGACGTTGAAGACATCCTGCCCGCAGCCGTAACACTGTAGGCAGAAACAGCGCTTAGTCACCCACATCTCCAGTACTGTCATCCTGAGCGAGTCCGCCGGGACGGATGCGGAGCCGGGTGCCCCAGGTCTCGCTCTTGAGACCTGGGATATAGAACGAAACTCACGCCGGCTCCTCCCCCAACTTCGCAACTGCGACCGGCTTGCGCTCCAGGGCCAGCGTCAGTCCCCACATCACGCCGCCTGCAAGCAGGCTCGGCACGACGAGCCCGCCCAGCCCGGCCTGATAGCTTCCCGTCGCGTCTTTCATCGCACCCATCCAATACGGCCCCACGAATCCGCTGAACATAGTGATCGTATTCATCGCCGCGATCCCGGCCGCCGCAGCGCGCCCCGCCAGGAACTCCGTCGGCACCGCGAGCGCCGGCCCCTGAAACCCCATGAAGGCCACAAAGCTCGTGCCCAGCGCGGCTGCCGTCAGCCATCCCCATCCCGAGCAACTCGCCGCCACGTATCCCGCCGCCATCACGACGCAGGGCACCACGACGTGCATGCGCCTCTCCCGGGTGCGGTCCGAGTGTGCGCCATTGAGTAGCATCGCCGCGGCTCCGGCCAGTCCGAAGCAGGCCACCAGATAGCCTACGTGCGTCACGCTCCATCCCGTCGCGGCCTGCAGCATCGCCGGGGCAGAGAACTGGTAGGCATAGTTGCACGTGAGTGCGCAGAAGAAGAACAGCCCGATCGCCCACACCTTGGGTGACCGTAGGGAGCACCCCTGCTCCGTGCCCCAGGTGCGCCCGTCCCGCATCAGCGTCGAGTTGCCGCTGCAGCCAGGCCTTCTCGTCAGCCGTCAGCCACGTCACGTTCCGCGGCCCGTCCGGCGGCAACCTCAGTATCACCAGGCTGAACAACACGGACGGCAATCCTTCCAGAAGAAACAGCCATTGCCAGCCAGCCAGGCCGAACTTGCCTCCGAGGCCCAAAAGCCATCCGGCTAGCGCACCCATCACCGTCGACCCGAGCGGCAGCGCAATGTAGAACCGGCTGACCGCGCGCGCCCGCATATGGGCCGGAAACCACAACGTCAGGTAATAGAGCACTCCGGGAAAAAACCCTGCTTCCGCCACGCCCAGCAGAAACCGCAGCACATTGAATTGGAGCGGCGTGCGCACGAACATCATCGCCGCCGCCAGCAATCCCCAGGTAAACATGACCCGCGCCAGCCACCGCCTGGCTCCGAATCGCAGCAGCAGCAGGTTCGACGGCACTTCGCACAGCGCGTACCCGATGAAGAAGAGCCCCGCTCCCACGCCATACACGGTGGCGCTGAAGTGCAGGTCCCGATTCATTTGCAGCGACGCAAAACTGATGTTGACCCGGTCCATGTAGGCGAGGCCATAACCGATTCCGATCACCGGCAGCAGCCGCAACGACACCTTGCGCTGCGTCGAAGCGCCCGCCGACGCATCGTCTATGGCAGGCAGCGTGCCGGTGATCGCGCCGGTCTTCGCTACTTCGCTCATGAACCCCTCTATATTTATCTTGCATGTTTGGGAAACCGAGAGTCAGAGATCTCGAACCCTCCTCCCGGCGTAGACGCGAATCTACCACGAGCAGAACGCGGAGAGCTTGATCTGCGCCGGGCTCTTTGCACGGCTAAACACGCTGTGATCAACCGCCATGAGCAGCTGGCTGTGTTAGCATCCGCTTTTTATGACCCGACTGCGTTTGCTCTTTGCTGGCACCGTTTTTCTCGGCTCTTTCCTTCTCTTTCTCGTCGAGCCCATCGCCGCCCGTCAGCTGCTTCCCGTCCTGGGGGGATCGGCCGCCGTCTGGATCACCTGCCTCGTCTTTTTCCAGACCGCGCTTCTCCTTGGGTATCTTTATGCGCACTGGCTGTCCCGGCACCCGCAGTGGACCGTGCACCTCGGCCTCCTCGCATTGGCCACCGCTGCCGCCATCCTCTTTGTGCTCCGCACGATTGCCCCGAATCACGGCGCCGACCAACCCATCCTCACCGTCTTCGCCGCGCTGGGGGTTTGGATCGGCCTCCCGTTCCTCATGCTTTCCGCCACTAGCCCGCTCCTGCAGGTATGGTGGGCGCACCTCGAAACCGGCCAGATCCCCTACCGTCTTTATGCCCTCTCCAATCTCGCTTCGCTGCTGGCCCTCGGCCTCTACCCTACGGTGATCGAACCCCAGCTCACCCTGCGCGCCCAGCGCCTTGCCTGGTGCTGCGGATTCGCGCTTTTCACAATTCTCTCCACCATCCTGGCCGTCAAAACCCGATCCGCCGCCTCCCCTCAATCCCTCACAGTCGATGACTCTTCAGTCGCGCCCGCCCCTCTCACCAACAAGATCCTCTGGGTGCTGCTCCCCATGGGCGCGGCAATGCAACTCAGCGCCATCACCAGCTATCTCACCGCCAATGTCGCCGCCATCCCGCTCCTCTGGATCCTTCCTCTTAGCGTCTATCTCCTCACCCTGATCGTTGCTTTCCAGTTACGTTTCGTGTTGCCCTGGGGCATCATCGCCCGGTTCATGGTGGTCCTGCTCGGCGGCCTCGCCTATTCATTGTCGAAGACAAATTCCACCTGGCCGTTGTGGCTCTCGCTCCTGTTCTTTCTGGTGGAATTGTTCTTTGCCTGTTTCTTCTGTCATGCCGCGGCCTGCAGGCTGCGCCCGCAACGGGCATCGGAAGCCACACTTTTCTATCTGCTTTTCGCCGCCGGCGGCGCCCTCGGATCTTTCCTGGTCGGTATTGCCGCCCCGTTGGTGTTCAACCTCAACCTCGATCTGCCCATCACTTTCCTGGTGACCGCCCTGCTTGCGCTCGCCATCAACTGGCGTGGTAACTGGAGTCAGCGCATGTTATGGATGGTCGCCAGTGGCGCCATGGTGGTGCTCGTCTTCATGGTCCGTGCCGCCTACCTGCGCGATGAGATGGTCGCCGTCCGCAACTTCTACGCCAGTCTCCGCGTTACTCAGACCGTCGGCTACCCTGGAACAACCACCCGCACGCTCATGAACGGTTCCATCCAGCACGGAACTCAGATTTTCGGCGACGACGCAATGCGGCACACCCCCACCACCTACTACTCGCGCGACTCCGGCGTCGGCCTCGCCATCCGCTTCTGCTGTTCCGACCGCCCGCAAAGCGCCCCACGCCGCATTGGCGTCATCGGCCTCGGCGCCGGAACCGTTGCCGCCTACGGCCGCCCCGGCGACGTAATCCGCTTCTACGACATCAACCCCGCCGTCCAGCCCATCGCCCGCAACGTCTTCAGCTATATCCGCGACTCCGGCGCCAAGGTCGACGTGATCGAAGGTGACGCCCGCACCTCCCTCGCCGGCGAAGGGCCGCAGCAATTCGACGTCCTGGTCATCGACGCCTTCTCCGGCGACGCCATTCCCATCCACCTCCTCACCCGGGAGGCCCTCGCCCTCTACCGCCGTCACCTGGCCCCCAACGGCATCCTCGCCTTCCACATTTCCAACCGCCATGTCGATCTCGAACCGCCCATCGCGCTCCTCGCCGCCTCCGCCGGGATGGAGGCGCGCCACGTCAACAGCCTGGCGAAAGACGACCCCGGGGCCTATTCCTCCACATGGATGCTGGTGACAGACAATGCCGCGTTCTTCCAGCAGCCCGAGCTTGTCGCCCACGCTTTTTTCCCCGACACCAAGCCCGGCCTGCGCGTCTGGACCGACGATTACTCGGCCCTTCTGCCCGTCCTCCGCTGGTAGCTCTCGTTCGCGGTTCGCTGTCCCCGGTCCGCTGTATTTCCAGTCACAGGACGTTCACACTCCCCGTGTGATAGCATCCCCTTCTTAACTGATAGACGCCCGCTGGAACTCCTCCCAACCCTCCTGCGGGCGCCTGCCGGAGACTCTCCCGGATGGACGAGGAAGACGGCAGACCCGGAGCCAGGGCCGCACAAACCGGCCCGATTGACGCCCCCCGCGGCGTCCCTACCCTGTTTCTGCGCCGGCCCCGTTCCAATCCGCAAAATTTCAGAATGTGGGTGCCCCAGGTCTCGCTTCTGAGACCTGGGTGAATCTCCTGTCTCCACAAGACCTGATCCAAAAAAGGAAAATCCAAAGCGAGGGAAAAATGAAAACGTACCAGGGAAGTGAGATCCGCAACGTAGCTGTAGTGGGGCATGCGCACAGCGGCAAGTCCACCTTGATTTCCGCTCTGCTGCATGCCGCAAAGATGACCCCCACCCAGGGCCGCGTTGAAGATGGCTCGGCCGTTACCGTTTATGACGACGAAGAAATCGCCCGCGGCACCACCATGCAGAACGCCGTCGCCTTTGCCGAGTGGCAAGGCGTGAAAATCAACCTCGTCGACACCCCCGGCTTCCACATGTTCACCCACGAAGCCCGCGCCGCCCTGCTTCCCGTCGAAGCCGCCGCCGTCGTCGTCAACGCCCAGAATGGCGCCGAGGCCGTCACCGAGCGAGTCTGGCGCTACGCCGAAGAAGCGAATGTGCCCCGCATCGTGGTCATCAACCAGATGGACCACCCCAAAGCCGGCGGCGGCGGAGGCCTGAGCGCCCTCATCGACGATCTGCACGAGCGCTGGGGCCGCAATTGCGTACCCGTCCAGATGCCCATCTCCGATGCCGGCGGATTTCACGGCGTCGTCGACCTCGTGACCATGGAAGCCTTCTATTACACTCCCGGCGGCGATGGCCGCGGCAAGATCACCGGCGAGATTCCCGCCAGCCTGGTGGCCCAGGCCAAGGCCGCGCACGAAGCTTTAGTCGAGCTCGTTGCCGAGGGCAAAGACGAGCTCATGGAAGAGTACTTCGCTGAGGGCACCATCCCCGAGCAGCATCTCATCACCGCGCTCCACGAAGCCATTCGCGAAGACCGCATCTTCCCCGTCCTGTTCACCAGCGGCCTGGCCAACGTCGCCACCGATCATCTTCTCGACTTCCTCAAGGTCTACGCGCCGTCGCCCGTCGAGCGCGCCCCGATCCCCGTCGTGACCCCGACCCTCGTTGCCGCGGCCAACGGAAACGGCGGAGCAGCCATCGCCACCGGCGATGCTTCCACCGCGGGGGCCACGCGCAAGATATCCGACACCGAGCCCGCCGGCCTCATCGTCTTTAAGACCATGACCGACCCCTTCGCCGGCCGCATCAGCTTCTTTAAGGTCATAAGCGGCGTCATCAAGAACGACGTCACCGTGGAAAACTACACCCGCCGCGGCCAGGAGCGTCTATCCCATCTCTCCATCATGCAGGGCCGCAAGGCGGTTGAAGTCCTCGAACTCCACGCCGGCGATCTGGGCGCGGTGGCCAAGCTCCGCGAGACCCTCACCGGCGACACGCTGGGAGCCAAAGGCGCTGACATCCAGGTTGAACTGGGCAAGCTCCCCGAGCCGGCCATGACCTATGCCATTGAGCCCAAGTCCCGCGCCGACGAAGACAAGCTCGCCCCCGCCATCCACAAGCTCATGGAAGAGGACCTGCTCATCCGCTTTTTCCGCGACCCCATGACCAACGAGTTCCTCATCGCCGGCGCCGGCCAGCCTCACATCGAAACCATCGTCAGCCGCCTCAAGAAGCGCTACCACGCCGAAGTCACCCTCAAGGCCCCCAAGGTCCCCTACCGCGAAAGCATCCGCGCCAAGACCGAGGGCCATGGGCGTCACAAGAAGCAGAGCGGCGGCCACGGCCAGTTCGGCGACTGCAAAATCCGCCTGGAGCCCATGCCCCGCGGCGGCGGCTTCGAGTTTGCCAGCGAGGTCTTCGGCGGCGCCATCCCCCGCAACTTCATCCCTGCCATCGAGAAGGGCATCGTCGAGACCGCCGCTCGCGGCTACCTGGCCGGCTACCCGGTCGTCGATTTCAAGGCCGTCGTCTATGACGGCAGCTATCACGACGTCGATTCCAACGAAATGTCTTTCAAGATGGCCGGGCGCCTCGCTTTCCGCAAGTGCATGGAGACCGCCAAGCCCTGCCTTCTCGAGCCCATCATGAAAGTCGAAATCGAAGCTCCCGACGAGTTCGCCGGCACCCTCATGGGCGATCTCAACAGCCGCCGCGGCCGCGTAGGCGGCATGGAGTCCAAGGGTCGCACAACCGTTATCAACGCCCAGGTCCCCATGGCCGAGATGCTCACCTACGGAACCCTGCTGACTTCGATGACGCAAGGCAAAGGCAGCTACCGCATGGAGATGGACCACTACGACATCGTGCCTCAACTCGTAGCCGAAAAAATCCTCGCCAACGCCAAGCGCCCCGTCGAAGAAGAGGAAGAATAAGTCCGCACTACCAACTGAATCTGGGTGCCCCAGGTCTCGCTTCGGAGACCTGGGAGCGACTCAAATCAGCTCTCCCCACGCACCTTGAGGGCTCCGTTGTTCAGCACGTCCTTCACGCGCTTGCCGAACCCCATCGAAACCTGCGCACGCTGCAGCAGGTCCTTGACGGTTCCGCGCTTTCCCTTGGACGCGGTGACGATCTCCTTGATCAACTCGTCGAGTTTCTCCCCATCCGCGTTTAAAAAGAGCGTCATCAACTCCGGGTCGTCATAGAGCATGATCAACGCCTTGGCCAGGTCCGGCCACATGGCAAGATCCAGGTCGATGGCGTAAAGTTATTAATCTCTTTGCTGTCGAACCCCTTGCCTCCGGCGCCGATCCATACCCAGAAGATGTCCCCGTTGGCCGCCACAAACTGAATGTGCAGCACGATCCCCGACAGGGCATGGAAGTACATGGCGCGCCAGGAACGAAAACAGGCTCG
>Ga0207156_10296_pt1 | contig 11492 bp, 11 predicted proteins | sample Alteio_BWMinHeat_24_FD_153514 | JGI IMG/M metagenome (GOLD analysis project Ga0207156, IMG submission 153514) | Enriched cells from forest soil in Barre Woods Harvard Forest LTER site, Petersham, Massachusetts, United States -... | ecosystem: Environmental > Terrestrial > Soil > Temperate forest >...
AGCCGGCCTACCGGCTGACTGGAACCGCGCTGCCTTACCAGCGGACTGGAACCGAGCTGGCCTACCGGTTGACTGGAACCGAGCTGCCTTACCAGCGGACTGGAACCGCGCCGCACTGCCGGGTCAGTAGGTTGTTCCGCCTCGGCTCACCAGCCGCGGTTTGTGATGAAGGCTTACGCCACACGTTGCTTCGATTAGACAAACAATGTCTAGCCTTTCCCCTCGCAAAAAGTCTGGTGGTCTCTTTGTTGTCGGTACGGGCATCAACTCCCTTTATCATCTAACGCCGGAGGCGCGAGCGCGCATAAAGCATGCGGACACCGTGCTACATGCTGTCCCTGACGCAGTAACCGAAGGAGTAATTCACAAAATAAACCCACATAACGAGTCGCTTCGAGGTTTCTATGGCGAAGGAAAGTGCCGAATACAAACCTATCGTGAAATGACGGAATATACTCTTACCGCCGTCAGGAGCGGTCGAGTTGTATGCATGGTTTTCTACGGTCATCCGGCCGTATTTGTAATGTCATCCCACGAGGCAGTAATGCGTGCCCGGGCGGAAGGCTATCCGGCTTACATAATTCCTGCGGTATCGGCGGCCGATTGTTTGTTCGCTGACCTCGGCATTGATCCTGGAGAGGTTGGTTGTCAAACTTTCGAGGCCACAGACTTCCTCCTTTTTAACCGTCGACACGATACCCGTTCGTATTTACTCTTGTTTCAGGTTGGTGGAATCGGAGATCTTGCATATAGCAGCAAAGGCTATAGGCAAGATTGCCTCCATATTCTTGTCGAGTCATTACTTCGAGAGTATTCACCTCGACACGAGGTGATCATTTATGAGGCTGGGACTCATCCATTCAGCAGGCCACGCATTGGACGTGTTGAACTAGTCGCTTTAAATGCTTGCGATCTTTCTCCCACCTCCACGCTGTGCGTGCCGCCCCAAGGGAAGGCCACCGTAAATCGCCAGATGGCAATGCGACTAGGTTTAGCACCTTTATTGGCGGACGATTATGTTTGGTAGTGAGATCAATGCCGTGGATTTCTTCGTCCGGCAGGCTGAAACACATTTCGGTCAAGCAGCGTTGGCTCGTGTTCGAGAAGTCGCATTGAGAATAACTGGGAGACTACCGCCAGCGTACTCGAGTGATCCTTGGCAGCGACCAAATGTTTTCTGCCCTGGCATTGGTGCAAAACCGTGGTACGAGGTTTCGGAAGTTCCCGAAGCAATTGCTCTCGAGACGCATTCCGACGTCATTTGGTACGAACTTGAAGGCGCACTGCGGAGCGGAGTTATCAATCTGAGAGCTCACTCGCAGCAGATCCTCGTCGCTCAAGGGGGGTGGAGTGACATCAATATCAAGCTGGGGAACCGTGCCGGTCCTTTCGCGCAGTGTTTTCCCACTACCGTGAAGTTGTTAGCGTCCTTCAGCAGAGTTGGTGAGATGGCATTGTTTTCCGTGGTCACTTCTGAATCGCACATCAAGGCTCACTGCGGGCCTTGGAATCTCCGACTGACAATACATCTCGGACTTGCGATCCCGGAACACGCTTTCTTACGGGTCGGCGGAGAAATAAGACGTTGGCGCGTGGGACGGTGTCTCGTATTCGACGATAGCTTTGAACACGAGGTTTGGAATCGGACTGCCCACGCCAGAGTTGTGCTGATCGTTGATGTTTGGCATCCCGATCTAACGGATATCGAAGTCTATGTGCTGAATAAGATTAGCAACATCATTGTTCGCTAATAGCAATTGAATGGTACAAAAAATGACCTTGATTCGACAAACTGGGCTAGGTTGGCCGCTGCTAGGGTCCGATCTCATTGCCCGTGGCGACCGCGATCGTTCCATTGGGTCAAGTAAAGCAATTATTCCAGCAGCCCAGAACGTGCTGGCTTTGAAAAGTTCAATGAGGCAGCTGCTTCTTAGTGCTTCACACCGCCCTCTTGCAGCCGATTGTACTTCTTTAGGATTTCTCGAAGTTCATGGTGTGGGATGGCAGCTACCGTCCTTCCATTGATACCGGTCATCGTCTCGGCGGCAATAAGCGCGTTAATGATTGCCTCTTCAACGGCTTCCACAGTCGCCTCGAACAGGGGGTTCATCTTGTCATTGGTCACCATTAGCACTCCGGCATGGCCCTGAGCCTGGTACGCCCCTCCGTTTGCAACTGAGAACGAGAGAAAGATCTCCCCGGATCCATCGTGGGAGATGGTCCCCGTGCGCGCCAATCCTGAAGCCGCCCGGCGCGCCAAGCGTTTGAGTTGATGAGGTAGAAGTGGCGCATCCGTCGCGACAATGATGATGATCGACCCTTTTCCCCCTTTATTGGTTAGTTTCTCAGGCATTTCGCGACCCACCGGTACACCGGCGATCATCAGGTGTTTCCGTTCACCCTGATTCGCCTGTACCAACACTCCAATTGTATATGGCCCAGGATCCTGAATAGTCCTGGACGCAGTGCCGATGCCTCCCTTGAAGTCATAACAGATCATTCCTGTACCGCCGCCGACGTTCCCCTCAGCCACGAAGCCTGACGCGGCGCTATCAAGGGCACGAAACACGTTCTTTTCCTTGACGTGAAAGCCCCTAATGTCATTCAGGTCGCTGTCATCCGTCTCAGCGACAACTGGAAGACCACCCCAGTCCTCACCAAACTTTTTTGGGCCCGGACCGTGAATCTGCCTCAGTCCCCACTTGATGACGGCGTCCCGTACAGTCCCTACACTGAGAGTGTTGGTGATCATAACAGGGCCTTCGAGAAAGCCCCCTTCTTCAATCCACGTAGTGCCGGTCATCTCCCCGTTGCCATTCAGCGAGGACCAGCCCGCGAAGATCGGCGTATCACAGTGTTTGCCATTGGGCAAAACTGCCGTAACACCCGTCCGGACCGTGGGCACCCCCGGAAGTACCTTCCCGCCGTCCGAGATTAGGGTCGTGTGACCGACTTCAACGCCACGAACGTCTGTGATTGCATTAAACTTGCCCGGAGTTCCCGAAAAGGGGATACCCAGGTCACGCGCACGAGGCTTCGGCTTGTCTGCACCAAAAGCAATCGTTGCAAGGGCAAAAAACATTGCAAGAATCTTGGAGGGCAACCAATATCTCATGGTCATGTCTTTCTACAAATAGTTCCTCTGTCTGCTCGATGACTCCTGATCGGTAAGGCATGCTTAGGAATTCACCGGGTGCCTTAGAACCGACAGAATCCTAACTCCACCATAACTAACATCAATTATGCCTAACAGGCCAATCAGCTATTCTTTTCAACGAACGCTAAGCACCACAACTGGCGTCGCCAAGCTCTATGCCCGTATGGTGAAAATATTCAGACGAACGCCTGGAGTCCTGTTGTGGATAGCCGAATGAGAAAAGGCGGCGTACTCTGGGTCAAAAATCAGCAAGGTTTTTCCCAGCTGGCCCACGAGGCCAAAGGAGTACGCCACCATGCAATGTTCTACCGGCGATGCCCGGATTGTGCCACTTCCCGGCAGCCGCGACGTCCTCACCGATGCGCTTCGCCAAGGGGCAGCTGAGTGCCGATCCTGAGCGACGACGCGGACGGTCAGTTATGATCGCGTTTTGGCGAGTACAATCTGTCCCGTACCGGTGTAAGCGACTAATTCTAGTCTCAAGTCGGCAGTTTGACCCAGCCAGCGCGTGTTCCTTCTGCGCCAATATAATCATAATGGGTGGGTACCGTGTAAACGACGAGGTCCGCGGCGTGCATCACCGGCTTCGCAGACCCGCCTGCTCGAATACACGGGCGCTGATGATGTCTGCTGCGACTCCAGCAGGCCAGCAAGTAAGCCGACCCCGTTCTCGAACACGTTACCAATGCTTTCGACGCTCCTCCGTTGAGCGAGGGCGGACAAATTCACGCAAGGAGTATTGCCATGACACATGTCAACTCACCGGAACCCAAAATCGTGTACCCCACGTATGGCATCCACAATCCTCCTAAGTACAGCCCGTGCGAGTGCCTGGACTGCCTCTATCAACGTGGTCCTGGTGAGCCTTCCGATCCGTTATATCCCGAGTACTGGTCGGCCAAGTGGACTATGTACCGGGTGTTCAAGAACTATGTGGACAATCCGCCTCCTTACGATGGCCGGCCGCCATCTTCGTTGAAGGAGGGCATCGACTACCAGGTCTCTTACGGTGCCACCTATTACGACAGTACCTGGCGGGGGCCGAATGGCGAGGAGGGAGCGATGATGGAGCACTACCAAGAGTGGAGCTTGCCCATCTTCCCGATGGACAACCACTTCACCTCATCGTTCATCTCGCTAGGCAACAGGGCGTATTTTATCACCTATGACAAGGATCGCCCCAAGGGAATGCCACCTATCTGTCTCTTCTCGGACCTGAATTATCCTCCGAGCCGTGACTTCATCAAACACCTGCCCTATAGCAAGGGAGACAGTGAGCGCCTCGGCGGCCGGGTGCAGGGATATTCCTTCTGGACAAACCCCGATCCCAAGAAGCCACCTATCCAGGTGGGCGCAAGCCCGGATCGGACCGCGGAGGGGGCAGTCTTGTTTGGCTATGCGTTCAAGAGCACGTGGGAGCCAGACGCGACCGACAAATCGGCGCCCCCTTACCGCCATCCGCATTCTTTCTATTTCTCGGGCTATCCCTTAACACCGCCAAACGCACCTATCGTCAGCCAGAACTACACAGAGTTTGCCATGATTCGGCCGGACCCGGTAAAGACGTGGGACTTGGTCGCGAAGGTTTCCGGTGGGAAGGAAATTCCCGCTTGCAACCTGTTTGCGTCGCACGAGGCCGAAATTGCGCCAGGCGTCAAGGCGCCGACATGGGCTGGAAAAAGGCGGCGGTAACCGTGTTCTCGGGCCAAGTCAGTGGGGCCTGCATTTGCATCTAATCAGGATGGAGGCAAGCAGGCATCACCATAAAGCGAAGGGCTCCGCCGGGCGTCAACAAATTCACAGTTCCCACCGGGTAAAAGCATCACGGATTATTCCAAGGCGCGCCTCGGCCTGATTAATCCTTCCGTTGGGGTTCGTTCGAGTTCCAGCAATCGCGGTGGAGCATCCACTTGCCGTCATCGCGTTTCCACACTACGAGATACTTGCCGGTGTCGAGGATTAGGCTTTCATCACCATAAAGGGTCGCGGTTCCTTCCTCGACAATCGTGTTGCCAAACGACTCGATCTGGAGGGTCTTGAGCTCTACGTCCTTTACGCCGGCGCCCATCACTGACTTCCAGAACTTCTCGATTGCCGAACGCCCCGAGACCGTCTGGGCGTGGGGTGGCATCAATTCTGCCGTTTCGGTGTACATGGCTGCCACGGCCTTAGCGTCCGCTTTCGCGTAAGCTCTGCGGAAATCCGCGTTTGCTTGCTCGATCTCCTTTTGCGAGTCATCCTGAGATTCCCCGCCGCGGGGTCCGTAGAATACTACCCAGACGACAAGGTCGTCCGAAAAATCCTCAAAGCGATGTAGACGTTGGGCCGGGACAAAAAGAACGTCTCCCTCTGCAAATGGCCGCCTACGGTTTTCCACCATGAACAAGCCACTCCCTTTCATCACCACGTACACTTCGTCCTGTTCGTGCGGCTGCTGCGCGTCGTTCTTTCGGGGTGCGTAGAGCAAGACGCGGAGCGTTCCGTGCGTGAAAGCCTCAGCATAGCGTTCCCCCTGCGGGCCTGGAATCTTGTCGAACACCTCGCGGGCTGTCGCCCGCCATGTTGGCATCGCCTCCTCCTGAAACGTCGCGACGAGTGTGTCGCTGTTTTGAAGGGTTCCGATGCCCGTAAACCGCGCATCCCTTGGTTCGGGCAGCAATTGCTTCCCGGTCCAGGCGAGGGCAAAGGCTTCCCCGAAAGGTGTGATGGCAAGTGAGCCCTCGAATATCTTTTGGCCATCCGGGAGACGGATTTCAACGTCGTAGCGACCGGCCAGCTTACCCGGCGTTCCTCCCCAGGCGCGCTCTGTCGCCGTTTTCCCCTGAATGTCCTGATGAGTCCATCGCCCTTCCAGGGACCCGTCCTGGCTAATCTTGTAGTTGACAATCCCGGCGGTATTCATCGGGGTGCATACTCCGTGCTATCGCGGTAGGCGAATCGACAATCGGGCTCAGCGCTTCTTCGGCCAATCGACATGGTCCACTGGAATTCGGAGGAGACCGTACGCGTAGGCAGCCAATGCGTCGGTGTCGTAAAACCCGAGGTGATACTGGATGAGCCATTTCGCGTCGAAGTCTGCCTGTGGTTCCCCCTGCGGAGTTCGGACCTGAAAGGCGGGCGCGACGCTAGCCAACTTCGAATTCATCTCACCGCTGATTGTGTGGAAGTACTCGCAGTCAAAAAAGAACCTGGTCCACCTGACATTTCGGACTTGCCAGCCGGTCGCCCTCAGTACCTTAAGGCGGAATGCGATCGCCTGCGCCGGCTCCCCTAGCGGCTCCTCGGCGTGCTCCTCCGCCTCCTGCTCGAGTTTTGCGATCCGGTCGCTGACGAAGTCCTGAGGGGAAAGCACGTCTCCCATGTGCACGAGGTTGTCCCGCATTGCGTTTATCCGGACCTGGGCGCCGGAACTCGCGTAACGCCCGGTTCCGCGGCGCTCGGTGGGGGTCATCTTGTTTAAGGGAATGCCAACCACACGTCGGCGAAGGTACAGGCCATCGGCAGTCTTCACCTGCACCTCGAATGGATCGATTACTTCTCCGTCTTCGCAGACCAGGTGGTTGCGGCCTTCAAGTTTCGGGTCCTGCAACAGGTTAACATTGGCGCTAACCAGTCTCGGGACTGGGATGCCGGTGTTGGGAGCGTGCAGAGCCGACCGCAGCAGCCGAGCTGATGTGACGTTAACGCCGATCGGCGGGCAGTGTGACCGCTTAACGGTGCCGTCAGGCTGGAAGCGGATGATGCGGTCAAGGGCCGGTTCGTCACCGATGGCGAACGCGTTCCCGGTGACGCCACGTCGTACGAAGGCCCCATCCGGATCAGTCGCAAGGCGGCACTGGAACCAGCCCTGGAACTCAATTTCCAGGACTGGCGGCGGTGACCAGCCTTCTTTAGTGGGTCGCGTCCAGATCGGGCTACCGCTGGGAGTGCGGGGGAATTCCGAGTAGTTCGCGAATTCCTTGCCGTGTGCATCCTGCTCGGCGGCGGTGACCGCATAATTGGCGACCCTCGTCGGCCAGCCGAAGTCCAGGGGCCAGCCCCATTTCGTTCGGCTCTCGAACTCTTCTCGAAAGAGTCGGAGCGTCAGCTGGACTTCCGCGAGCTGCTGCGCCGCCACCGGGAGCTTGAACGTTGTCAACAACTTCACCAGGGTATCAGACTGCCCCTCGAGTTCCCTCAACGCTTCGACCGTTCGGCGAGCTGTCATCCTGTCGGAGGGGAGCAGGAAATTGTTGGTAGTCACTTCAAAGCTCGCCCCGAGCCTCTCCTGCGTGCCTTTTTGGACCGGCACCAAGGTGAGGATTTCGGAGAGAGGGCGAATCACCTCGCTCATGTAGGGGAGGAACACAAGCGTTTCTATCGCTCGGCGCTCCTGGACCGGGCCCCGGCGCGAGAATAGCTGCTGCAGCCAACCGAGTAGCACCTCGTAGACGCCAGCGAACAGTTGCAGCATCCCATGCGGGAGGCCGTCGTCCCGCTCCTTGGGAATGATCGTGTATGCAGGTTTCGGCGTGGCGGGAATGTCTTCGTGGCGGCGTGTGAGCGGGTTAGGAACTACATTCCGAGCCGGCTCAAAGTCCTCATCCTCCTTGAGCTCGCCGGCAAGGGCTTTCTGGATTCCCCTGAATATGTTCACATGCGCGCGGGGGTCGTCGGTTGACGGCGGCGCCCCTTCGCCTTGCTGCATGATTTCAGAAAGTAGCTCCCGAGCCTCTTTCGCGGACCGCACGATGTTTGTCGTTGGCACGTCCGGCCCTGGCCGAATGCGCCGACCGACATCAATGATGCCTTCATTCTCATCTTTGGGGTCGTATTGGTCTTCCACGTCGACGAACATGTCGTCGGTAAGCGCCTCCTGGATCCTGGTGTAGAATTCGTGAAGGGTCTCATAGTAGTTCGGATCTGGGATGGCAGCCAGAAGCCTGAGCTCGTGCTTGGGCTTCTCCACTTCGCTCGTCTCGAAACGGATGAAGCGGTCGATTGTCTCGACACCGAAAGGCTCTAGGCTCATCCGGGGGTCGGTGTCATCATCCGGTCCCTTCTGGTAGAAGCGCCTGACGCAAGGGAAGTTCGGGCGGGCGAAATAGGGGCCGCCTCCGACGGAGATCAAGAGGTTGTTGACGTACGCGAGGTGCTGCATCTCCTCACGCGCGATGCGAAGGATGGCACCTTTCCACTCCCGGATAAGTTCGATTTGATAGTAGCGCCGCTCCTCGTTTTCCAATTCTGCGACATCCGTTTTAAGGGATGCGGCAGCAAACAGGTACTGGCACATCAGGAGGTGCTCAAGCTCCGCTATTTCCGTAAGTGCGTAAATCAACTGCGACCGGTTGTCGATCCTAGTCGCGACTGGCTTCTTCTTGGCCATGGGTTTATCCAGTTGAGGTTGTTCGGCATGATCGCCGAGGACTCGCAATTGAGTTAAGGGTGACTAACGCCAGGCGAGTGCTTCGCGCGGAAAAGGGATTGTCCGGCCGGGGTCTTTCCGGCCGGGGAAGTCATATCCGAGCGATTCGCCTTTGGCGGAGGAAACATCCGATAAACTACGCGGAATTGTTTGTCCGGCCAGGGTGTGGTGCGGAAGAACTGCTGGCGGCGCGATGTGCTGTATGCGGGCAGGCGCGGCGGCGCGCTCTGGTGCGGGCAGTCCTCGCGAACCGTCTACGCGCGTTCTTGCCTGGTGCTTGGCTCGAAACGCCTTGATGATCCGCCGTTGACTTTCCGAAGGATCGAAATCCGCTGAAATCAGGGCAGCGATGGTATCACGCTACGTAAGAGAGAGAAGACGGGCTTGACACGCTGAAACGCTGGCTCCAGGTGAGCTTCGTCATGCACCAGCAAGACATCCTGGCCGAGGAAGCCAGCATGGAGCGGGCGGGCCTTGAGGCCGACGTTGTAGCCGCTGAAGAGCAGGCGCGAGCCGATCATTTCCACGGTGCCGCAGATGACGGCGGGGCGCGACGGGTCGGCGGACCACTCGCGGTTGTCGGCGAATTGGCCTGCCCTGCAGAGACTTGAGATTGCGAATAACTACAATGACGACGCCTCTGGGACACGGACAAATGCTTCTTTCAGAGGGTGGATCAAGCAATGCCTGCATTTCGTCCTAGAAATACACGACTTGGACACGTGGCGGAAGGCATCGGACTCGAGTTACTGAGGGGGGTCGCGTTCATAGCGCCCCCATATCCCGAGGACTACGGCATCGATGCGACGGTGACGCTGGCGCGTGAATACGACGCAAAGCGGTTAATAGCCGAAGATATTTTCGCCGTTCAACTCAAGAAAGCATCGGTAAGCGAAATCGATTTGGAGGACGATCAAATCAAGTGGCTCTTTGACGTGCCGCTTCCGTTTTATTTCGGCAGCGTTGATGTGGCAACCACCACCCTCAAACTGTATTGTGATCAGACGATCTTGTTCGCGGAAAGACTCAAGAGCGACTGGAAAAAGATGACAATCGTGTTCGATCAGCCAGTAACCGAAGCAGATATCGAAAAGGGGATTGTGAGTCTTGGTACGCCGATCCACACCTGGAGCGCCGCGGAGTTGGAGTCAAAGGACTGTCGACCGGCTTTCTACAAAGTGCTGAAGGCTCACACTAAGAATTCTGTGATAAACAGGGTTGTGCGGCCAGTCGGAACAGTGTTCATGCACAAATGGGAGGTTGGTGGACTGCCGGAGGCAACCGGCTGGTATAGTGCTCGGCCCCCCGGGGTTTCCTTCGAGGATATTGATGACTACGTGGCGCCGTTTCTGGACGCGTGGAGCGACCAAGCCCTCAAGGATGCCAAACTCGATTCTCTCGATGACTGGATTGCCATCTTTATCAAGAAGCGAGTAGCGCGAATGATGGTTGATAGGAACCACTCGGCCGCGACAGAGTACCTGTCGCAGCCAGTGAATAACCTTAAGCGCGTCAATTTGCTTCCTGAGAACGCCAAACTGGGTTGAGCGTCCCGATAGCGAGCGGAATATTCGCGATCATTGCCGCGAGATGGCGATGGCCTTCGATCTCAGAAGAATAGCCGAAAAGTTCTCGTCGAGCTACGGCCAGCCTTGCTGTTCCAAATCGGCGATCAATCTTGAGTTTGTCGGTGAACGTCGCGCGCTCCGGACGGACACACCGACGTGAGTTTGTGTCATGATGTTCGGCGCGGAGGATTCATCGACCGACGCATTGAAGCGAGGGCATTTGCGCAACATCTACATCGATAACCAGGGACGATGCAAATCAAGCGATAACGGAATCGATCCACTTGACGAGATAGTTTTTCGGCATCGAGCCGACCTTGGTGGAAACGGCCTGGCCGTTGTTGAAGAGGATGAAGCACGGGACGCCGCGCACGCCGTATTTCTGAGGCACGTCGGGAACCCTGTCAATATTGACGCTGGTGACCGTGAGCCGCCCCGCGTTCTCGCGGGCAATTTCCTCGATCAGAGGAGCCACCTGACTGCACGGGCCACACCAGTCGGCCTCGAACTCAACGAGGACTGGGCCGCTGGCTTGGAGCACGCTCTGGTTTGCTTTCCGGCTAATCCTCGATCCGTCGTTGCCCGATAGTGCCCGCATGTTGCGAATCGAGGATTTCTGGGACGGAGCAAAACCGCTGAATGCTGACTCTCGCATTACGGTTTCCGTTGATCTCACGGACTTCCAAGAGAACGTAGGGCACATCGCCGTGCTGGGAGACTATCTGGTCGAACACACGCCAATGGTTGCCCGACTCACCTACGCCTTCTTTCCCAAGCCCGACCTTGAAGCAACACCGACGAAAGAATCGGACTACGACTTTGCGATTTACGGTAAAGATGATCCGACTGCCCTGGTATCCACTCATGAGGTGCGAAAGCGATTTCCGCTTGACCTCCTGCCAGCTTTGCGTGACGCGGAAGCTGATCTGGCAAACTGGCGTCGTTCGCCTCTACGTCCACTTCTCGACGCCCTTTCCGGAGTTATGGATGAGGAGACGAAGGGCCAACTTGCACAAGCGATTGCCGAGGCGACCGAGGCCGTTAGTGGGACGCCAGAGGTTATCGAACGATTCGTGAGTACCTGCTTGACGCAATCCATGTCCTGGGAACCGCGTAGCTGGTTACTTCCCTGGAATATCAAGCTCTGATTTGCAGTTGCAGATATACGCTTACTAAAGAGGACGACCTGACCAGATAGCATCTCTCTGTTGCCGGGGAAGACTCAAGTTTACAGAGACAAAGACGCCCGGAAATCGGCAGATGGCGCGGCCGAATCAAGTGTCTTTCAGTTCGTACTCGTATGCGTCTGGAGGACCAGACCACGAGGCGACAGCACCCAGCGCGGGACCGACCTCCCTGC
>Ga0207156_10221_pt2 | contig 11461 bp, 5 predicted proteins | sample Alteio_BWMinHeat_24_FD_153514 | JGI IMG/M metagenome (GOLD analysis project Ga0207156, IMG submission 153514) | Enriched cells from forest soil in Barre Woods Harvard Forest LTER site, Petersham, Massachusetts, United States -... | ecosystem: Environmental > Terrestrial > Soil > Temperate forest >...
CTGTGGGCTTGTCCATCGGGCGCAACATCGGTCTTTCGAAACGCTCTCCGCGGAACGGCTCCTCCGGCTAGCGACGCTGGATGGCGCGCGCGCACTCGGCCTGGAAGAAGAAATAGGATCGCTCGAGATCGGCAAGCAAGCTGATCTGATTGCCCTCGATCTTTCGCGAACGCACAATCTCCCGGTGTACGATCCATATGCCGCGATCGTCTTCAGTGCGGCCTCATCTGACATCCTGCTGACCGTTGTCGCGGGAAAGGTGCTGCTCGACAAAGTTGGTATAAGAACGATCGACGAAGCGGAGCTTCAGATTGCGGCGGCCAAGTTCAAGCTTTAGCTTGCCGCTCGAGCCGGCGCCTGAAGGCTGAACGTTAAGCGCAAAGCCTACGGCTCCGCCAGTTGCACGATATCGGCGCGCTGCCGGGTGCTCGTGAGCCAGCGGTCGATGTCCTGGTTGATCTTTTCCTGCTTGAGATTTTCGCTGATTTTCTCGCGCACCTGTTCGATTGGGGGCGGCACCTGGCCCGCACTGCGGATCTGCGGCGCCAACCGCTCGTCATAGTAACGTTGCACCTCTTGTTCGCGCACGAAAGCAAAAGACCGAAATCTAAAATCCACAAACCTATCGATCTGGATTCTAGCGCGGATGAGGTCATCGAGCTTGGCGGCGGTTAGACCAACCGATTCGATCCTTTGGCGAAAGGCGGCTTCAGAGGCAAACTGACTGACAAGCTGCGCGCGCTTTTTGGTGAGGTCTTCAGGGGATATGGCCGCGGCCGGAATGCGGGCGGCCTCTTGCGCGATCAAACGCTCGTCGATCATCACGTCGAGCTTTTGCCGCAAAATATCACTACTCAAGCCGCCGGTGGGGTTTGGAGCCTTGGGGTCCAAAGCAATGCTCCAGAGCAGATCGGTCCGCGTTATTACCTCTCCGTTCACGAGCGTCAAGATCTGGTCGACGACCTTCTGCGCCTCATAGGCAACGGCCGTGCGCGCTGCAAACGCGACCATAAAGGCCGCGCAGAGAACGACAGCGGCCTCCCGGCGATTTCGCGAAACATCGTTGTGTCTGCTCCCCACAAACCGCAGTCCGCGCCATGCCATCAGAAGGCCTGCCCAATCGTGAAATGAACGTGGAAGCCCGACACGTCCTGGGGCCGGTTCGCGACGAGCCAGGCAAAATCAAGGCGGACCGGGCCGACGGGGGTCCTGACGCGGAGGCCAAAGCCGAAGGTTTGTGTCAGACCGTTTGGTTTGATGTCATTAAGATTCGCAAAGACATTGCCGGTGTCGGAAAACACCGCGCCGCCGAGTAGGCGGTAGAGCGGGAACTTAACTTCATTGTTGATCACCACCACCCCCTTGCCGCCAAGTGGGCTGATGATCAGGTTGGGCAGGCCATTCGAGTGAATGATGATGTTCCCGTTGATGTCCCGCTCGGGCACCAGGATGTGGGGCCCTGCTTCCTCGAATCCGAAGCCGCGCAGGTCGCGCGCGCCTCCTGCAAAGAACTTCTCCGAGATCGGCAGGTCGGTGTTGCCCCCGTAGGCCTTGGCCAGGCCGAGCCTTCCCGACACCGAATAAACCGTGTCGCGGAACCGGTGAATCGGATAATACCTGCTGTGCTCCAGGAGCAGCTTGACGAACTGCTCGGTCCCGCCGAGCGCCTTCGCCGCCACGTAAAAGCTGCCCAGAGTCTGGCTCCCGGTTGTCGGCTCGAACTTGTTGTCGCGCGTATCACGCGCGAAGCTCGGGCCCATGCGCCCCAGCCTGATCGGCCGCGAGTTGCGCTCGATCTCGTTAAGCGGCAGGCTGCACGGGCAGAACAATTGTATGCGCTCGAAGTTATAGCTCAGGTAGATGATTAGCTCCGGCGATATGCGGCGCTCAGTTTGAATCGAAGCGGTATACCGGTCGGTTCCAAATCCGACTTCTGCAAGCCTCCTCCCAAACAGTGAGAAGAGGGTCGGATATCTGATCCCAAAAGGCCGCGGGTCCTGAAATGAGATCTGTCCGAACAGCTCGTTCTCGCTGATCCGGACCTGGGTGCTGCCGGTATACAACTTGCCAAACAGGTCATTGTCCGTCAGTTGCACGAGGCCGCGCAGGCCGTGCAAGACGCTCAAGCCCGGCACCGTGAGATGGCTGTTGTTGGTCTGGAAGCCAAATCCGAAGATCACGTCGTAGCGCTTAGCTTCGAGCACGTTCACCGTGACGTTGCGTTCTTCGACGCCGTCGTCACTCTGTCCAACCTGATCCGAGCTGATGTTCACCGAGTTGAACGCGTTGGTGTCATACAGGTCCCGTTCGGTCCGTTGCAGCTTGTCCGTGCGCAGCCACTGTCCTGGCTTGAAGCGGTAGAAGTTTCGCTCAAGTCTGCCGGTGTCGGCGTAGGCGGCGCCGTGGGTGCTCACGCTGGCAACCCTTACGCGATTGCCTTCGTTGACGTCGTAGACGAGCCGAACGCGATCCTTGCCTTCGAAGCTGCCCAGCTCGACGACTTCCCAAACCACCTCCGCCGTCGCATAGCCGCGCACGGTGTAGGCTCCGAGCAATTGGTCCGCGTTCTGGTTTACGGCGCTGGCCAGCAACGGATCGCTCGGTTTGATCGTCAACTCCTTGCTCAGCTCACTGGTAGTTAGCACATTGTTCCCGCGCACGGCGACTTCTTCGACGTGAGTCCGCGGGCCCTGCTGCACATCGAACGTGATGATCAGGTTGCCGCCGCTGAGCGAGACGCCGCGCCGCACCTCGACCCGAGGCCGGCGGTAACCGGCATCACGCAATCGCCTCATGATGAGATTCGCGTCCTGGCGCAGCAGCTCATCGCTTGTGATTCCCCGTCCGATCTGAAAGAGCGGCAGAATGGCGCCGGTCTTCGATTTCATCTCATCCTCGACGGCGTGCGGCGACAACGCGGTCACGCCGTGGATTTCGATGTTGGTCAAACGGTAGCGCAGTCCCGGATCTACGCTATAAACGAGACGCGTGGCCGGACCCGAAAGATCAGGGGGGCCCGGCCGCGTCACCTGAGCGAAAAAAAACCCCTGGCGTTGGGCATAGTCCTGCAACCGGCGCCGCCCCTCCTCCAGAGTGAACTCGTCGACTCCACCCTGCCTGTAGAAGGGCAATGTGCTCCGCTGCAACTTTTCGCTGATCGTCAGCCCCTGGACCTCAACCTGAACAATCGGCCCGGGCTCGACCGTGATCGTCACCACCGCTTTGTTGGCGCTGACGTCCGGGGTGATGCTGCTGGTCACACGCACCGCGAGATACTCCTTCTGGAGGTACGCGTCCTTGATGTGATCCAGCGCGTCCTGCACGGCGGCTTGAGTGAACGGCTGGCCCTCCGCGATGCTGTGCGGCAGCCGCGATAGGTCTATTTTTTCGCCTTTGACCTGAAGCGTGTATTTGGATACGCGAGCCTGCTCGCCGGGAGTGATCGAATAAGCCACGACGGCGCGCGCGCCGGTCGGATCAAGCCGCACATCAGAGGATACCCGAGCGTTGTAGTAACCACGAGTCGAGTAGAAGGAAAGCAGGTCGCCGACGCCGCGAGCCACCACCCCGCCCGAGAGTCTGTCGCCGGGATCGAGCTGAGTCAGCCTCGCCCTGAGTTCCGCAATCTGGAAAATCGTGTTCCCCTCAAAGGCCAGGCTCTCGATGCGCGCCTGGGGTCGCAGGACAAACCGCAGCGCGACGCCGCTCTGGCCGGCCGCCTCAGCCTCTACGCGCGCCCCGGATATTAGTCCGGATCCGTACAACCTCACCAGAGAGTCATGGATCCGAGCCGGTGAGTAGTCCTGGTCGGTCGCAACGTCGATCAGCCTTCTCATCTCCGCCGTATTGCTGTTCGGCGCGCCCTCGATCAACACGTCCACCCCGGTCACGCGCCGCCCAAGGAAGTCGCTTAACTGGCCCCCAAACACGGTCAAGGCGAGGCATCCTGCGACGCCGAGACTGAGGCACAGGCGCCTGCAGCCTGTGCCGGCCACGGCAAGCGCGCGGCCAACTGCTGCGGCAAACGTTCTACCGGGGTCTTCGGCCCTTCCTGCGATCATTAAAACCGTTTCCTCAACCGCACGTCGAAGCCCAATTCTCCGCGTTCATTGCGATAGCCGACCACAGAGAAGCGATTGCTCAGGCGGTATTCAACCAGCACGACTCGATCGAGGCCCGCCGGCCCGGATGTGAGGTTCTGCGAATACGTCACCGTCAGATCCTTGGTGATGCGCTGTCCGACGGTTATGCGCGCGGTCGGATCGCTGCCCCTGCCGACGAGCAACGGGTCAATCGAGAAACGGCTTAAGCCAAACAGCCGCTGCGTGCCCTTTTCGAGCTGTTCGGAGAGCGAAGCGGACAGAATCGATTGGGCCAGTCCCAGCCCTGTTTGTGTTACCGCGCCAACCGTCGTTCGGTCGCCGGACACGTTCCCGGTCAACACCAGCGAAACAATGTCGGTCTCAGGCAACTCGGGATCCGAGCGCAGCGTGGTCTGGAGCTTGGACAGGGGACCGTTGAAGTTTGCAGTGATGTGATAGCCCGTAATATCCGCCTCGGACTGAAAATCCAAGACGGGTTCATTTCTGCGCCCGCCGGGCAGTGTGACGACGCCGCGGGTCAGGTCAAATCGGCCGTTGCGGAATTCCAGCGTGCCCCGCGACAGCAGAATACGGCCGGAGACCGCCGGCTCATCCAGGGATCCGCGAATGTTGAGATAGGCGCTGCCAACCGCGTCCGCGAGATTGTCCTTAACGATGAGCGTGTTGTCGGCAGTCACGCGCACATCCAGCGCGGTCGGCAGGCCTGAGGGGCCGCCGCTGCCGCCTGGTCCCGCTTCCAGGAATCCCGGCGAGAACGGTCCCCCCGTCGTGATCAATTCCTCCAAAGTAAGGTTCCTGGTGTACGCGGCCCGGCGAACCTCGGCGTTGCCCGACAACACCTGGGCCCGGCGGTTTCCTTGCAGCGCCAGCGTCGCGTCCGCCACTGTCTGCGTATCGCGCGGGTATTCCACGCCGACTTGGCTGAGGGTGATTTCCAGACGCCAGCGATCGGGTGCTAGTCCCGACAGAGCCGCGCCGCCCTGGACGCTCAGCGTGCCGCCGCCGGGCGTCGATGCCGCGAAGTTCTCCACCAGCGCCTGGTCCGCTGTGAATCTGATCTGCCCGCTGCCGTGCGCCATCGACAAAGGCACGTTGACGATCCGAACGCCAATGTCTTTCAGATTCACCACGCCGAGCAACTGCGGAGCGTCCAGAGGCCCCACGACAGACGCCCGCACCTGCGCCACTCCAGTCGTGAAAATGGTCGGTGTGAATGATGAAAGGAAACGCAGATCGAGGTCGCCGTCCAAACGCAAGCTCGACTTCGCGGCCGGATCGCGCGCTATTGCTCCTTCGAGCGTGATGCTGGTGCCCTCGCCCGTGAATGCCACTCGCTCAAGGGCTACGCTCGTGGGGCTCGCGGTAATAACGACGTTGCCCTGGTTTGCGATTGTGTAGCTTTGGCGCTCGGCAATTGGTCCGCCTATTTCCAGCTTGCTCAGGTTCGCCACCGCTGTAACCTGGTCGGGCTCTTGCAGCGGCCCACTGAGCTTAATGGTCCCGGTCGCGCGCCCCGATATCCCGGCCAGGCCCGGCAGAATGAGGCCCAGGTAAGGGCCGATGTCCGTATCCGTAAACTCGAGCGAAGCGTTAATCGGATAGTTCTTGCGATCGCGCAAATCGATGGTTGCCGCGAGGGTCCGCATCTGATCCAACACATTGCCGGACGCTTCGAGCTTAAGCAGCCCGCTCTCGGTAAACGCCACCAGCTTCGCATTGCCCAGATCGCGGCCGTTCAGCGCCACGTTCTGTCCCTGGATCGTCGCATTGAGATTGAGGTTCGACCAGTCGTCGTTCTTCCCCCATTCACCCTTGCCCACCAGGTTGACATCAGCCGTCCCAGTGAGCCGCACTTTTTCAGAAACCGCATTGGACACCCGCGCCAGATCCAGGTTTTTGCCTTGCGCGTTGATTGAGTAGGCATACGTGTCGAGATTAAAGCTGCCTTGCCCGGAGACGTCGCTGTCCCCGGCTCGCATCCGCAGATTCTGCACGCTGATTACGCTGTCCGCGATCGTGACGTCGCCGCGGAATTCCGGCACGGAGACCCGGGTCGCGTCTTGCCCCTCCTCGTTGGCCGGCAAATTGAACTCGCCCGCGCTCAGCGTCACCTTCGCGACGCCGTGAATTGTGCGCGGGCCCGGCAGCCCTTTTAGATCGATCTCGCCGTCGATCGTGCCGCGGCCGACGATGTCAGAAAGGCTCGGCGACGCGGCGCGCACGATGGCAGGCAAGTCAAAACCCTGCACGGTGGCTTTGATCGAAACCGCATCTTTTTGATCAAGCGGCGCATCAAGATTGAAGTCCGCACGCGAGCCGTCGGGGCGAACCAGCATCGCATTCTCCACTCTTATTTCAGACGAGGAGTAGTTGACATCGCCCTCAAATGAACCGACTTCCTCTTGATGCACCCGAATACCGTCGAGCCTCAGATGGCCAGAAATGTTAGGGCCGCCTAAAGCGCCTTCCACCCGACCGGCGAATTCACCGGGCCCAGCCAGCGCGACCTCGTATTGGTCCGTCTCTTCCTGGGGAATCAACCTGCTCCGAAGGCCGAATGCCTCTACGGCGCGTTGGATCTCAGACATATCCGCGGACTTGAAGGCCACCGAAAGCGCGGCATCGCCGTTCCACGCGATCGAACCCGTTACCGTCACGTCGCTCTTTAAGGAGTGGACCACGGCGCGTTCCACGTTAAATCCGCTGCCCGTTGCAGTGAGACTGACCTGCCCTTGCGCCGCTGCGGGCTCGGCGTCCGACTGAGCTGGCGATACGGCGGCGTCGAACGCTGCATCGATCGTTCCCTTTGCCGCTTTATAATCAAAGCCGGGAAAGGTGAGCCGAGCCACGCCGCTGGCGTTGCCGCGCACCGCAACATCACGCGCCGCCGCGACCGTCGCAACCTTATCCAGATCGATTGACTTGAACTCAACGTTCACTTCCGATTCGCCCTTGCCTAACGCCACCGCCGCTGAGCCTTGCACCGACCCCCCTAAGGTTGTCGCCGTGAAACCAGACAAACTGACGCGATGCGCGTCCACTTCTAATCGCCCACGCAAATCGCTCACTGTCACAGCGCCGCCCTGCAGCGAGGTGAGATCCAATGCGCCGGCCAGATTGAAGTTAGGACCCTTGCCCTTCACCGCGGCGCCGCCCAGACGAACAGAGCTGACACTGACATTTCGGCCGCTTACCGCTCCGGCGCTCAAATCCGCCGTCCCGTTGTATTCGGCTCCGGAGCCGTGTACTTTGGTCTTCACACTGACGCCCGCGATGCGTAACTGCTCCGCGAGCACTGCCGCGGTTTCAAGGTTGCAAGAGCCGTGATAGTCGGATCCCTTGCCGTTGACTTCAATGGCGGCGCGCAAGCCCTCGACGCGCGCGAATTCTGTCCCCAGGGCGTCGGACCTAATGTTGCCCTTAGCGGCATAGTCAATCCCCGTCCCGTCTATTCGGCCGGTGAATCTCGCCGCTCCGCTTGCGTGCGCCTCCAGGGCAAACACCTGCCCGATGCGGTCCAGCCGGAAGTTCGAGTCAGCGATCGTGGCGCTATACGCTAGAGGATCGACGCTTTCGATCGCGCCGCTTGCCGCAAAGCCTCCTAGATCAGAGCTGAAGTCGAACTCATCGATCTGGGCGCTGCTATCGATCACCGACGCTTTCCGAATATGCGCCTTTATTTCGTGAATCGCGCGGCCCATATAGACTGCGTCGCCGCTGTCGAAACCAAACTCCAGATTGTGATTGAATGTGTCCTCGCCACTCTGAGGCGCGCGCCGAATCAGGCGAACATAGAGATCGCGCACGTCCGCGCTCGCGTCTCGTTTGCGATCGTCGAAGTGGATCTCGCACCGCGTTACCTCAAAGTTAGCGGTCAGGAATTTTACTGGTTCTTTCTTGGTCCCGCCCTTGGAAACCGAGCCGTGCAGCGCGTCAAGATTGAACCGCCCTTCCTTATCATACTCTAGCCAGATTTGCGGATGCGCGATCTCCACCTGGGTGATGTTCAGTTCCCGACGCAGATAAGACACGATTGAAAACTGCGCCTTAATGCTTTCCGCGGAAGCAAAAGGCTTCTTGCCGTCGCCGGCGTAAAGGTCGATGTCTTCGAGCGTGACCCGGTAGCCGCCGAGGTCAAGATGCGCTCTGCCAATCTCAGCGCGGATTCCGGCTTCAGCCAGCCCGGCTTTGATCTGTTCCTGAAGCAACAGATCGAGCCGTCCGCTGCGAATGAAGATGAAGACCCCAAGAGTTAAAAGTAGGATTAGACTTACGAGGGAGATTGCGCCGATCAATAGTTTTCTGCGCATAGACCAGTGAACCCCGCGATCGTCCAACACGCATGCCGCTTAACTGACTCTCGCACCGAGCCCGCGCCGACTCGCGCGTCGGCCCGCCTTCACCGGCGCCCGCGCCGCGTTCCGCCAGCATCAACAGAAGTGGAGGCGCTCAAAGGCCTACGCTTCCGTGATCGCGCCGAGTTCCTCTTTCCGCGCGCGCAATATTCTCCCGGTCGCTTCCTTCGCGCCAATCTCAATCGGAACGCACTCCGCTATTTCCAATCCAAAGCCCTCGATCGCGGCGCGCTTGACCGGGTGATTGGTTATGAGGCGCATCTTGCGAACACCAAGCTCGTGCAGGATTTGCGCCCCGATTCCGTAGTCGCGCGGGTCCATATTCGGCAGTTCGCGGCCCTCGCCAGGATCCTCGCTCTCGCCTTTTGTCTTCTCTTCCAACAAGCGATAGGCGCCAAGCTGATTCACTACGCCGCCGCTTCGGCTATTGAGCATCAGATAGAGCAGCACCCCCTGATCCGCTGCCGCAATCAACTCGAGCGAGCGATGCAGTTCCCATCCAGCCTCTTCATAAAGCGACCCAAATACGTCGCCCAACACCGACTGCGAATGCACCCGCACAAGCACGCTTTGATCCGGGTCTATATCACCCTTGACCAGCGCCAGGTGCACGTCCGAGTTTATGTCGTTGCCGAAGGCTATAGCGCGAAAGTCGCCGTAGATCGTCGGAGCGCGCGCCTCGGTCGCCCGATGCACCAACACCTCGTTGGCCATTCGATAGCTGACCACATCCGCAACCGATATGATCTTGATGCCGTGCTGCTTTGCGAAGACGCGCAGTTCGGGGAGCCTCGCCATAGTGCCGTCGTCATTCATAACTTCGCAGATGACGCCCGCTGGAGTCATCCCGGCGATGCGCGCCAGGTCTGCCACCGCCTCGGTCTGTCCAGGCCGCACCAACACTCCTCCGTTGCGCGCGCGCAGCGGGAAAATGTGTCCCGGCCGCGCCAGATCCGACGGCTTGCTGCGCGGATCAACGGCAACCTGAATGGTGGTGGCGCGATCGGCGGCGGATATGCCGGTAGTGACTCCGCGGCGCGCTTCGATCGAGACGCAGAAAGCTGTACCGAGCCGTGCCGTGTTGTCGGCCTCGGAAACTTGCAGAGGGATCTGCAACTCATCGAGGCGGCGCTCCGTCAGGGACAGACAAATCAGGCCGCGAGCATAGCGCGCCATGAAGTTGATGATATCCGGCGTTACCTTTTCCGCGGCGCAGGCGAGATCACCCTCGTTCTCGCGATCTTCATCGTCGACGATGATCACCATCCGCCCGGCGCGAAATGCTTCTATGGCTTCTTCAACTGTAGCAAATGGCATGAACCAAGGGATGAGGGATGAAGGATGAGGGATGAGAGGAGGGATGAATGATAAAGATGAGGGACGAAACGGGGCAGACGGTCTCGTTGCATCCCTCATACCTTATCCTTTCATCCCTCATCCCTCATCCCTCATCCCTTGCCCTTTCATCCTTCCTCCTTTAATTAGAATCCTTGCTCAATCAGTTCCTCGATTGTAAAGGTCCGCTGGGTCTCGGTCTCATCGCGCTGCTGCAAGAGCCGCTCTACATATTTCGCGAGCACATCGACCTCGATGTTTACCTGATCGCCGCGCTTCAATTCCCGGAGCGTCGTTTCATGCCACGTGTGGGGGATCACAACGACCTCGAACCAATCCTCGCCCAGGCCTGCTACGGTCAAGCTAATCCCGTCCACGGTGATCGAGCCCTTCATCGCGATATAGCGCCCGAGGTCGGGGGCGAATTTGAAGCGCATCCGGTAGGCGTTGCCTTCCCGCTCGACGGATTCAAGCTCCGCGCGGCCGTCGACGTGCCCCTGCACCATGTGCCCGCCCATGCGCTCGCCGACCGCAAGCGCGCGCTCCAGGTTGACCCGCCGTCCGGCCCGCAACTCGCCAAGAGTGGAACGCTTCAAGGTTTCAAGGGAGGCGTCTGCGCTAAAGAAATCCGAACCCATCTCGGTAACTGTCAGGTCAACGCCGTTTATCGAGATGGAATCGCCGATGCGCGTCCCTTCGAGGACCAACTTGGCCTCAATCACAAGGTACGCGCCTTCGGCGCGCCGGTCGATGCGGCGCACGCGGCCCGTCTCGATTATCAGTCCGGTGAAAATACCCATTTTAGCTCTTGGGCGCCTCTGCATCTAGGTGCGATAACTTTGTTGTATGCGGCTCGCGCGATGCCAAGCTCGGCTGTCGCGAAGATCGAGGTGGCGAGGTTTCTCTCAACTTCAGACCGCTTCCGCCCTGAGTCCAAAACGATTGCGCGTTCCGACCCAACAACGCCTTTCAAGTCTAGCTGCGCCCCTGGACAATTTCAAGCACGCGCTCGATGACGGCATCAAGGGACATCTCCGACGTATCCACGGCGATCGCGTCGGGCGCTTGCACCAGAGGAGTGGCGGCGCGTTCCCGGTCGCGGCGGTCGCGCTCTGCAAGCTCGCCGGCGACCTGCTCCAGGGAGACGTCGCGCCCCCGCGCCCGTTCCTCGTCGCAGCGACGGCGCGCACGCACTTCGAGCCCCGCATCCAGGAAGACTTTCACCTGTGCCTGCGGAAAGACCTTGGTCCCGATGTCGCGTCCGTCCATGACCACGCCGCCGGCGCGGGCCATCTCGCGCAGCTTAGCGACGACAGCCGCGCGCACTTCGGGAATGATCGCAACCACTGACGACGCGCTGCTCGCATCGGGAAGGCGAATCGCTTTCGTCACTTCCGCGCCGTCCAGGAAGACGCGCAGATGATCCGGGTCTCCCTCAAGGCGGATCTCTGCGCCGCGCGCCAACTCTGCCATGGCCGCGGCGTTAGCTAAGTCAACAGATGTGTCGAGCGCCTTGCGTGCAATGGCTCGATAGACCGCGCCCGAATCGATGTAGAGGTAACCGAAGGCGCGGGCCAGCGCTTTCCCAATCGTGCTCTTGCCCGCGCCCGACGGTCCATCGATGGCGACCACCAGGCGTGGTGAGGTTCCGGGTCTCGGGGTTCGGGG
>Ga0207156_10298_pt1 | contig 11440 bp, 4 predicted proteins | sample Alteio_BWMinHeat_24_FD_153514 | JGI IMG/M metagenome (GOLD analysis project Ga0207156, IMG submission 153514) | Enriched cells from forest soil in Barre Woods Harvard Forest LTER site, Petersham, Massachusetts, United States -... | ecosystem: Environmental > Terrestrial > Soil > Temperate forest >...
GCACAATATGGTCTGCAGGCTTCCGATCCTTTGCCGGTCTCGCAGGCCTCAAAGAAATCCTCAGCTACTTTGGTTATCGATGTCATGTCACCTACCTTTCCTCGCGCGAATTGTACAGCAAAAGCGGCTAAGTTGAGTTTAGGAACCTGCCCGCAAAGGCGCGCATACTTCCTACTGCTGAAGGAGGTAGAACTGCATGGGAGCACCGCCGAGCCGGGCGGCCCAGTTGTAGGTATTGACGAAGATCGCGTACCTGCCTTCGGGATCCCCGGCGACAGCGATCCCAGAGAAAGTGCAGATGTTGTACCCTTGCGCGTTGATTCCTGAAATCGGCGCTACCCCTGAAGGATAGCCGGTAAAGTTGGCGCAGTTTTGAGCGGGATCGGCCACTGTGACCGAGGCATTCAGGTAGAGGCCATTGTAGGTGGTGTCCTGCTTGCCGAGAGTGATAGACATATCGATGTTGGGGGTTTGAGTGACGTCGTCGTTGGGGAAATCGCCTCCCGTGAGCGTCGTCCCGAATGAGACAGGGGAAGTGATGGGCGGCGTCGGGGGAACTCCGTTTAACCCAATTGTGGTCGCTCCCTGATACATGAAACCCAAATACTGTTTCGACTCAATATCGTTTGTACTGAGAGCCGATGTAGGCTCCATGACTCCGGAGATAGAGGCTCCTGTGGGTTGGTCCATGGTGGGATCACTTTGATCCGCGACGAATAATCCTGTAGGACCAATTGAGATAACCGAGCCGGTACTCGCCGTGGGGACGTCGACAGGAAAGGGGGTCCACAATCCGTTCAGCACGCTTTGCTGGCCGGTAAAGCTGATCGCCGTCAGACTGCCGACGCTACCGCACATAGCGGTAAACGAAGCCGGGCCTGAGACGACATTTCCCTGCATATTTTCAAATTGCCAGGATTTGCCGGTCGAGTCTGTGCTGGCGACAACGCTTCCATATCCGAACGTGGGAGGAGTGGTTACGACTCCCGCAGCTCCCGCCGGAACTGCCGCGTACTGAAAGCGGGACCGCCCGGTAAGCTGATAGCAACTTGTCTGAGGCGCTGCAAGGACGGGCGGTGTATTCACGCCTCCGGGCCTGAGAATGGCAAATCGACCCATCACCTCAAGCGCATATCCGGCAGAGGTCCCATTGCTTGTGAGCACAGTAAATCCGTGGCTCGACCGAATGGTCCCGCTGACTGGAGTGTTGGGAGACGCAGGGTAAGTCACGGCCTGATAGCTAAAGGTGTTCTTCGTGTTATCAAGGGTGAGAGTCCATGTTCCGGGGCTCTGCACGCCGAAGTAGGCATTCACTGCACCCGCGGCTGGGGGAGTCGGGAGCCCCAAAGGTGCGGACGGATTGGGGACGATCAATGGGGGCGTACCGCTCGAGCACCCACTCACAGCTGCTGCCGCCGCGAGAGTCAAAGCCAGAAAGGTCGCGGTGCGGATGTAGGATGGTCTGATCACCTGTTTCCCCTCAATGTTTGTGAGCGATGGTTATTAGGCCTTGGACTGCACTTCGGATGCGCTGACAGGTCCTTCGATCAGAACGAAACCTTGAGCGCCAGCTGCATGGTTCTGGGACGATGGGCATCAACGGGATGGAGGAAGGAACTCCCCGTCAAGCAGTCGACTCCATCACCGCCGGCGGCACTGTAATAAGCGGCATTGCCTCCGTAACAGCTGACCTCGTTCTGTGCCTGGGTACCTAGCGTAGGGTCGTAGATTCGAAATTGGGTGTTGTTGAAAATGTTGAATGCTTCGGCGCGAAACTCGACATTGACACGTTCAAAGACGGGCAAATTTTTCTGCAATGCCACGTCCCAGTTCCACCGTTTTGGGTTGTTCAGCGAGTTCCGGCCTGCGGTTCCGAACGTAAGCCCGCGCGGAGCGACAAACGCCGCCGGATTCAAGAGGAGCGGACCAAAGCTCTTGCTGTTATTGCCCCCCAATGGCCTCTTCGAGTGCGCCGAGATGCCGGATAGGTCCGGATAGGAGCCCGAGCCAACTCCGTTCGCGACGCCCGCGTTGTCCAGTGTGCCCACCCCAGTCGGGCTGCCGTTGTTTACGACCGTAAAAGGAATTCCAGTTTCGAACAAGGTCACGCCGCTCAGCTGCCACCCTCCCAGAACCGCCTTGACGCTCTTCAATTGCGCCCAGTTCGCCGACGTCCGCACCCCGTTTGCATCGTGCGCGGCCAGGTTGCTGGGATCATCGTCGGCGAAGTGAAGGAAGCTATCGAAGGCATGGATCAGGGGAAGGTCATAGATGTAGCTGATGTGGAGCAGGTGCCGCTGATCGAAGCTGGAGCTGGCTCGATTGGATTTCAAGTCGAAGGAGTTGACGAAGGTGGAATCGGAGCGGTCGGACGCATCGTCAAGCGAGTGGCTATATGTGTAGGCTACGCCCAGCGTGAGCGGTCCTTGCACCTTGCGCATCGTTGCCTGAAGGGCGTTGTAACTCGAATTGGCCACATTCTGGAGAGCAAAGATTTCGCCGATGCCGGGAGCATAGGTGCGGAGCGCATTCGGAGACAGGGAATTGGCAGTGTTCTGGCCGAAGAAGTTCACGCTCCCGATCGAAGCGTAACAGGCTGCAACCATGTTGCTATATGCGGGGTCCCCATAATTGAGCGTGGTTCCATTGGTCAGAACGAAAGTGCCTGCGGGTGTTGCGGTGCAGTCGCCGGAGGATGAACTGCCAGGTACCGCCGGGTTAGCTCCGCGTGTGAGCAAGGGTCGATGCGGCGCAAAAGGATTTTCGTTCGCAGACAACGGCGCCAACTGGTTGGACTCGAGTTCCGCCGTGAGGTGCGTCCCCTTGCTACCCACGTACGCAACCGACGCGAGCGTGTTCCCAGGCAATTCACGCTCCACGCTCGCGCTCCACTGTTGTACATATGGCCAAATTGCCTTGGTAGGTATGGCGGTGACATTGAGGGGGAAGGCGGTGCTCACAAAGCCCGCACCGGCCGAGTTATCGAGGCCGATGGTGCTCCATCCCGTGGGATTGACCTGAGCCATGCTGAGCACAACAGGCGCGGATCCCTCCAGAGAGCCGGTGTTGGCTTCGTCCGCTGTTCCGTGTTCGAAAAAGATGCCGTACCCGCCGCGCAGCGCGGTCTTGCCGGTACCCGTTGGGTCCCACGCGAAGCCGACTCGCGGCGCCGGGTTGAATATATGGTCGGACATGCAACTGGCCGGAACTCCATTCTTGCCGCATTGCACGATGCCATTCAGGATCGCCGGATTAACCACGCCGTTGGTTGTGTAAATCGGAATGGGCGTGCCGTCACTTGCATTCCGCAGGCCGCCCTGTCCATCCACCGTGACGCCTTGCGCCGCAGTATGACTAAAAGCGGATTGCTGCCAGTTATAGCCCGTGTGATTCGCTTCATAGTAGTTGCCGAAGAAGCTAACGCGGATACCCAGGTTGATCGTCAATCGAGACGTTACCTTGAAATCATCCTGGAAGTATGGTTCGAGGATCTGATACCGCTGCCTATACCTGGCCTGCGCACTGTCCTGCTCGAAACTCGAGACCGCCCCGGATCCACCCGGAGGCGTGCTGTCGGTCGTTTGACTATAGAGATAGTCAGCGAATGCATTGCCTGTCGAGCCTTGCACGCGCACGTTGCTGAACGTCAACAGGCCCTGCGTATCGCCGGTGGCTGCGCCAATGGGCCCGTTGGTCTGATTCCTCTTAAAGATCACCCACTCCGCCCCGAATTGAAGATTGTGCTTCTTGAGTGTCTTATTGAGATTGTCAGTGAAGATATACGTGGGGTTGCTATGCTCCCATGGCATGTAACCCGGATCTACCGCGAAGCCCAGCCCTCCATACACAGAGTTATTTCCCGCAATCGAGATGCCTGGCATCTTTGTTGCGCCGCCGAAGATGGCGGTCATCCCGCAGTTGGTCGATGCGGCGTTGCAGGGTTGGTCGAGGATCGCCGGCCGGGCAATGCTGACCCCGGGGGCTGCAAGATCATTCAATGTGATATACGAGTTGGTGTAGCTGGCGACGAACTCGTTCAGAAATGAGGGCGTAAACGCGCTGGATAGTCGAGTTACAAGGCTGAGCCCCGGGGCATAGAAGCTGTTTTGGATGGTAGGCAGACTGTTCTGCGTGTAAGCATACTGGGGAACCGGGGTGGTTTCGCTCCATTCGTCATGGATATAGCGGAAGCTGGCCTGGTGCTTTGCGGAGACGGCATGATCGATCCGGAACAAATCCTCGCGCCAATTGGTCGGCAGAGATACGTCGGCAAGATAGCAGGAGGACCCAGTGGAGTTGCAGCCCGTGGCAGAGGTCGGCAGGGGGAAGATACCGTTATTCAACAAGGCTAAAGCGTTCGGGTTGAGGAACACTCCACTGTTCCCCGGATAAGTCATCTGGTTATTGACGAAAGTGTACGGAGTTGGATTCGCAATGTTTTCGCCTAACTGAGAGTCCGAACAGTCAGGATATTGAGCACGGGAGAATGGAGCCGATGCACCGTTCGCTAGTGCCGGACATACATCGCTGAAGTCTCCGTTGCGCTCGGCGAGCGATGGAACGGCCTGGCGGTATGCGTAGGGGTCCTTTTCGACACGCGCTTCCTCGGAGAAGAAGAAGTGGGTCTTTTTTCGAGCATCGTAAAGATGCGGAATGGAAAGAGGCCCGCCGATGGTGCCGCCGAAGTCGTTGCGGCGATAAAGCGGGGCGCTGCTTCCGACGTCGAAATAGCCCTTTGCATTCAGGTCCTCATTCCGAAAAAACTCGTAAACGCTGCCGTGGTAGATATCCGTACCGGACTTGGTGGTAACAATGGTGGTGCCGTTCCCGGTGCTCGGATACATGGCGCCATAGTTTGACGTGAGTACTTTGATCTCCTGAATCGCGTCGATGCTGGGGTACACGATGAGTGTGCTGTGGCTCTTGTTGATGCCAACGTTCAAGGTCTCCGAGCCGTCCACCTGGAAGCTGTTGTACTCGGTTCGGCCTCCGTTCACGCTGTACGACACGCTTCCCGCCATGCCGACGCGGGCTTCATCCTGCTGAGTTTGATTACTCACCCCAGGGGTCAGGGCGATGAGTTGCGTGAAGTTCCGCCCGTTGAGTTGAATGTTAGAGACCTCTTTACCGGTGATCGTGCCACTTAACTCGGCAGTCTCCAGGTGAAGCTCAGTCAATTCCGAACCGCTTTGTACGTTGACGGTAGTTGCCTCAGCCTCTCCGAGACTGAGTTGCGCGTTAAAGATGAGTGTCTGACCCATGCCCAGCGTAACGTCGTGGGCCGACAGATTGAATCCGGGCGCCTGAACAACGATCCGATAGGGACCAGCGGTAAGATAGGGGACGGTATAAGAACCAGAATCATCGGTTTCGGTATGCAACTGCACGCCCGTATCCTCGTTTGTAATCTCGATGGTGGCGTGACTTATAGCCGCGTTCTGAGGATCTATTACCTGACCTGTAAATCGCGCGTTTTGTGCGTGGCCCGTAGCCGTGAGGACGAAGAACACAAACAAAGACGAGACAACGGTGAGGCTGTTCTTGAACGAAGCACACATTGTCATCTTCCTATCTACTCGTGATGGGGAGTGGGAAAGATCGGGGAAACCTCTGTGCGGATGGTGGTGGATTGAGAAATGCGGGAGACTGCTGCGTGAACGTCCCGGGCCGATGTCGCCAGTTCCTGGAGAATGAGGGAAGCGTCTCTGGCGTGCCCATCGCTAGCGTACACGAGTTCTGTTGCCAGCCTGAGATTCTGTTCCACAAGGTCTCGCAACTCAGGCGCGGGGCTCTCGGGCGAAGATGTCGCGGATGCGGATTCCATTTCCAGAACTGGAAACGAATCCTCCTCTTCCCCGGTTGTGGCCGCGAGATGCTGGACATAGAGCGCGGTCAGTTCATCCAGCAGAAGCCGGGCTTCCGGGCTCAACACCCGGGACGAGGGGAATTCCCTTGCGAGGTCGCGAAGCCGTTTACTCTCACGCACCAGGTTTCCAGAAGCGCTCAGGATTTGATGTGCAGACTCCCGGCAGCGATCGCGCGCTAGGTGCCGCCCCTCACAATACTTATCAAGAGGACTGTCTTCTGCCGCCACTGACATGGCCGTGATATTCATGCCCGCAGGGTCCTTGCGTGACTTTGTTTCGAGGTCACTATAACTCCAGATAGTGGCCGATATATGAGGAATGGTCTGCAGGCGCCGGGATATTTCGAGCTTGCGGCTTTCGCTCTCCACGACGCCGGTAACCACGATGCCGCTTCGGGTGCGGGATTCCTCCAGCCTTTCTGTATCGGCGTGCAGTTCCTGCAGGGCCAGCATGACCCCTAGCTCGGCCATGTCAAGCTGATCTTCAGTTACCTCCGAATAGTGCACAGACAGCAACGGCGCGCCTGGCCGAGGAGGAGCCTGAGGTAAGCTACCCACTGAACTCTCAAACCAGCCTTCGCTTGCGGGTCCCCAAGAAACCACTTCATAAGAAAGTTCTGCAATCTGAACGCTTTCCTGGTCGCGGAAGAGGAGGTTTCTCGCCACCGGATGGAGGTCGCCGAGCCTGATGGTGATCGACTGCCGCAGAACCGGGCCAGAGCTTGCCGTGGTGGTTACCGTAAGAAGATTGGTTCCGCTCCTCTCGATATCCTCATGCCCGCGCGGCACGTGATCGCGCCATGCTTCGAAGTTGGCCGCCGACAGCGGGTCTTCCCAATCGTACTGAGCTTCGGCGAGCTTGGCTCTTAATATGCGCTCGTCAGAATCCATCGGCTGCGGCTTCGGGCGGCGTCGGCCTTCCAGATCACGGTAGATGTCGCGGTGGTGCGCCCGTCCGGAGGCGCGTATCTCAACCTGTTGGTGAACGACTCCGGGACCAAATGCCACGCGCAACCGTTCTTCCGACCGCATTGTGTCCTGAAGCAGGGACCCGACATCCATCCGTTCCTTCGAGTGGGTGAGCGCGACCCAGGCTACTACGGCGGCGATCAGAACGAAGACTGCAACGGGGACAAGTGCTTCGCGGCGGCCGATTGCCGATTTAGTGGCCTTAAGGAAACGCCGCCAGCGGCCCGGTCGTCGGGTCCGATGCATGTCGCCGGACGGAAGGGCCTCCAGCGACCCAACGGTTGATATCTCGTCAGAGCCGATGTCGTCTTCCTGCAAATCCGCCAACGCCTGGGATTCATTTGCATTCGTCGCAAAGTGCGGATCGATGTAGGTTGCCTCGATAAGCACTCCCTCTCCAGTGAAACGGACGCAGAGAGTTAAGGTCCTGTCGTCGCTTAGTTGGACCTCCTGCCTTAGTTCCGGCGGCGACTGTGGGGGGCGTTGAGTAACTGGAAGCATCAGCAGGAGTATTCCCTGCTCACTAAAGATTTCGATCAACTCTAACTGGGCAGCGGAACGAGTCTCGACTTTCAAGGCCGCTCGCGATGAGCTGATATCCCGGACCGCGACTATCTCGGTGTTCAGCGCGATCACAAGTTCCGAGGGGTGATGGTCCAATGTTTCCCGCATCCGCCGCTCGCCTTCAACGAAGATTCGCGCCAGCAACGTTTTTTCCGACCGGGTCACTGCCGTGCTCTTCATTGGCCGCCGGATTGATCCGAACGATATTCGCTGCTGCGGAGACGGCGGCGAAGACTTGAAGACTCTCGCGATCTTGTCAAGGCAGGTTCTGCAGGCGACGAGATGCGCCAGCAGATCGTTCCCGAGCGGACGCAGGGCGGGCGCGCGGTAGCGCCGCTCCAACTCATCATCGCTCGGACATACGCCGCATGCGGATTGGAAGATCTCCGACATCATGTCATTTGCAAATTTGTCCGATGGAACCGCGGTATTCTGCGGCTTGAACTCCGGCGCATTACCGCGCCCCAGTATGCGAATTTGTTGGGGACCGGCAACGTAAGCCTTGATTTCCTCTCTCGCGCGCGCAAGCGCCAGATCAACGGCATGGCGGGAGACGAGGCAGATTCTCGCAATGTCTTCATGGCTGAACTCATGAAAGAAACGGAGAAGAAACATGTTAGCGAACTTCGCCGCGCGCCTTCTCCATATCAGAAACACGAGGATCTTGCGCAGTTCGTTCTGCACTTCGATCTGGTCGAAGGTCGCGGTGGTCCTGAGGCTGATCGACAAAGTGTCAAAATCAGCGGCTGCCAGACTATGAAAAGAATGATTCCGTCCCCGCCTGCGTTCCGTAAGATACGCATAACGCAGGTGCGTATAGAGCAGCGGCTCGATGTTATCGGGGTCGCGCAATGGGTCTTTCAAGACCAGTACGCGAACGAAAGTCTCCTGGACCAGGTCCTCGGCGGCGGCAGAATCATTTTGAGCAAAGTGCATAGCCCACCTAAGTAGCCATGGATACTTGGCGGTGAACATGCCTTCGAGTGTTTGCTCAAGATCCTTGCCAGGACAGGGAATTTGCATGGCGCTCCTACGTTATAAACCCGCGTCGCCAGAGCTAAATCTCTCGCAGGTTAATCAAACGTTTATCATCAATTATTTCGTATGTAATTAATGCGAAGTTCATCGAGTTGTAATGAACGGGCCTCGCATCGGGCGATAGTGTCTCGGCTGAAGCGACATGAATCTTGAGAGGCATATGGCCTAACACAAGGCCATCTGGACATACTTTCCCAGTAGCTTCAAGTAATAACTCACGGCTCCGGGTGCGACCAACGCGCGCTCGCGAGGTTTCGCACGTCCGCAGGATGCCAAGGAGCATGTGCGCCGCTGCGAGCCCCACGACTAGATTCCCCTCCCCCAGGAGGGAGCAACATCAACGAAGTCACTTCCAAGGAGATGCAATGAAAATTCTGAAGGGAATGTCCTTCCTTCCCGTACTTGTGCTCTCAGCTGCACTGGTACAGAGCTCCCCAGCCCAGACCCTACAGGTGCTTACCGTCGGTTCGTCCGCTCAGTTCGGCCCGTTTGCGGTAGCCGCCTGGCAACTCGCGAGAGCTGGCAATGTCTCCGCCTTTCACTACACGCTAAAGGCGAGCGCGCCTTGCCCCGGAAGTACCTGCTACGCGTACATGAACGACAGCCGCAAGGTGGGCTCAAGCACCGTTCCGCTGGAGCCCGGTAACCTGTGGGTAGTGTGGAGCACGAACGGAATCTGGGCGTACCTCAGCGTCGACTCGACGGTAGGTGTTCGAGCTCTCGCGGCTGTTCCGCGCGCAAAGTTGAATCTGGTCGCGCAGGCTTCGCTGCCGGCGGCCGGGGCCACCAACTTCAAGTACTGGCCAGACGGCGGAGTCAACGACACCACGATGACCACGGCAGTCTACAACGCCCTCAGCAACACGACGATCATGGCCGCCAACACCGACATCCGCCCGGAGGATGCGCTCTACGCCACCAATCGCGCTCTCAATACGCTCGGCTACGGTTCGGTGGCTGACCCGCGCACTGGCCACTCGGGGCAGTTCCTGATCGGCAACCCGATCAAGAGCCACTTTAGCGGCGCGATAGCCAACCCGGTCTCGTTCGCGATCGCGGGCGGCGCGGATCCCATGTCAGGCACGGTGGGACCTGCTTTGGTCACGATCCCAATCGGTGCGGCTCCGATCATTTTTGTCGCCAGCACAGCCACCGGCAGCACCGTGGCCGCCGCCACCAACATCACCTCTGCCAACGCAGCCTCGCTCTTCAGCGGCCTGGGCAACTGCGCTGCATCCCTCGTTACCGGCGCCACCGGCATCATCGATCCGGTTCTGCGTGAACCCCTCTCCGGCACGATGAATACCACCGAGTTCACGGTATTTCGTCCCGGCGATCCTTCCGGCACCAGCTCGCAGGAAACGGGCGTCAGCGCAACGACTAACAACCCGCTTGCGAAGGCCTGCGGAACCGGCTTCCGCTATCGCGGCGTCGGCACCGGCGACGTGGTCAACAACGTCATCGCCACGCCGAACACTCTCGGCTACGCCTTCTTCAGCTACGAAGCAACGGCGAGTGGCAAGACGGATCGCTATCTCGAACTGAACGGCATCGATGGCATTTCCGGAACCTACAGCAACGGCGCCCTGCCCGCCTGCCCCGTTGTGAATGGCGCATTCAGCTGCCCGATAGCCAACGGCAAGTCGTTCCCGACTCTGCGCAACGGCACGTATTCCGCATGGTCCATCTACCGCATCATCACCGACTCAACCGGCCAGACAAACGTTCAAAAGCTCGTGACTCAGGCGCAGCTTTCCGTCAACGGCAACGTTCCCGACTTCGTTCCCTTCACGCCGGTTTGCGGCACCGCCGTTGGCACCACCAACGATCCGGGCCTGGCCGTCTGGCGCGAGCACTACCTCCCCTCCACGATCAGCACCATTCCCGACACCGTCACGATTACGCCCAATGATGGCTCGAAAGGCGCAACCGTCACCTGCAAGGTGGTGAAGGGCACCTACCCGTCTCTCACGTACGGCGGCGGCACCGAAGCCGGCGGCGACGTGGGCGGCCTGATCCAGGTCAATCCTGCCAGCCCCCTGACCGAAAGCTCGCCTCACTAAACGCTCCCTTTGAATGCATGCCTTCTGGCGGGCGGCCTTCGGGCCGCCTGCTCAGGCGGTCGAGCTTTAACTATGGAGTCGGGACACAGGACGCGCCGAATGGAACAGACCCTGAAAGATCAACCCAATCATCATTCGGTCATGCGTTGCTGCTCGGCGTTCCGTTCGGTAGCGGCATTCCCCGCGCTGTTCCTGATTTGTCTGCCCTGCCACTCTGCGTCAAAACACCCAGACTCCTCTCATCTGGCTGCGACCCCCGCCGCGGTTCCGGCGGATGTGCCATCCGGCTTCTTTCCCGGACCGATCCATTACTTCGCCGGCGAAGGACCGTCGCTGACCGGGACTTATGCGGATGGTTCCGTGCCTACGCAGGTTCCGTTGCCGCAGCCGGTTGCGGTAGTGAGTGACAGCAAAGGAAACATCTACATTTCGATCGTCAACGACAGCCTCTTTATGGTTTTTGCGGGTGGGACTGTTCCCGCCGCACTGGCAAACGTGACATTGAATGCCACGCCCGCGGTAACGCCCGTTGCCGGCCGCATCTACCAGATCGCCGGCTTTGGATCAAGCTGTGGCGAGTGTTCGGGGATGCCGCTAAATCAAGTGGGCATCGGCACGTTGTCCAGTTTGGCCATGGACGCCCAGGACAACCTGTATTACTGCGACGAAACCTATTTCGTTGTACGCAAAGTAGACGCCGCGACGTCCAACGTCACCACCGTCGCCGGCACTTGGGCTACACAGCCGGCCAGTGCCCCACCCAGCGGAGGGCCTGCGACCAGCGCCTCCATTGTTCCCACTGACATCGCGCTTGATCTGTGGGGCAATCTGTACATCAACGACTACTATGACGACCTGGTGTACGTTGTTTACTCAGGCACGCAGCCGCCTCCCATCCTTGCCGCGGAAAATATAACCGTCGGGCCGAGCCAGCAGAACT
>Ga0207156_10299_pt1 | contig 11436 bp, 18 predicted proteins | sample Alteio_BWMinHeat_24_FD_153514 | JGI IMG/M metagenome (GOLD analysis project Ga0207156, IMG submission 153514) | Enriched cells from forest soil in Barre Woods Harvard Forest LTER site, Petersham, Massachusetts, United States -... | ecosystem: Environmental > Terrestrial > Soil > Temperate forest >...
TCGAGGGCTAGGGCATTCGCCTCTCCCGGCCCTCGGGCCAAGAGCAAGCTGGCGGCCTGCTCAAGGCTCGGCGCCTGGATGAACGCTTGGAAGTCTTCAAGGTCCTGACGGTAGGCGGTGATGGTCTCGGCTTTGCGGCCGTTCAAGAAAGCCCGAAGCAAGCGAGCGGCCGCGGAATCGTGGTCGAGACCGCCTCTTCGGCTTAGGGGGACAGGGAGATAATCGGACATGGGGATACCTCTAAAAAAAACTGCCCTCCGGTCAGGCGCCCAAAGCGAGGCCTGGCCGGAGGGCAACGGAACCGACTACCCGACGCCGGTGCTGGCGAACTTGCCACGTTCAGACTTCTTGAATCGGGAGTCCTTCCCCTTGTCGCGGATTTCGCGCGCGATGGAAGCATAAAGCGTGGCGTGGGGCGTTTTGCCGCCGGGCGTGGTCCAGTAGCCCTTGGTCGCCATGGCCTCGATCATCTCCTTGCAGTTCATCGGTTCGCCCTTCTCGGCTAGAACCTTCGCCGCCGCGTTCAGGCAACTCAACTGACCGTCTTGGCCCTTGGTCTCGGGCTGCTTCCCTTTAGCCTTTGCCTTCGCCTTGGTCTTGGTCTTGCTGTTTTCGCTCATCATTCACCTCCAATTTCGATGGACGCTGCCATCTTCAGGCCGGGCCCACCTCGGGCCAGCAGGACACAGCTACCTCAGCTTGCGAAGGTTCATCAAGGTAATTCCAGCAGGAATTCGGAGAATGTGTGGTAGGCTCGGCTAATTGCAAAATCCGGCGCATGGCCGGGGCAGCCGCGCCAGGATAGCGCCCGTTTGGCCTAGGTTTGGCCGTGTCGCGCCGGGCGGGCGCGGTTGGCCAGAACTCCCGGAAAACGGGAGAAGGCCGCGACGTGGGGCACGGTGGAAAGACCAGGTTTCCGTTGGGGGGTGTTACGTGAAGTGTTACGTTGCGTCTAGATTCCATCTGGTTTCAATCCGGGTTCCAGCCGGATTGCTGGTCACAACTCCGGGGAATTCACCCGATTTTCAACTGGTTTGAAGCCGGTTGTACCCTCTAAGATACATGCAGTATTACGACTTGAGCCACTGGTTCGGGCAGCCGAACCCGCCGGGATTTACGTTTGAGCCGTTTTAAGAGAGCCTAACATAATGAGGAACGCAGGAGTCCAGGAAGGAAATTAGCCAGCAAATACCGGTCTATTCCTGTCTTCCTGGGTTCCTTATTGTCATTCTGTTAGAGACTCTAAGTAGGGATTTGTGGAAAGGAGCAACCGATGAGCAGCGACCCTGTTAAGGACCCGATTGCGGCCTGGAAGCAACCAATTCAAACTTCATGGCGTCGTGGTTTGTCGGCTTTCATTCTCCTCTTCGCCGCGGCCGGCCACGGAATGGCTGATTCTTGGACCGATCTTTCCTCCGGCGAAAAAGCCCTCGAAGCCTGGGCCATCCCGACCGGCGATTGGTTTTGTGCGGCCAGCGCGGAACCTGAATCCAAGAATCCAAGAATGTTACAGGCCAAGCCCGGCCACGGCATTCTTGTCAATGGCCGAAAGGGGCGAACCGACGACCTCATCACCAAACAGAAATTCAGGGACGTCGAAATTCACCTCGAATTCTTGATCCCCAAAGGCTCCAACTCCGGGGTCAAGTTCGAGGGTCTATATGAAATCCAGATTCTCGACAGCTTTGGCGTAAAGAAGCCCAAAGGATCGGACTGCGGGGGGATTTACCCGAGGGCGGAAGAGGAGCCCGCGTATCACCACATTGACGAGGGCATCCCGCCCAGCACCAATGCCGCTCGCCCAGCCGGAGAATGGCAGACCATGGATATTATTTTCCAGGCCCCTCGTTTCGACTCCAAAGACAACAAGGTTGCCAACGCCCGCTTTGTCAAGGTGGTCCTCAATGACCAAGTGATCCATGAAAACGTGGAAGTCCGGACGCCGACGGGCAGCGCGTGGCGGCTAAAGAAAGAAATGGCCGAGGGCCCACTATTGCTCCAAGGGACCCACGGCCCGGTGGCTTTCCGCAACGTGCGCATTCGGCCCTACACCGAAGGAGAAAAGCCAGTTAAACCGTAGCATCCCCGACGCACAGATAGCATTTCCGCTGTCCGCTCTTGACGCGCGCCAATTCCGCTTCCAGGGCTGGCGCAGCCTTTATCGCTCCACTCTCTTCATGTTGTCAATTGCTGGGCCGAAATTTCAACCCTCGCGGCCAGCGACTTGCGCGGAAAAAGAGATTCCCGCTACAGCACTGCCCGTGCGACTGCAATGCGTCTACAATGCAAGCCAGCAAAGAGTCCGCCAATCAAAAAGGAGTCCGGTCATGGCATCGAGGCACCTGCACAATCGAGGTCAATTCCCGAGCTTCGCATTCCTGTTCGGTGTGGTACTGCTCTCGGCTCCCTCCGTTCTTGCCGCCGATCCCAAGAGCGGTGCCGCCGACTTCATGGGAAAGAAGCACCTCATGGTTACCATCGGCGAGGGGCTCAAGTTGGAGACCGATTTTCACCGCTTCGAGTTCGGCGGCAAGACATCCCTCGCAGCTAATGGCACCCTGAAGAACACGACGAAAAAGAAGCTTTATGGTGTTATCTACATTGGCTTCTTCGACAAGGAGAAGAACCTTGTCGGCTGCTCGGCGCAATCATTTATCGTCGACGCGGGCAAGCAGACAATCATTGCTTCCCCCATCTCAATGCCCACGGAACAGATGGACAAGATCGCCTCCTACCAGATGACGATTTACCAAGGGGAGAAGGAGATCGGCAAGAAGTAGCGCGGCGATGGCGCGGATGAGGGCGAACACCCGTCGACAAGGAAGTCCTATCCGAGCGATGTCTCGGATGCCGATTGGGCGTTTCTGCTGCCGTATTTGACCCTGATGCGCGAGGAGGCGCCGTCCTTAGCCAGTTTTTTGAGAAATTTCGTTACGCGTGTCGATTTCGTCCTGGTCAGTTCGACCATAGAATGAATCGCCGTCCCGGGATCGCAGCTGTGGCACAGCGGCCGGGCCGGCATCCGACTGAAGAGGGAGGGGGGAGCTCACGTCGCTGCGCTCCTTTGCCCCGCACACTTGGGTGAATGCGCTCTAATTTCCAGCGAATTCGAAATTCTTATATTGACGCAGATCTATATAGACGATATTCTATGTAAATGAGCCGACTGAACCAAACATTTGCCGCTCTTGCCGACCCCACTCGACGTGGAATCGTGATGCATCTGGCTCGCGGCGAGGCATCCGTATCCGACTTGGTCGGCCTCTTCTCGTTGACGCAACCTACGATCTCGTCGCACCTGAAGGTGTTGGAATCGGCGGGGCTGATTTCGCGTAGTCGAGTGGCCCAGTTGCGACCCTGCAAGCTGGAGACGGAGCGATTGAAGGCGGTCACGGACTGGCTGGAGAACGTGCAAGAGATTTGGGAAGGCAACTACAAGCGACTCGACGCGTTACTCGCCGAGTTGAAGCAAGCACAGAAAGAGGAGCGAAAGAAATGAAACCTGCTGAAGTGAGCACGCCGTCAGATCGAGAAGTGCTGGTGAAACGCAGCTTTGATGCGCCGGTCAATCTGGTGTGGCAGGCGTATACGGATCCCGCGTTGATGCGTCGTTGGCTAACGGCCATGCCCGGATGGTCGATGCCGGTGTGCGAGATGGCTACTCATGTGGGTGGGAAGTATCGCTGGCGCTGGCGAGATAACGAGAACGGCCAGGAGTTTGGGTTCACGGGAGAGATGCTGGAGGTCGCGTTGCATTCGAAGATCGTGCATACGCAGATCTACGACCAGGGCGACTGTGCATTTGGATCGATGGGAGGTGAGCCGTCGATTATCACCGTGACTTTCAACGAGACCAACGGGATCACGAACGTGGCGACCTCGATCAAGTATGCATCGAAGGCCGATCGTGATGCGGCGATGTCGACGGGTATGACGGACGGAATGGAGATGAGCTACAAGCAGCTCGACGGAGTACTGGCGGGTTAGGTCGCGTTGCATTGCTCACGCACCTTCGCTCGCTTTCGACAGAACGGCCAACTCTATAGCCGTCGATTGCCAGGAGCGTCATTCGACTTACTTGAGGGACACTTGCCCATGCGAGGAATGAAACATGAAGACAACAGCTTTTCTCCTGACGATGCTCGTGACGGCTGACGTGTCGGCGCAGCAGAAGCCAACGACGGGCTACGCGCCAGTCAACGGACTCAAAATGTACTACGAAATCCACGGCAGCGGCGAGCCTGTGGTGCTGCTCCACGGCGCGTTCATGACCATCACCAACAACTGGACCGGGTGGATCGGCGAGCTCTCCAAAACGCGGAAAGTGATTGCCATCGAAATGCAGGGCCACGGGCGCACGGCGGATACCCCACGCGACATCACCTACGAAAAGCTCGCCGACGATGTGGCGGCGCTGCTCAAGGAGCTCGATATCCCGCGGGCGGATCTCATCGGCTACAGCATGGGCGGCACCGTAGCGATGCAGTGTGCGATCCGCCATCCCGACAAAGTGCGAAAGGTGGTCGTCATTTCGTCCACGTTCCGCGACGACGGCTGGGTCAAAGAAGCACGCGACGCACTCCCCAAACTCACGGCGGAAGCCTTCAAAGGCTCGCCCATCGAAGACGAGTACAAGAAACTGAGCCCGACACCGAACGAATTCCCGGACTTCGTCGAGCACGTTATCGCGATGGCTTCGAAACCGTACGACCTCGGCGCCGACAAGCTCAAGGCCACCAAGGCGCCGATGTTCTTCATCCATGGGGATGCCGACGGCGTACGGCTCGAGCACATCGCGGAAATGTTCCGCCTGAAGGGTGGCGAGGTCCACGGCGACATGCGGCCGCGCTCCGCATCGCGATTGGCCATCTTGCCCAACACCACCCACGTCACGTTGATGCAGCGCATGACCGTCATCGTCCCGATGGTGAACGACTTTCTCGACGCCAAGCCGTAAAGAGCACAATGAGGAACATGGATCCCTTTGGGCTCTTTACGCCTTGGCGCGCAACACCCTTGAATTGACCCTCTGCAGCAGAAATCCAATCCCAAGGAGCCATCGTGAGCGTGAAGAAAGAAGCCTCCCGACGCCGTTCCGCCCAGGTCGAAGTCGAGGTCCCGGGCAGCACCCAGTCTGCGGTGGCGCGACGATCGGCAGAAGCCCAGTTACGTACGCTTATCGCCAAGTTCGCGCCCGCGCATCTACGGCTCATAGGCGCCATGCGACGGTGGCTGCGAAAGCGCCTGCCCACCGCCCATGAGGTGGTGTATGAATATCACAACTTACGTGCCGTGGTAATCAGCTTTTCACCGAACGAGCGTGGGTACGAGGGCGTTCTTGCAATCCGCGCGAGCGCGGACGGCGTTCGGCTCTACTTCAATCGTGGTAAGGAAATGCCGGATCCTGCGAAATTATTGCAGGGGTCCGGCAAGCAGACGCGCTCGATTGACGTGGAGGGCGCGTCCACACTCGCTCGTCCGGCGGTCGCGCGCCTGATCGACGAGGCCATCGCTCGCAATCGCGTGCCGTTCGCGCGCGCCGGCCGCGGGTCGGTGGTCATTCGTTCGGCATCGGCCAAGCAACGTCGGCGGCGTCGCCCCGCCTAACCAACACATGACATACGCGGTCCGCACCCCCCTTCCCGCCAAGCGCGGGAATTGGCGGAGGGCCAAAAGAACGCAGGAGTCTAGCTTTTTCTCATCGCGCCGCCCCCCTCCGCCCGCCAATACAATTGGCGTGAGGGGTCTAATTCCCGCGAAAAATGCGTATTCTTGCCAACAGATACCGCCGCTTGGCGGAAGGGGTCAGCCATGCTGCCGGGCCACTTGGCCACCCCGCCCGCCTCCTGGCCACTTTGCAACCCATTGGCCAGGACGCTTGCTTAGCGTAAGTGATTGGTGAAAGCCATCTTGTGTGCAAAAAATATGGTCACCTGGCCAAACGGCGGTGGGGGCCAGGTGAGGCTGACCACGTACAGCCAACCCCGCCCGCCAATCGACACAGCACCATGCCGGCCAACATCGCCTCCGCCATCCTGCTCAGCGGATCATTGCAAAACAGGGCTTGATTTCGCGCCGGACATTAGAAATGAATGTTGCGAAAGTTGAAAACATACAAGTGGATCAAAGTATTTTTGGCCGTCTTCTTGGGTTCGGCAAAATTACAGTTGTGGGAACTGGCGGTACTCACGAGCCGTTCAGGTGCATCGCTGACCCTCTCGCGTTTCGCCGCGCAGTCCAAGCACAGTCACATTACGGTAAGGGTTGACACTTCCCAAAGTTAAGTCCTAAATCTAAAACGTGAGCAAAACTTGCCTCCCTTGACCAGGGGTATCGACTGTCGCCAACCATAATGGCGGACCGGTCCAGTCATCCACAATTCCCTGCAGGGGCCATTAAGAATTTTTCCCTTGATGAAGACCGCAGAATCCAGGAATTGGAAACTTCTGTTCAGGGGATAGAATGAACTCTAATTCCTTCCAGTAGGTGTCGATTCAAGGGGCAACCGGCGTTTTTGACATTGCCTTCTCCGGTTCGTTTCCACATTTCCAAGGCGTACCGAGGATAGTCATGAGACATGTTTTGACGGTAATTGCTCTATTTGTTGCTAGCGGCGGTAGTTGGGGTCAGGTTCAGGGAACGAAGGCGGACTCAGCGGAAGCACAGGAAAAACTTCAACAATACATGGATCGGATGCGCAGCGCGGGTCCGATGTTTTCTGGCGCACTGGCCATCACCATGAAATTAGGAGACGAGGGCGACGGTGGAGGTCTCGACGCCAAGGTCATTCAAGTGATGGGAAAAGACAAGATGCTGGTTCGCATTAGCGACCGCCAGACGGGGACGCGCGAGATAACGGCCATCATCAAGGGGTCAACAAGCGGCATCGTCGATGACCACTTTTTCTCTAACCTGAGCCAGGCGACGGGCACTCCGCGGTTGAAAGTAATAGGCACGGAGTCATATACGACCGTCGCAGGAAGCACGAAAACTGTTTTTGTCCTCGAAGGGGTCGCGGTCAACGCGCCCGCCGCAAAGCTCAACGCGCCCACCCCAAAGTCGGCGAGCAATGTGGCATTGGACAATGACTTTCATCTTTGGCACGACCGCACCGGCTGGTTTGACATCAACGCGCAGGTGTTAGACATTAAGAGCGGCAAGGACGACGACGGCAAAGATACCATTCTAGTAACTCTGAGGCGGAAGAATGACAACGGAACCGGCTTGTGGGAAGTAACCCTTCCCATCGAAACCTTCCATCCGAACAACCAAAAAGAATTCAAGGATATGTTCGACAAAATGAAAGCCAATACTAAGAGTAAGGGAAAGACCGGCGAACAGGCGGCCAAAGGTTCCATTATCGGTTGTCAGTAGCTCTCCCGGCCAAGTGCCGGGCCTCATGGGGCCACTATACAAGATGACGCCCCGCGAGCTAGCGGCTGTGGACCGTATGCGTATTATCAATTTCGATCAAAACCAATACGCTATAAGAGGGGGTGTGACTCCGCTTAATGATTTTCAACAGGCCCAAGTGCTTCGTAACGAAACGGAATTGGCTCGACTACAAGGGGTGCTGAAGGACGGCAAGGTGCAAAGGCTTAGGCTCTCAGGTGTTGTGGCCCTCAATTTGGTCGGTGGACTGGGTGCGGGAGCGATGCCCAATGAAGTGGTTTTGGTCAGGGCCATCTATTTGCCCAAGAAAAAGAGCGGAGTGGTCAAGGCGTACAAGTATTGAAGTGATTCATGCCCCTCGCTCGTCAGCGGGGAGGTCTCCGTCTGACGGATGACTGGGACCGGGCCGCCGTTGGGGAGGGCAATGCACCGCGAGACAATGATGGCCTTTAGCCAAACCCGCGTGTTCGTTCCATCCGATGAGCCGATGGAAGACTGGGCTGAAACGCTCATCGGTAGGGTGTTTCGCGTTGTCACGACAGAATTTGCCGACTCCTTGCAATGGTTCTGGTTTTCCCGGTACGGCTCGCCTGCTGAGGACTCATCAGACTGCGACATCGCTCTGATTCCAGCAGAATACAAGCAGCCAATCCAAGCTGGAGGGGGTGGATTCCACAGGAGCATGCGATTCCGGTTTTCCATTGCCGACCATCGACAAGCAGACTTTGAGCAACGTGCGAGAGAACTCATCAACAATCACGCTTATCGGATTTCTGACTTCAGGTCTTACGATTTCATCGCCGACACCGGCAACAACCGGTTCCTGGGCAATGAGAACCGTCAGCCAGGTCGCCGAGAACAGCGAGCGCTTTTCGCCATAAACTTCTATATGGCGATATCGCGACTCGTCATTGATGCGTTGGTCGGCCCGAACGACCACGATCGATACAGGCTTGAATCAAACGATGATCAGCTGCAGAACCCGCGTGGCTCGACGTTTCAATCGTTATTGCATTTGTTCTGTAACATCACAAACGTTCCGACAGACGTCTTGGTCTACTACCAGCCCAGATTAAGCTTGTCGGGGTTTGGCACCTTCATTTACCCGCCACCAGCTCCGGAAGGATGGTTGGGAGAGCCTGATCGCAATCCCTATTCGTTACTGATAGGGAGTTGATCTGGCTTCCGTGTGGTTGTGCTTTGGAGAAGAAAAGCTGGCACTCTGGAACAGGCGTGGGACATTCTTAAATAAAATCACTGACTGCTCGCAAGGCCGTTGCCCGAAGTTACTCTGGTCAGGCGCTATGCCGTCAGGCACGAATGTGTCCGCACAATTCCTGTCACCTTAACGCCATTTCCGACAAGTTAGTCGTCGCTAACTAACATTTCAGAGGAACGGGACATTCTTAAATAAGATGAACATTCACCAGCTACTCTCCAAGGCCGTTGCCCGAAGGTTACCTGATTCCGCACCAAACCAGCGTTTGCGGAAGAAAAAATCGCCTCAATTGCAAACAGATCGTAAGAGCTTGAATGCGAATTTGTGATGTTTGCAGCAGCAATCTTGCAATGTTCACTGTATATGCTATATTCACTACGTAGTGAACAACACTGATATGGTGAACAATCTAAACCAACTCCGCGATGCTGACCGCGTTTTCCGAAGCATTTTTGAAGGAATGCCGGAATTTCGCGCGCGCTCAAGATTTACCCATTCGAAGTCCAATGCAGACGTTTGGTTCGACGCTATTTCTGACGGTACAACATACCGCTTTCTCATTGAAACGAAATCAAGGGTTACACCGCAAACGGCTATCTCCATTTCCAAGCAACTCTCCGCCTACGCGCAACGGCTGCCAAAAAGGACAATTCTTGTACTCTATTCGTCCGTAATCTCCCCGCGGGTGGCTGAGATTCTCCGCGAACAGGGGATCAGCTACGCTGATCGCGCTGGGAACTGCTGGCTCCGGAGTCCTCGCGACCACCTGTTAATTGAACGTCAGGGATTCCAAGCGGAGCGACAGCCGACACACGCAGCCGTTGATCCGTTCTCGACAAAATCGAGCCGTATTGTCCGAGCGATGCTGAGCCGACCGATGGATGGATGGCAGGTACGGAAACTGGCCGAACATGGAGACGTTGGCGTAAGTGTTGGCTTGGCAGTGAAGGTCAAGCGCACTCTCGTGGAGGAAGGCTACGCCGTGGAACGCGAGCGGAAGCTATATCTTCGCGACCCTCTCGGCCTCCTAAATGCCTGGTCAAAAGAATACCCTGGGCCTTCGGAACAGATTCCTTTGTACTTCCGGGGCGACACAGAAGTAGCCGAACAGACTGTAACCGGATGGTGCCGAGATAATAAGCTTCAAAACGCGCTCAGTGGCTTCTCTGCAGCTTGGCGACTTGCGCCAGAAGTACGTTACACCATTGCTACCATCTACTTGGAAGAGAGAGGTTTTGACTCGCTATTGCTGGACCGATTGACCAAAGAGTGCAACGTAAGGCGGGTGGAAACAGGTGCGAACCTCTACTTGTGGTGCCCCTTTGATCGATCAGTGTTCACTTCCACACAACAGAATGACCCAATGCAGCCCCGGGTGACTTCTCCCCTGCAAACATATCTCGATCTGAAACGAGCGGATGGCCGTGGCGAGGATGCCGCTAATGCCATTTTCGAAAAATTTCTAAACCGGGACTTGCAGGCCGCGGCGAAACATGAAGAGGAGAGGCATGGCAGAGTTTGACCAAATCACGGCAAGCAAAGCCGTCTTAATGGAGGTGGCGAATGTACTCGGTGCGTTCCGGGACGATCTTGTGATTGTCGGCGGGTGGGTCCCTGCTTTACTGTATCCTAGACGAGGACACATGGGTTCGGTAGACGTGGACCTTGCTGTGGCGCCAACTGCTCTTGGCGGCAATGTCTACCAAACAATCTTTCGGCGAATGCTCGAAGCTGGCTACACGCACAAAATCGATCCAACTCGCTTCATCAAGAAAGTGAGGGGTGCGCCCGAGCCGGTGAAGGTCGATCTCATAAGCGGTCAAATCCAAGGTGGTAAGAAGTCAACCATCATCCAAGTCGATGAACTTCAACTTAGTTGTCTAAAAGGAACTGACCTAGCGTTTGATGGTTGTGATGAAATTGAGATCGCGGGACAAATGCCCGATGGAAGTCGGAACGTCGTCCGCATGCAGATTGTGCGGCCGGAGATTTTCATTCTGCTCAAGGCTTTTGCCCTGGATGAGCGTACCAAGTTCAAAGATGCCTATGATATTGCCTTCATTTTGCACAACTTCGAACCCAATCTGATGACCCTGGCTGATAGGCTTCGCCCCCACGTGGCCAAGGGACTTGGCCGTGAAGCGTTGGAAATCTTGAGAAACAAGTTTGCTTCCATTGATTCAGTTGGACCGGATTGGGCTGCGCAAGCGATGCCAGGAACAGGCGACTATGAGCAACCTCGACGGGCGGCCTTTGAGGATGCACAGGAACTTTTTCGATTGGTTGGTCTTGATTAGTCGGACACCTTGGCTGTCGGAAATTTTCGTCGCTCGCCAAAATCGAAGCACAACCACAGCCCACGGCGATGACGGCCACGGCGACGACAACAATGGCGATGTTGACGGCGATTAGGGTGATGGTCAGCGGCCCGAAGAGCCGGGCCGCGGGATCCCCCTTGGGGCCTTCTTTTGTCAGGGTGCGAAGAATGGTACTGGATCGAATGGAAGAAATCCGCAAGGAGATTGAAGAAAGCCGAGTGTCCCGTTACGCGATCAGCAAGACCAAACTCGTCCACGGTGATTCCGACATTCCAACTCTTCTTCGGTGGCTATCCAAAATCGCCGCATTGACCGTTCAACTTCTATATCCGGGTCTGCGATTACGCTAGAGAGCCGCTGGCCGACTTCCGTGGAAATGCTTCTATCCAAATAAGCGAATAAGGGGACATCCATTGGGACATCCATCTTTTTGAGCTCTTGGCCGCGCACACTTCCGTCACTTTCGCGTCACTTCCGACAACTTAGCCGTCACTAACTGACAATTCT
>Ga0207156_10225_pt1 | contig 11399 bp, 7 predicted proteins | sample Alteio_BWMinHeat_24_FD_153514 | JGI IMG/M metagenome (GOLD analysis project Ga0207156, IMG submission 153514) | Enriched cells from forest soil in Barre Woods Harvard Forest LTER site, Petersham, Massachusetts, United States -... | ecosystem: Environmental > Terrestrial > Soil > Temperate forest >...
GGTTTAGCCAACATTTTTAGAGCTGTGCAATCTTGTCCAGATGATGAGATCGTGGTCATTTTGCAAGGAGAGGATTGTCTTTCTCACGAGTGGGTTTTACAGCGGCTCAATGCTTACTATGCCGATCCTGATCTTTGGTTAACTTACGGACAATATCGGGATTTTCCGACGTATGAGCTTGGGATTTGCCACGATTTTAAAGAGGGGAAATTTCGATCCGAGCCGTTTATCGCGTCTCATTTGAAGACATTTTATGCGGGGCTTTTTAAAAAGGTGAAAGAGTCAGATTTTATTTACGGGGGAAAATTTTTGCCTGCCTGTTCAGATCTTGCTTACATGATCCCGATGCTTGAAATGGCTCAAAATCATTATTCTTTTATTCCTGAGATCTTCTACATTAATAACCGTCAATCTAGTTATAAAGAAGATCGAGAAGTACAAATGCGTTGTGAAAAGTTCATCCGGGCGCTCGATTCTTATCTCCCACTAACCACTCTTCAGGTAAGCGTATGTGGCGACTGATTCTCGTTTTTCTCGTGGCGCTTGGAGGATTTTGGTTTGGCAAAACACCGCAACCCAAAAAAAGCAAATCATCAATCGTTGTTCATCCAGAAACCGATTTTCCGATTGTTGAACATAAATCTTTTGTGGTCGTTATTTACGCTCACAATCAAGCGCTTTGGTGTGAACGGGCCCTTCGCTCTATTTTTGAACAAGATTACGATCATTATCGAGTCGTTCTAGTCGATGATGGATCGACCGATCGGACTGTAGAAAAAGCCAATCAATTCATTGTCGACAATAACCAGGCTGATAAAGTCATTCTGATTCACAATGAAACACGGATAGGGGAGCCGGCTAGTCTTTACCGGGCAATTGACGGATGTTTGGATAGAGAAATCATCATTCCTCTGAATGCAAAAGATTGGTTCAGTTCACCCTTAGCTTTGAATCGCTTCAATGTCGCTTATCAAAATCCAGATGTCTGGATGAGCTTTGCTCAAAGTATCGATTATCCTTCCTATGAAATTGCCAAAGCTACACAAACTTCTTATTATGCAGCTCTTTTTAAACAAATTCGGCTCGCTGATCTTTATCAGAATGGACATTTTACGAGTTCTTTAGATGCTTATCTGACTCCGCTTATCCAAATGTCAGGAGGACGCATTCGGCACCTGTCAGAACCTCTTGCTTTTTGTAATTTGGCAAGTCCTGTGAAAATGGAAATAACTCATACTGGATTTTCTGAATGTGAATATGAATATAAGCCATTGGCTGATTTTCCAAAGCCGCGCATTGGTACAAAAGCAGATATTCTCGTATTCTCTTTCGATCGTCCTTTGCAGCTTTATGCATGCCTTGAGTCGATTCAGCGCTACATGAGCGGCTTTGAAAATCTGACAGTCCTTTATCGGGCAAGCTCAGACGAATTTGTCTCTGGCTATAATAAATTGAAAAACGCATTTCCTCTTGTCCAATTTGTGGCTCAGTCGATGGATGATTATAAACATGACTTTAAGCCAAATATCTTAAAAATCGTCTTTGATTCTCCCTCTCAATACATCCTTTTTGGAGTTGACGATATTGTTGTAAAAGATTTTGTGGACCTCAAATTTTGTATGGATCAGATGGAAAAAACGGGCGCCTATGGTTTTTATCTTCGTTTTGGCAAGCATATCAACTTTTGCTATCAAAGCGGTCAGCCTCAAAAATTGCCTCCTAGTCAGTCTCTTTCAGGGGGGATCTACGCGTGGGATATTCAGACGGGTGAAAATGATTGGGGATTTGCCAACAGCCTAGATATGACTCTTTTTCGAAAAGAGCAAATTAAAGAACCTTTCACTCAACTTAAATACAAGACCCCAAATAGTCTGGAATATAATTTGGCTGTCAACGCAACTCCTAAAAAAGCAATGGGCCTTTATTTTGAAAGATCGAAGCTCGTAAATATCCCGATGAATATCGTCGGTAGAACGGGTAATCCACACATGAACTATCTATCAACTGATGAGCTTCTTACCAAATTCAACCAGGGACTAAAAATCGATATAGAACCTCTTTATAAAGTTGAAAATAGATCTCCCCATTTCGACTATATTCCAGAGTTTGTCCTCCGCTAATTGTTCATGCTAGATTTTGCGCTTCTTAGAGGTAGGATGTCCTGATTGAGGCTCTTCTCTTGTTTTTGGATTTAGATCAGCAGCTCTTTTGGAAAATTCCTTTCGCCCGACCGTTTCTTTGTAGATGCTATTGCTTTTCTCAGGACCTTTTCTTAAAGTCGCTCGATCTCTCAATGATGGTGAATTGGGTCGTCTTGCTAAAAAATTGGTCACATTATCAAAAGCAGTATCTCTAAGGGTATCTGTGGTTTCACTCACTTCGCTTAAATCGCGAGATAAACCTGATTTAGACTCGTCTTCTGGTATGTAATTATGATTTTGACTGTGACCTTGAATTGGTTTGCTGTCCATTAAACCCTCCTAGAGTTCAAGTAAATTTTTACGTATAAACAATTTCTCTAATAAAATCCATATCCTTCCTAAAAAAAGAAGTGGCAGAAAACAGGTTATAGAGGTTAAATAGGGTCTATGCCGAATTGGTTTTGGAATTTTATTGGTTGTTGTTTTAGAGCTGTTATTTCTCTTCGTTATCGGATCGAAATAAGAGGTTTGGAAACATTAACTTCTGAGAGATTGAATAGAAATGGAGGCATTCTTTTCTTGCCAAATCATCCAGCTCTCATGGACCCTCTCATTGTCAGCTCTTGGTTATGGCCTAAGTTCAGAATGCGGCCTTTGGTCGTTCAGCATATTTATGATTTAACTGCTTTTAAACCTCTGGCTATGATTACAGATGCCATTCCTATCCCTGAGTTTGAAACGTCTGTTAATGAATTCAAACTAAAGCAAGCGGCGAATGCTTTTTCTCAGATAGCTGAAGGATTGAAAAAGGGAAATAATTTCATTATTTTTCCTTCGGGCCACTTAAAAAGCAGTGGAAAAGAAATTTTAGGGGGAGCCTCTGGCACCCATGAACTTTTGAAAACACATCCTGATACAAATATCGTATTAATTCGTACAACAGGACTTTGGGGAAGTAGTTTTTCTCGAGCACTAGAAGGAAGGACTCCTAGTTTCCCTGAAATCACGATGAATGGCATTAAGACTGTTTTAAAAAATTTCATCTTCTTTGTCCCTAAACGAAAGATCCTCATTGAATTAGAAGCTAATCCGGAAGGGAGACCTGAAGGAGAAAATGGATCTCGGGTTGAATTCAATCGCTATTTAGAAAATTGGTATAATCGTTACCCCGATGATCAAGGCAATATTCACGAAGAAGAGCCTTTAAAATTAGTATCCTATAGCTTCTGGAAAGAAGACCTGCCTAAAGTATTTGAGCGCAAAAAGAGAAGTGGAAATGGTGCTGGAGCTGAAGTTTCTGAAGAAGTAAAAAAGAAAATCTACGACGAGATCAAAAGAATTTTAGATCGCCCCGACCAAGAAATCACCCCTGAACAAAATCTAGCCATGGATTTGGGGATGGATTCGTTAAATATAGCTGATTTTATCGCTTTTTTGACTAAGAATTTTAATATTGAAGAGCTTCATCCAGAAGACATGGATACAGTTGAGAGCGTTTTCGAATTAATAGAAATGAATAAAGAAGCGGGTCCTAAAAAGGACCATCCCAAAGTAAATTTTACTTGGAAAAAAGAAAAGAATAGACCTTCGCCTCAACCACCTATAGGAACCAGTCTCGCTGAAGCATTTCTCAATAGTTGTCAAAGAATGGATGGCTTTGCCGCTTGCGGTGATGATTTGATCGGTGTGATGAGCTACAAAAAGCTAAAAACGGCTGCTTTAGTTTTGGCTCAATATTTTAGAGGATGGGAAGAATCTCGTGTTGCTGTGATGTTGCCTGCCTCTATCGGGTCTTATATTGTGATCATGGCTTTGCAATTAGCTGGGAAAGTCCCGGTCATGATGAACTGGACTTTAGGAGCGCATTATCTTGAAGAAATGATGAACATCAGTGAAGCTCGTGGCATTGTGAGTTCTTTGCGCTTTATCCATCGTTTACAAAATGTTCAATTTGGCAGAACAATTGATCAGCTTGTCCTCCTCGAAGACATACGCAAGTCACTCAGCTTGAAAATGAAACTGAAAGGGGCCTTTTTAGCTCATTGTTCAGTTAAATACGTATTACGTACGATGAATTTGAACCGCATTTCTGAAAACGATCCGGCTGTCATTTTATTTACAAGCGGCTCAGAAGCAACTCCAAAAGGGGTTCCTTTATCTCATAAAAATATCATCTCCAATCTTCGAGCTGGGATGCAATGTCTTAAGGTAAATACAGACGATATCGTTTATGGGATTCTACCTCCATTTCATTCTTTTGGTTTTTCAATTGCAGGGGTTTTCTCGATTCTAGCAGGCTTCAGGATCGCTTTTTACCCAGATCCTACAGATGGTTTTGCTTTAGCAGAAGGGGTGAATCGCTGGAAAATAACTATTTTTTGTGGGGCTCCTACCTTTATCAAGGGACTTTTTCGTGCAGCCCATGATGAACAATTAAAATCTCTTCGGTATGTGGTATCAGGTGCTGAAAAGGCGCCTCAAGAACTGATTGATCGAGTGACTAAGCTTGGACCGGGTGTAAAATTCATCGAAGGATATGGGATTACTGAATGCTCTCCAGTTTTGTCCATTTCTCGTCCAAATCTTCCTTTAAGAGGCGTTGGACAACTTTTACCAGGCATTGAGCTCATTACAATCCATCCAGAGACTTTGGAGCTTCTTGATAAAGGTGCTGAAGGTGAAATTTGTGTTCGAGGGCCCAATATTTTTCAGGGCTATTTAGGAAACCCTCGTACTCCTTTTATCGAGATCAACGGGAAACAATGGTATCGAACAGGCGATTTGGGTTATTTAGATCCAGATGGGTATCTGATCTTATCTGGCCGTTTAAAAAGATTCGTCAAATTGGGCGGCGAGATGATTAGTTTGAGTGGGGTGGAAAGTGCCATCGCAACCTCTCTTTTGCAAAAGGGAAGGACTTCTCCTGATCTTCTCTCTTGTGCCGTATGTGCAGATGAAAAAGAAGAGGGGAAACCTCGCTTGATTCTATTTACAATCATCGATGTCAATAAAGAAGAGATCAATTCCATTTTGAATGATGCTGGATTTAGCAATATCATTAAGATTTCCGAGGTAAGAAAAATAGCCGAAATCCCAGTCATGGGAGCTGGCAAAATCAATTATCGAGAATTACAGGCACTCATCTAGCAAACATCTCCCTTGCAATTTGTATCTAAATCTTCCAAAATATACCGAGAGGCCCCAGTTCTATGCAGTTAAAAATTTACAATACGGAAACTCGTGAAAAAGACCCGATTTTCCCTCATGACTCTCCAACATTGCGGATGTATACCTGCGGGCCTACGATTTATGACTTTGCTCATATTGGCAATTTCCGTACGTATGTTTTTGAAGATCTCTTAAGAAGAGCTATACAGTACTTTGGGTTTAAAGTTGAACAGGCGATGAATATCACCGACATCGATGATAAAACGATTCGAGGCGCCATTGCTAAAAATATTTCTCTCAAAGAGTATACCGATCCCTTTAAAAAGGCCTTTTTCGACGACTTGGAGACTCTAAATATCCAAAAGGTGGAGCATTACCCGGCTGCAACGGACTATATCCCAGAAATGATCCAAATGATCGAGACTCTAATGCAAAAGGGGTTTGCTTATAAAAGTTCTAATGGAAGCATTTATTTTTCTATCCGTCATTGTCCAACTTACGGTCGTCTATCTCATTTGAATCTCGATGATTTGAAGGCAAATGCTTCTGGCGAAAATGAAGCTGATGAATATGACAAGGAAAATATTGCAGATTTCGTCTTGTGGAAAGCTTACGATCCAAACCGTGATGGAAAGATTTTTTGGGAGAGCCCTTTTGGACGGGGGCGTCCGGGATGGCATATCGAGTGCTCTGCTATGGCAACGAAGTTGCTTGGTCAAACAATCGATATTCATTGCGGCGGCGTCGACAATATGTTTCCTCATCATGAGAATGAAATTGCTCAATCTGAGTGTTGTTCAGGGCATCGTTTTGTGCACACATGGGTTCACGCTGAGCACTTGCTAGTGGATCACAAAAAAATGTCCAAGAGTTTGGGCAATTTCCACACGCTACGCGATCTTCTTAAAAAAGGGTATACAGGTTCTGAGGTTCGCTATCTTCTTCTTTCAACTCATTATCGAACGCAATTGAACTTTACTTTTGCAGGGCTTGATGCCGCTCGTTCTAGTTTGCAAAGAGTTGAGGATTTAGCCATACGTCTGCGTCTGGTTCAAGATATGCATCCCACAACCGCATCTTTAGATCGCGCTGCTTTACGGTTTAAAACCGCTTTGGCAGATGATTTGAATATCTCGGCTGCCCTTGCTGCTCTGTTTGATTTGATCCGCGAATTAAACACTCTTGCAGACGATGGAAAATTAGGATATGAAGAGGCGCAAAGAGCCTTAAAATTATTTGAAGAATGGGACCAAGTGCTTGGCGTTCTTCCTATAAAGAAAAAAGAAGAGGAGATTCCCGTCGAGCTTCTTCGATTTCTTGAAAAACGAGAAACAGCTCGCAGAGAAAAAAATTGGCTTGTAAGCGATGAAATGCGCGATGCCATTTACGGACGTGGTTATATCATAGAAGATACCCCAACAGGGGCAAGGTTAAAGAAAAAATGAGCTCAAAAAGTACTCCAGACGAACGATTTTTAATTAAACTCTATCAAACGGCTCTTGCTACCGGAGATCCTCACGCAGTCCTTGATTATCGAGGAATTGCGAAAGCAATGGGTCAAAAAGAAACGGCCATGAAAAATATCATCAAGCACTTAGCTCAAGCCAACTTTCTTAAAAAAGTGGGAGAAACCAAGGTCTATCTTACAGATCGAGGTTGTGCTCTTGCATTGAACGCCCTAGAATCAGCTGATTAGAAAAAAGGGTACGACACGAAACGTGTCTACAAGATATTCAGGATGGGGAAGTCCCATACCCCATTTTTATATCCTGTGTTGTCCTTGACAACCCCAAAAATAGTAAAAAGGAACTCAATCGACAAGCTTGGTTGCCTCCTTCCCCGGGGAAGGGGGCATCCGTTCTTGTCTTTCTGATGCGAATGATCTCCCTTCAAATCTTCAGAAAGGTGCCATTGAACGGGCAGCTCGGCGCAATCCCATCCCTTCAGGGCTTAAGTCAAGCGAGCTATCTGAATCGTGCGAAAAGGGACTTTTCGCTCCTCTCCGGAGCGGAGAATCTCCTTCTTTCAAGAAGGAGTTCTTCAAATTACTATCCTTTTAATACACTGTAACAGAATTCCTTAGATTGCTTTTTGAGCTTTGATTTCTTGGATCCAAGAGAAATATTTTTTGGATTTTTCTGGTGCTTGTTTTTGATAAGCATTTCCAAGATCTTCGAGAATTGGGATCAGAGTTTGCGCTTTATTTGTCCATATAGTCTCGGATATATTTAGCGCCTCTTCTAGAAGTTGTGTTCCCTTTTCGAAATCTCCCAAGGCCAAGTAAGATTTCCCTAAGCCTCTATAACAAAGATAATAAATATTATGATTTTTATTCTTTATAATTAGTTCTGACTTTTGTAAAGACTCATTGAAGTATTCGATAGCCTTTTTTGGATTTTTTGTTCCAAGGTAATATGTTCCATAGTCGTTAAGAATAAAAAGAGCATTTAGACATACGTGATCCGAAAAACACTCATCGAATTGTTTTGTTGCAAAGTCTAGATAAAATCGAGCTTTTTTATAATTTTTTTGTAAATTATATTCTCGAGCAATCTGTTCTAAGACTAAAAGGGGGGCTAAAATTTTCAACTTCCCTAGTTTATTAATTTTTAAAACTTCCAAATGAATTTCTAAAGCTTTATCCACATTTCCTAATTCTCGATAAATGCAGCCAAGGTTGCCGAGTATATAACATAACTGAAGATTAGGTTTTGAATGGGTAATGGATTTATTCATTGCAAGAGCATCTAAGGTATATTGAAGTGCCTCTTTATTATTTCCTGAATTCAGATAAATTGCACCTAACCATTTTAGAGATTCGCAAATTTGCCGATTCTCTTTAGAGCCATAATAAGCTTTGAGAATTTCTAGGCTTTTCTTACAGTATTCAAAAGCACGAGCATTCTCACATTTCCATTGATAAAGCATTGTAAGGCTTGTGTAGCAATGGGCAAGACAAGGTGATGGGGCATTTTGATAAATGGCTTGAGCAAGGGTTGTGGCTTGCATATAGAGCTCTTCAGCTCTATCGTAATTTCCAAGACAAAAATAACAATAACCTAGGTCAGTTAGGGTGAAGATAGCATTGGGATTATATTTATTCGAATAGATTTTCTCCTGTAGGATTAGGGATTTTTGATAGAGCGTAATCGATTGTCTCCACTCACCTTTTAAGGATTTGCAATTGCCAAGCACATTTAGTAGTTTGATTCCCTTTTCACTTTCTAAGATTTGATCTTTACTATTTTCTAAGATCCAAGAAGCGTTAATTTCCCAATGAGATAAATCATCATTTGAGAGATCGATTTCTTCTAGCTGGTCATAATATTCGATATTTTTTACTTGCTCTATAAGAAATTCTAGAGTTTTTTGTGTGAAACTTAAGCTATCTTTACTCTCTTGTACAAGCTGTTGTTTGAGACGGTGCAAAGAAAAAGTCTCATTTTTCTTATCGCAGGAGATATATCCAAGATTTGTCAATGTTCTTAAAATTTGATCCGCTTTTAGCTGAACTGTCTCTTTAGGATATCCTTGCTGTTTAGCCCATATATCCACCCAACGCATAGGAATTTTATCGGGGTATAAAAGAGAGCAGATTTGGAGCCATTCGTATGCATGGGGATAGTTAGCGTGCAAATCTTCTAAATTCTTATGGCACATGGCAATCCAATTCTGTGGATAGCGAGTCAAAGAAGATTGATGCTGCAATACTGCGATCTTATTTTCTTCTAAAAATGTATTGTAATTTTCTAAGCTAAGATGGGGACTTTCTTTGATATAATGGAGTACCTGATCTAAAGCTACTGGGAAAAACCCAAGATTTTTAGAGACTTTATCCCAAGACTGAATCGATTCATTTTTGCCTATGACCTTATAATAGAGTTCTTTAGCCATCGGTTGTGAAAAAAGGGGAACGGGGATAGCTAAATCGGATGTCCATAGATCTTTATTTCTTGTTGTAATGAGAATGCGTCCATTGCCTTTTTTAGGCAGCTCAATGGAAGAATCAGCATTATCATAAATCAATAACCAGGGCTTTTTAAAGAGATGGTTTTCTAAGGCAGAATCGATTTTTTGTTTCATTTTTTCAAAAGAGAGAGCAGGAACGGTTGGAATATTAAGGTATTCTGCAAGAGAGCAGTAGTTTTTCTGATAAGACTCTTTGGATCCCAAATCGATCCAGTAGATGAGAGAAAAATCATTTTGATGATTATTTGCAAAAGTTATGGCTGTTTCACTTTTACCAATGCCTCCTTCTCCATGTAAAACTACTGTCGATAACCCTTGATGTGGCTTAACGAGTGCTTTGTTAAGAGTGTGTAAAATCTCATCTCTTCCTACAAAATTTGAATATTTTGAAGGAATTGAAACGAAGTTTTTTTCATCTTTTTGAGAGAAATAAAAAATAGCCGCCAAAAAAAGAAGAATAGCTGCAGCGATTGTCACTTCCCACTGTATTCTTTTCTGGTAAGAAAGTGCGCGCAATGTTCTAGCTTTTTCTATTTCTCCCATCTCTTGCAAAATGTCTGCGAGATAACATGCCGATTTTGAAAAAGTTCCACTTGCAAGATAAATTTCCATGCTCTCTAACAGCAAAGGCCTTTTTTCATCGCGATAAGATTTTAGGACTTTAAAGGCTTTTAGAAGAAAGGAATCCATTTCTTTTTGAAGCCCAAAACATTTTATGGTCTGTATGAGAGATTCAGCCGCTTGTAGGGCATAATCAGATGATTGCATTTGAGAGGCCCAATAATGAATGGCCATTTTTGGATGAAGGGGAATATTTTCCGATTCTGCTAAGGCACAAAGACATTCGTGTGGGATCCATCCAGAATCTGTTGGAAGGATGAGACCCATTGTTTCAAGAGATGTTATCATTTCGTCTGAGAGATCATAAGCAGCACAAAATTTTTCTTTTTCAAAATATTTTCCGCAAGCAATGAGAGCACTTAAACTTCTTCTGAAATCTGCTTGGTGAATATGGTTGAATATTTCAATGGGCAAATCTAAAAGGGAAAATTTATCTAGATCTTTTCTTTCAGGAAAAAGATTTAACCTACTTGTGCCAATATTATACATTTCGGGCAGGGGAAGATCTTGGATTTTCAATTCATAGCAGATTTTTTCTAAAAGAGCTGTAGGAGTATTGTCCTGCTCTTTGATTTCATAAAGGGCTTTTATTAAAGCGCTTGTAAAATATCCAGATGGTTTTTGTTTATCTTCATAGGACTTATCAATACCAGAGGAAAGAAGGCAAAAAAATGTTTTCGAAGATGTTTTTATGGCAGGATTTACAAAAGAATTAATTCTTAGGTGACAAGCATCCATAAAAAGATAGAATTCGTCGGCATTTAGACTACATATATCTGAGAGCAAAAGATCTAAAGAAAGAGCCCATTGATTGCATAAGAGATAGGATTTTGGATCAGGTAGAGGGCTGCGATAACCATGACCACAGTAGTAAAAAATGATTTTAAAAGGTTCTTGGATTTCTTTTAATTTCTTAAAACAAGAGCTTAGAGTTTCTTGTAAGTTATTGGTATCGAGAAAGATGTGGATATTTTCTTTTTCAATGCCCGAATTACATAAAAACTGTGTAAAGAGAAGAGCATCGGCTCTTGCACCAGGGAGATTTTCCCAATTTGAGTCTTCATATTTTGAAATACCAATAACAATGGCAATAATCATAAATTCCTCAAAGGTGGTAAAAGATCATAGCAGAAAATAAATCTTCGTAAAGTTCTATTTTCTAACTAGACAGATAGAGATAGCTTTTGTAAAATGAATCTTCATTAAAAAATGAAAAAAATATGGAATTTCTAGAAAATCAAAAGTTTTATAAAAAGCTGAAAGAACACAGGCGTGCGAGGGGATTTACAGTCAACACTCTTGCAAAAAAGATGGGGGAAAACTCTCAAAAAGTGGGACGGATTGAGAGGGGACATACGAATCTAACTATTGATTATTTAGCGAAGATTTCAAAGGCCTTAGAAACTTCTATAGAATCTTTATTGGGGGAGCAAAATTCCATCAAACCAATCCCTTCCCCAAGTCTCCCATCAAAATCTAATACTTTGAGCGATGTTGTAC
>Ga0207156_10300_pt1 | contig 11374 bp, 11 predicted proteins | sample Alteio_BWMinHeat_24_FD_153514 | JGI IMG/M metagenome (GOLD analysis project Ga0207156, IMG submission 153514) | Enriched cells from forest soil in Barre Woods Harvard Forest LTER site, Petersham, Massachusetts, United States -... | ecosystem: Environmental > Terrestrial > Soil > Temperate forest >...
CGACCGTGAACGGCCAGACCTTCTCTAACCAGCAACATAAGACGGTTATGGTCTACCATGATGTCGCGCGGCAGGAGGAGGTGTTGTCGGACCTAAATACGACCGGCGACGGGGCGCTTCGCAGCAGGATAAGCCACGACCAGTTGGGACGCGTGGTCTTGAAGGAGAGCAGTGAAGATGGCAGTACGTACTCGATTTCATCACAGACGACTTATCAACAGATGGGGAAGGTAGTCCTCACTAGCAATCCAGCAAGGTCCAGTACGACGACGACTGACGGGTGGACACGGACAACGAGGGATGAAATCGGGCGTACGGTCGAGGTAGCGTCATTTAAGACTGCGGCGGTGCCGCCGTCGAGTGGGACGAACTCCAATTGGACTGGCTCGATGAGCACCAGCTATAACGCCAACACGACGACCGCAACAGACCAGGCGCTAACCTCGCGAACCAGTGTGATCGACGGACTGGGGCGCCTGGTCCAAGTTGTTGAAGACCCGAACAACTTTGGCTACCAGACGACCTATCGATATGATGTACTTAATGATCTTACTCAAGTGACGCAGGGTGTCCAAACGCGAACCTTCGTCTACGATAGCCTGTCTCGTCTGATCCAGGCGTTCAATGCCGAGCAGGTCAACGCGTCTGGCCAGGAGGTTCCTACTGTTTACTCTTATTACGACAACGGCGCCGTGTTTACAAAGACCGACCCGCGCGGCGTGGTCACCACCTATGCGTACGATGGGCTAAACCGCGTCACGAGTCGGACGTACACGAACGACTCTGCGAACACGCCCAGTGTCGCTTACACGTATGACGGGCAAAACGTCTCGGGGGTGTCGAATCCGATTGGCAGGCTGACGCAAGTAACCGCAAGCAGTTCAACGTTCACTTCAAGCTACAGTTATGGTGGTTACGACGCAATGGGCAGGGTCCTCTCGAGCGCCCAGACCACGAACGGCGCGGCCTATTCGATGAGCTATGCCTACAACCTCGCGGGCGAGGAAACCAGGGAAACCTACCCTAGCCAGAGAGTTGTGACTACGAACAGTGACGCAGTAGGGCGCATCAATCTGGTAACAGGGCAGCTTGCGCCTGCACCGCCAACGACCTACGCACAATCGTTCACGTATACGGCGCATGGAGCGGTAGCGTCAGTGCTCCTTGGCAGCGGCAAAACCGAGCATGTTAAGTACAATTCACGCCTCCAACCAACGTTCGTTGGGCTCGGCGCGAACGTTAACGATTCGAGCGTAATGGAACTGGACTACAGCTACGACCTGAACGGTGATCCGACCAAGAACAATGGCAACCTCCAAACGCAGCAGATCATCGGCGGAGGTCTGAATGTTCTACAGAGCTACGGCTACGACACGGTAAACCGCCTATCCAGCGCGGGTGAAAGCGGGGGCGCCTGGTCGCAAGGCTACGGCTACGATCGGTTTGGTAACCGCTGGTTGACCACCTTTTCCGGGATTACTCCGAGCTCGTTAACACCCCAGTCCCAGACCGCGTTCAACGCCGCAACTAACCGCATTCAGGCAAGCACATACGACAACGCGGGGAGTCAGACCAGGGACGCGCAGGGTCGGCAATTCGCGTATGACGCGGAAGGCCGTCAGATCAATTTCAGCAATGGCGCCGCGATCTATTACTACGATGGAGCCGACCGCCGTGTGATGAGAGTAGATGGCACGGGAACCACAGTTTTCGTCTACAACGCAATCGGACAGTTGATTGCAGAATATTCGACGGCGACGCCACAACAGAGTGGTACGAGTTATCTGACAACCGATCACTTGGGCAGCACGCGAGTCGTAACAGATTCAAGCGGAAATGTTAAAGCTCGCCATGATTACCTCCCGTTCGGGGAGGAGATAAATGCGGGTGTTGGCGGTCGCACGGCAGCAATGATGTATGGTTCGAACGACGATACCCGGCAGCGCTTCACGGGAAAAGAGCATGACGGCGAGAATCAACTCGACTATTTCGGGGCTAGGTACTACTCGTCGGCCCAAGGGCGGTTCACAACCGCAGATGAGCCCTTTGTCGGCCAGCACCCAGACGAGCCCCAAACTTGGAACCTCTTCGCTTATGCAGGGAACAACCCTTTAATCTACACCGACCCAACGGGGAACGATTACATCCTCAATCAGGTTGACTCAGAGGGCAACGTGATTAAGGCGGGTGCATACCAGATTACTGACATCGCACTGCTTGGAAAGGACTATAAGGTCGTTGGTCAGTACAAAAATGGAGATCTTTACATTCAGGGACCTGAAGGCACCCACTATAGGGCCCAATACTATGACCCCAACCCAACGAATAGGGGATACGAACAAAATATTCAGGCGCAGTATGAGATTTCTCAAATCGCCGAAGGCGTAGCTTCCGAGATGAATCGCAGGGAGGCAGCCTCGCTCCATGCAATCGAAATTATTGGCGCTGTGAACTTGCTGCCAGCCGCCGCAATATCTGCTCATTCAGCCATCATTGGTAGTGGGGGCCTGACGATCTTGAGAGTTGGGGTGAGGCCACTTGAGCTATTGAGTAAGGAGGCATTGAAGAAGATACTATATACAGCTAGTGCGAAAGTGCTGTCGAAATGGTTTGAGGAGGGAGGGCCGGTGCCGGAAGGAGTGACTAGAGAAGTGTTAGAAGCGTACCGCGAACTTGCGGTGCGAGTTATGTGGACGTATTCTACAGGCGCGTCCAACGCCCAAAATGATCTCGGGGCAATGCAACAGCTCACAAGGATCCAACAGATAGACGAGGCTTTGAAGACACTTTCAAAATAGTCTTCCTCTCGCTTGGTTTGGCAAATCACTCGTGTTCCTGTGTTCTGTCGTCGTTAGTTGGGATTCGCCGCTCTAATGCGCGTAGGACGCAAAAATGCGATTCGCCGCGAAGTTATGGATCGACTAGCCGAAAGAATAAGAGATCATTGGGCCTCTGTCTGTGCTGGAGTGAGACCAGGGGCATCGCAGCGCGCCATCGAGGAATTCGAGGCTAAGTATGGTGTTAAGGTCGCCAACGAACTGGCTGCCCTCTACCGGCTCGTTGATGGTATGGAAGATAGCGACTCAGACGACAGGTTTCTTCATATACGGCCGCTGGCCGAGCTTGAGCCCGTAACTTTGCCCAATCTCGCAACATCCTATGGACTCCTTCATGGTAGGGGGCAAGAGGAATCGGACGACGGGTTTCTTGCCATACCGCCGCTTGGCGAGGATAAACCCGCACCTTTGCGCGAGGCGGGTCGCTACTTCGTGTTCGGGGACTTTTTGCTAAAGTCGCATGAGTATGCGGTGAAGCTGTCGTCCGACCCTGCCGCGGCTGACCCTGTCGTTTGGATCATTGGGTCAAACTGGGAAACAGTCGCTGCTACTTTTGGTGAGTTTTGCGAGAAGTACCTATCAAATCCAGAGGGGCTATATCTTGTCTGTTTCGACTGAAATCCCCGCAGCTCGCCAAAGCGGCTGTGGCAGGTGCGATGCGAAAGCAGAAGCGCAGATCCAATCGAGGGGCGAGAGTCAGGGTATCGACGGCTCTTGATGTGTTCAGCGACTCGTCCGGCATGCGCACCGCCGCTGCCGATAAATTCGGACGAGCCGCGGCTAAGCCGCAGGCAGGTTAAGGCCTGAATACAGCGGCCGGAAAAATAATATGCTTCCATCCGAAGTAATGGCGGAGTTGAAACGCTGCTACGCGGCGCAAAAAAGGCAACTGATTGATCCCAGTCAATTTTCGGGGTGCTTGTTCGAGTTGGTAGTCGACATGATTACTGCGGACACGTTTATCGCAGGAATTGCGTCCAAGCTCATCGACGGCGACAGTGTTGAGACCCCTGAGCGGAGTATAGTCGGTAGGCCTCTCTTCACGGACGGACGATCCTGGCATTTGCGTAACGGAGAGGTTTTTGAGGTCGAGGGAACTGGCGAGATCTGGCGACTTGCAAATGTAATCGAAGAAACACGAGTCGCGTGCGACAAGGCTCTGCAGTTCGTTAAGGACCCATAGTCTTTAGCGGTGAGAACTGAAGGCAACGCGTAAGTCCTTTGCGCAGGCCCTTGGCTTTCAATCCCGCGACAAGCGGAGACTCTCCCGCTCTTTGTCGCATCCGATCCGCCTGTCCGAGTTCGCCCTCGATAGCCCGATCAACCGCAAATTGTCTTTAGAGGACATAGCTGTGGGGCAGCGTTAAACACAGGTTGCTCCTGGTTGTCACCAGGCGTGAGAAACTGACCCACCAGCAGGCATGAAAAGTGACCCACCCTCTGAGTCAGAATGGGACCTGCGAGCTTCCGAGGCTGAAAGAGCAAGCAGCAAAATTGACCCGCCCGACAGGCATGAAAACGGACCCACCTCCTGGGTCAGTTTTAGGCGCCTATTGCGGGCGAAGGGAAAGTGCAGAGGCCGGCTGATCCATTCATTAAACCGCAAGCGGTATGCTTCCTCGGTTTGAGATCAGACTGAGGGAGGAAACCGAGTGCTGAAAATGGAGGAATGGATGGATTTGAAAGTATTGGCTGCGCAAGGACATTCGATCCGGGCCATCACGGAGATGACCGGGTTAAGCCGCAACACGGTGCGCCGGGCTCTGCGCCGGAAAGGGCCTGAGGGTTATCGCAAGCCGGCGCGCAAGTCGAAGCTCCACGAGTTCAAGAGCTACATCGAGAAGCGCTACCAGGAATGCGCGCTGTCGGCGCTGCGGCTAGTGGAGGAGATCCGCGCCCAGGGCGTCCGGGACGCCGCCGGCTTTAGCCGTGCGGGGCTTCAGTTTCAACCTGGCCACGCAAGGCCCTATCCCCAGATACCGCCGCCTTTAGGCGTGTGGAGTCTCAGTTACAACCTAGAACGCGGCTCCCCTCCGAGATCCCGCCGGCTTCAGCCGCGCGGAGCTTCAGTTTCAGCCTACAACCGGGCGCGGGCCGTCCCGGACACCGCCGGCTTTAGCCGTGCGGAGGTTCAAATTTAGCGGCGATGGGCGGTGCGCCGTCTGGCACACATTTGAATCCAGTGCGGGCTAGGATGCTCCTACAAAATGGGAGCACCCCTCCGGCGCATTTATTACATGACCACGATGCGCATGAGAAACCTCGGTGCTCGCCATGGCTTGTGAAATGTTCTCAAGCACGCTTTAACTTGACATCTTCGGTCATTTTCGCTATCGTTGTACCTGTGATTTGCTTCGAGAGGATGAAGCTCCCTGGGTTCGTCGATAGCTTGGCTTCGGCCGCGACGCGGTGCCTTCTGCTTGGCAAAATGGTAATACAAATGCTGGTCAAGCAAACAGTATCTCGTTCGAAGATTTTATTTTGATGCGAGTTAAATACATGCAAATGTGGCAAACACTGGCGGGCGAGCCTATTTAACGTGAGTTAATTATTTTGCCTCTGGCTCATCCCCAATCGCTTGCACGATGTAATCGAGATTCTAGAGTCAGGTCTGTTGGCGTGCTTCACCTGGCAGCATGCCGCAATAACCCAGCCGAGGGACGCCAAGACTCTTCGACTCCCAGACTCCTAGACTTCTTACTCGGCAATTCGGGTGTAATAGCCGCCCTCGGCGCACGACCGGCACAGGATGCGGCCGTGGGAGTTCACTTCGCGATGGTCGTTCACCCCTTCGCCGCATTCCTCGCAGGCCACGCGTGAGACCGGACGGCCGAGTTGGTCCTCATCGGGCACTTGCACCGAGACACGCTCGATCTTGAAGAGCTGGTCCTCAGCCAGAAGCTTGTACGCCCGCAGTTGGCGTTCGTACTTGTTCTCGATATCTGGGAACGCACAGTTGGCCGCTTCGCGCGCCGAGTCCAGAGCGACCACCCGCACCGCTTATAACGCTCGTCTACAACCAACGCTAATCGGCTTGGGGAACAACGCCAACGACTCCAGCGTGATGGAGCTGGACTACACCTACGACCCGAACGGCGATCCGACCAAAAACAATGGCAACGTGCAGACCCAGCAGATCATTGGCGGCGGGCTGAACGTTCTACAAACCTATGGCTATGACACTGTGAACCGCCTGACCAGTGCGAGTGAAAGCGGCGGCTCGTGGTCGCAAGGGTATGGCTACGATCAGTATGGCAACCGCTGGTTGAGCAGCTTTGCGGTCATTACTCCGAGCCCGCTGACACCACAGTCGCAGAGCGCGTTCAATTCGACCACCAACCGCATCTTGGCGTGCACATATGACCTTTCGGGCAACCAGATCGCGGACGCGCAAGGAAGACAATTCGCGTACGACGGAGAGCGCCGGCAAGTTAGGTTCAACAACGGTGCGGCTATCTATAGCTATGACGGGGACGGCCGCCGCGTAATGAAAGTAGACAGTACGGGAACCACTGTCTTCGTGCACAACGTGACCGGGCAATTGATCGCGGAGTATTCAACCGCGACGCCCCAGCAGGGTGGGACGAGCTATTTGACCACTGACCATTTGGGCAGCACACGTGTGGTGATTAACGTGCAGAACGGAGTTGCAACGTTGAGCGCTAGGCGCGACTATCTGCCATTTGGCGAGGACATAAATGCCGGCGTGGGTGGTCGAACCGCTGGAATGATGTACAGCTCGAACGATGACACTCGCCAGCGCTTCACGGGAAAAGAGCATGATGGCGAGAGCCAGCTTGACTACTTTGGCGCTCGGTACTATTCTTCCGCTCAGGGCAGGTTTACGAGCCCCGATGAGCCGCTGGTTGACCAGCGACCGAGTGACCCGCAGAGCTGGAACCTTTTCGCGTATGTAAGTAATAACCCTCTTATCTACATTGATCCGCTTGGGCTCTGGAAACAGACCGCCGCTGGCGTCTGGGAATGGGAGGAGGGAGACACGTGGCAAAGTCTAAGTGATTTGATTCATGTGACAGTTGGGCGGCTTAAAAAGGCATTTAAAGGGGCGGAACTTGGCCAAGGCCTGGTGCTGGACACGAATAATCTTAGTGTTGGGAGCCCGCAGCAGATTTATGCAGATCCTTGGACAACTCCCCTCGCTAAGGGCGTAGCGTCCGAAATGAATCGCAGGGAGGCTGCTTCCCTTCACGCAATCGAAATCATCGGTGCAGTCAATTTAGCACCCGCTGTTTTGGCTAGTGCAACGCTGTCAGGTGGAACAATAACGACTCTGGGCGTGGCGGGAGGCCCAGTTACTGGCACGCTACAGGGTGCCATCATAGGATGGGGAACTGGCCAGTCTGCCGCTGCTGTTGCCCAAACTCAGCAAGTCACCGCGTATCTTACGGCAACAAGGGTAACAAGCCTGATAGCAAGAGGCCTAAGCAAGGAATGGGTGGAAGGCCAGTTGACCATGTACCTTGCAAAAATCGCTGCGGGCGGCGCAGGATTGAACAACACCCAACTCTTTGCTCGGAAGGAATGTATGGAAAAGATATTGTCACTCCGGCCGAAATAGGTGCTAGGCATGAACGGTGTAGGCGAAGAACTCAGAGCACATTGGTTATCCAAGGGAATGGTATTGCCTTCGGAAAACTCTGAGCAACGGATCAGAGAGTTCGAACACCACTACCGCGTGGAATTACCGACTGATTTCCGAGACTACTTTTTGCACGTTGATGGAATGAGTACACAATGGCCGAATGCACAAGACCCGGATGGCTATGCGTTTTGGTCTTTGGACGGCGTAAAAAGCGTTCCAGAGGAAGCCCTCAAGCATAAGAGTGGCCAGGACTGGAGCAACTTTCCCAGCGCCGAGTCGTTATTTGTTTTTGCAGACTACCTCGATTGGTCTTGGGCGTATGGAATTCGCCTTCTTACTGCCCGTTCGGAGAGTGGCCAGGTTTTCATCATCGGAAAGCAAGAAACAGCGATCCAGGTTGCGGAATCATTCTCTGATTTTGTGGAACTGTATCTCGCTGACTCACCCATCTTGTACGGGACCTAGGCACGTCCCTTCACGGCACCACAAAAGAAAGCGCTTCAGCGGTTGGCGTAGTGCGCGATGAAGGCTTTGCGGCTGCGTCAGGCCGAATTGGAATTGAGTTGGAATTGGCAATAGTCTACAGGGAACGCTAAGGAGGGCTATTGCCGCGGAAGCATCGAAACAATACAGCGGCGACCTCCCGGTTTTGACGTACCTCTGCCTACTTGACGCGCAGTAAGGCAGTTGGCAACAACTCGTTTGTAACCGTTCGTGATTAAATGGGGAACAAGTGCATGCGATTGAACCAGGGCGGAAACTCAGGGACTACTGGCTTTCGGAAAACTGCAAACTGGACCCAGGCGTGGAGCCCTCGACGATTCGGGAGTTTGAACGGCGTGCTGGCTGCCGGATGCCGGACGATTTTCGCCAGTACTTTTTGACGGTGAATGGTCTATTCAGCGACCATCATAACCTGCGTTGGTGGAGGTTGGATGAGTTACTGCCTCTACAGGAGGCAGACTACCCGCGAGAGGGATACCTGGAAGATGCTCATCGCATATACGTGTTCGCAGATTACCTGGTGCACAGTCATGAATATGGGATTCGGCTCTCAGGCGGGAGCGGGCCCGGCAAACCCCGATCTATCTGCTAGAGACCAGGCCCTTGTTGTTGTTCGACTCGTTTACAGAGTTTGTGGAAGTGTATTTGAAGGATCCCGTTCGGTGATCGCCCCGTAGCGCAGGCGCCGACATAACTGGAGACTCGCCAAGGCAAAAAGAAGTATGCCCTATCAGCTTGATTTGGAACTTTTCAATCGACGCATCCGGGACGCCGTTCTGTGGCGGCGCTATCAGGAGGGCAACGTCGAGCATAGTGCTTTTCCACGATCGCCGGTCCTTAAACCGACTGATCAGATTGAGTGGGCTTCACATATCGAATGGGTCGCAACCACGCAACATGTCTTTGACGAAAGAGGGCGCCTGCTACAGGCCGTCGAGAACACGCTCGACATGCCGGAAGATCGGTTGGGAAACGGCCGGCTGCTGCTTTTCGATCCCGACGGATCATTGTCCGACGGAGCCGCACAAGTCGCTTCCCATGGCTTTTTCGATGCAGACAACATCCCTGGCTGGGACACTTGGATCTTCTACGATACCGACCAGTCGCAGCCCTATGCCGGATCTTTCTCGACCTTTCTTGTCAGTTGGATTCCTTCGTCTTTCATTGAATTGGTGGACAGAGGCATCGACGTGAATCCAGAGGCTGCCTGGAGTGGGCTGTCGATGTTCGTACGCCGTTTACCTTGGCTTTGAATGAGGAGGGCATACTTGTTTAGTTGGAGCGCGAATGGCGGCGAGCCCTCAATCGATGGGCAAGCAAGCACAACCGGCGCAAAGCGAATCTGATGACAGGCAGAAATCTGATACTAAAACTTCGGCCGCCGGCGAAAATCTACCTCGGGTCTGACTTGAAGAGCGACGTTCGGATGCTTATGGACGGCATTCCGGTCTTCGGGAGCTTTACTCCGTGGCCAGCATCGCCGGACTTCTTGTTTGCCTGCGGCACAGGCGTTCTGGTCGGCGTCACCTATGGCGTGCCCGACGAGCTTCGAGACGAAGTCAAGCTACTGTGCAGGTCCCTGGACTCACAAGTTATAAGGTATAATGACTTCTCGAGCTGCGGCGCGATCGACGCATATCTTAACCCTAAAGACCCGCCCCTCGACTCATACGGTGGTAGCCCTGGAGGTCCGCATCATGTGGAGATTGTCTGGGGTCCCTATGAACCGGATAGCTTCGCCCTGGCTCAGCTATGCACCGACACGTGGTACTACACGGACGATCGCGAGGTAATGGGATTCGGGCTCGACGATATAGACTCATACCTTATGAGGATTATCACTTAACGCTGCCTGGGAGCTTTCCTCTGCCTCAATTGTCTTTAGCGGACATAGCGGCGGGGCAGCAGTGATAAAGGCATGCTCGGAGTAGAGGAAGACGACGAACGGCAGCAGCGGCAAAAAAGCGCGCGATTTAACTCGCATTTAACCCGCGCCATGGGGCTTGGCAGTCTTGGCAGCCTCAAATCAAAAATGGCCTTAAACTCCTTTCGTTTCAGGAAATTCTTGAGACTGCCAACTTTTCGATTTGGCAGTCTCAAGCCGTCGGTTTGGCAGTCTCAACTTGAGTAAAAATGACACGCTCGCCAGCCTGCCACGATCTGGTCCCTGTTCGCGTGAACGATCCATCAACCCGCCGGTCGAAGTCGCGGAACCACCTGACTTTGCGTCCTCCCACGCCTTCGGACGCCACCCTCTAGCAGCCCAATAATTAACCCGCACTACCACCCGCATGAATACTTGGCAGGCTTAGATCAGCTTCCCAACGATATGGGACTTATAAAGCTCGGTTCGACTGTCGTGCTTCAAGATAACGAGGCAACGTCCGTATTGTTGTAATGACGCCACCTCTGAGCTCTTTAATACCCTGCGAGCGTCGGTCTGCCTTGCGGCCGCCGCTTCTCTGGCGCCGGTCGCCGTGGGGGGGGCGCACCTACCCGCTCCATCACCCTTCAGAAGGTCAAGGTTGCCCAAACCGGTCCATGTATAGCCTTCCTTCGTAATCGACGATTCCGAGTTGGACCCGATTGAGCCAGCCGTGTCTTCCCAGGACATCGCGGCTGAAGCTGTCGTCTGCGGCGAAATAGACAACCGCATCAAACTCGAATTCGAGAACCGACACGCCGACACTATGGCCGTACGCGACGAAGGAGCCTGTCGGCGTACCGATAAGTTGATACTGGCCGCGCTGGATGTTTAGCCCGAGGTCCTCACCATAGAGGCGTTGGAAAATACAGTAGGTCGCGCCCGTGTCGACCTTAGCACTTAACGCAACCGACTTATTTCCGGCGCGCAGGGTAACCGGGACAGCAATCCCGGACTCGCCGGGGTCGTAGTTATGGAGTGCGCGGAATTCTAACTGGTAGGGCATCCTCACCATCCACCGAAAGGCAACTCATCCGGTTTTTCGACCCTCACTACGAAGGGAACAATTACCGCGCTCCGGCGTGCTTCGGCCAAAACGAGCCGGCCATCGGTTCCATGGGACAAAAGGCAGTCGCCGTCCAGTGCGACCCACTGCCCTTCATACTCTTTGCCGTGCTGGAGAAGCCACTGACGTTCCCGCCGGCGCTTCGGATCAGGCTTACTCGCATCTCCATTATCTTCGGTTCCTACAGTCTGACCGGCTTGGCTTTTCCCAGCTTGACTCGCGAGATGATTGGCGAGACGCATCTTCTCCTCATTGGTGAGAGATTCCGACCGTCGCAGCAATTCGTTTAAGACTTCGGTCGACATGGCCGGTTCTCCAAATACTCGTGGCTAGTGCACATAAGCTGGGGTCAATTATACACGGAATGCGTTCTTTCTCTGAACAATCACGGGAGATCTGGAGATCTGCAAGTGGATCGTCAACAACACGCGGTTCTGATC
>Ga0207156_10301_pt1 | contig 11367 bp, 8 predicted proteins | sample Alteio_BWMinHeat_24_FD_153514 | JGI IMG/M metagenome (GOLD analysis project Ga0207156, IMG submission 153514) | Enriched cells from forest soil in Barre Woods Harvard Forest LTER site, Petersham, Massachusetts, United States -... | ecosystem: Environmental > Terrestrial > Soil > Temperate forest >...
TTCAACCGGGCGGTCGAGGAAGTTGCGGTGGCTTCGGCACGGCTGCTGGCTTCTCTCGAAACCACCGCGCCGCATCGAAATCGCGAAGAAGAAGCAGCCAAGGCGAAGGCGCGCGGGCTGGCGCGGTTTGCGGATTGATCCGGAAAATGGAAACGAATCGGTGCCCAGATCGTTTGACGCTAACCCAAAAACATACCAGCTATCGACGCGCTGATTAAGTTCGCCATGGTGCCGGCGAGCATGGCGCGCACGCCTAACTTCGCGAGTTCGTTGCGGCGTTCGGGGACCAGGGCCCCGATGCCGCCGATCTGCATCCCGATCGATCCGAGATTGGCGAAGCCGCACAGCGCGAAGGTGGCGATTGTAAATGAGCGCGGGCTGAGCGAGGCCTTCTCGGCGCCCAGCCCGATGTAGGCGATTACTTCATTGAGCGCCATGCGCGTCCCGAGCAGGTTGCCGATAGCGCCCGCATCGTGCCACGGCACGCCGATGAGCCAGGCGACCGGCGCGAAGGCGAAGCCGAGAATCTGTCCGAGACTCGACGGGAACCAGGGTAGTCCGCCGTGGACCCACGCCAGCAGCATGTCGAGAAGCGCCACCAGAGCCAGGAAAGAAATGAGCATGATGGCCACATTCATGGCCAGCTTGCCGCCGTCGATGGTGCCGCGGGCGATGGCCCCGATCAGGTTTTCTTCCTTGTGCTCCTCGCTCTTGGGGATCACAACGCGGCCTTCGGTGTCGGGAACGGAAGTCTCCGGCACCAGCATCTTGGCCAGGAGAATGGTGCCCGGCGAGGTCATGATCACTGCTGAAAGAAGGTGCCGCGCCTCCACGCCCTGGGAGATGTACATGGCCATGATGCCGCCCGAAACGTGGGCCATCCCGCTGGTCATGATGGTCATCAGCTCGCTGCGCGTGGCACGGGGTAAAAATGGCCGGATGGTGAGCGGAGCCTCGGTCTGGCCCATGAAGATGGAGGCGGCCACGTTCATGCTCTCGGCGCCGGAGATGCGCATGGTCTTGAGCATGATCCAGGCCATGCCGCGAATGATGATCTGCATGAGACCGATGTGGTACAGGACCGCAAAAAACGCGGAGATGAAGATGATCGTGGGCAGGACCTGGAAGGCGAAGACGGACCCGGATGCGGGGGCAATGACCTTGCCGAATGCGCCGGCGTTGGGCAGGCCGAGTTCGCCGAAGAGGATTCGGGTTCCCGCGAACGTCGCGGAGAGCATGTTGGTGACAACATCGCCGGCCCATCGCATCGTGCGTTGCCCAAAGTCGAAGTCGAGAACCAGGAAAGCAAATGTGACTTGCAGCCCGAGACCCCAGACGATCGTGCGCCAGCGAATGCGCCGGCGGTCAGTCGACCCGAGCCAGGCAGCTGCAAGCACAGCCAGAATTCCGAGTATGCCGGTAAAGCGACCCAATGACGCTCCTTTGGATCAGGGAACAGGGATCACGGAACAGGGATCAGTCACAAACGCCCGGCGAGCAGTCGATCGATATGCGTCGATGACGCGGTGTAGTGTTCTTTCAGCTGCCGCTCGCTTGCACCGCAGCGTCAGGTCAGCCGATGTTCTGATCCCTGATCCCTGATCCCTGATCCGTTCCCTATTTCCTATTTCCTGTTTCTCCCTACCTTAACAGCATCTCCGAGATACGCCTCTGCCTTTTCGCGGGTGAAGACTTGCTGGATGAGGGGCACGGCGGGCGGCGGCTCCGGGGAGAATTGAATGGCCTGCTGAAGCAGGTCGATGGACTCAGCGAGTTGTTCGGGCGTGGTGGCATAAAGGGTTGCGAGTGGCTGCCCGTTTTCGATGCGGTCGCCGCGGCGGGCATGGAAAATGACTCCTGCATGGGGATCAACCGGCTCCCATCCTAACGACTCGCGCGGGACTTCGGATTCCTCGGCCGGTTCGCGGCCTGCGCCAGTGCGCTGCACGGCCCAGCCGATGGTCGTGGTGTCCATGGCGGCGATATACCCGGTGTCCCAGGCGTTGAGCACGTTTGTCACGTCCGGCCTGTGGAATGCATCAGCATCTTCGAAGACGGAGATGTCGCCGCCGTGGGCATCGACCATCTTCATAAACACTGCGAGCGCGGAACCGTCGGTGAGAGCGGCCTCAGCCAGCTGCAATCCCGCTTCGGGAGATGGCGCCTTCCCGCCGAGATGGATCATCCAGCCGGCCAGCGCGAGGGAAAGCTGGCGGAGATCCTCGCTGTGCGCGGGACGGCCGCCACGAAGAAGTTCAACGCATTCAGCAATCTCGAGCCAGTTGCCGGCGCTATTGCCGAGGGGTTGATCCATGTCTGTGAGCAGCGCGACGGTGCGGGTTCCAGCGGCTTCGGCGGTAGCGACCATCAATGCGGCCAGGTATTCGGCGTCCTCACGCTTGCGCATGAACGCGCCGGACCCGGTCTTCACGTCGAGCACCAGCGCATCGAGCCCGGCGGCGAGTTTCTTGCTAAGAATGGACGCGCAGATCAGTCCGGGGCTTTCGACAGTGCCGGTGCGGTCGCGGAGCGCGTAAAGGACCCGGTCGGCGGGAGCCAGCGAGGCCGTCTGGCTCACGATGGAAGCCCCGCAAACCGCCAGCACTCTCTCAAATTCGGACAAGGAGAGCGCGGTGCGATACCCGGGAATGGACTCCAGCTTGTCCACCGTTCCGCCGGTGTGGCCGAGCGCGCGCCCGCTGATCATGGGCACGGCCAGCCCGCAGGCCGCGGCGATGGGCGCAACCAGGAAGCTTGTCTTGTCGCCCACGCCGCCGGTCGAGTGCTTGTCGACCGCAACCTTGCCCAGCCGCGCGGGCGAGAATTTCTCGCCGGAGTCGCGCATGGCCAGGGTCAGCGCGCGAATTTCATCCAATGCGAGGCCACGCAGAAAGCTGGCCATGAGCCATGCGGAAAGTTGTTCGAGCGGGATGGAGGAGTTGGCCGCACCGGCCACCAGGAAGCGAATTTCGGGGTCAGACAGCGTGCCGCCATCGCGCTTTTTGCGGATGAGGTCGATGGTATGGAGAGGCAGGGCGTGGCTCGCAGCGTCCGGTCCGGAGTTCGCATCGTTCATCGTGTCTGCCTCACTTCAGCTTCATGTCAAAGGCCAGCGGCAGGACCTCGGAAAAGGGCATCACCCGCAGGCCGGTGGCCGCCGGAAATGCGACCGGCGCATCGGGCAGAATGAATTCGGCCAGCACCTGGCGGCAGGCGCCGCAGGGCGGGCTGGGCGAATCGTTCAGGTTGGCCACCGCGACGGCCGCGACCCGGATGCCGGGGCCGAATTCGGACACGGCGCGCACCAGCGCGGAGCGCTCCGCGCATATAGTCAGGCCGTAGCTTACGTTCTCGACATTCGTCCCAGTGACGATTTCGCCGCTGGCCAGACGGAGGGCCGCGCCGACCTTGAAGCCGGAATAGGGCGAGTAGGAATTCCTTGCCGCTTGCCGGGCGTCTTCGTATAGAGACTTGAGCGCCGCCAAGGGCGCGTTCGTCATCGACATGGAAGCATCATACGCGGTGAGTCTTGAAGCGAAAGCATCGCCCATCCGCATGGAAATGCGCCGTGCGGAACAGGGAGGGAAAGGCATGAATTCACATCTCGGCCTCCACCGCTTCACGTGCATCGCGGTCACGTTGGTGATAGCGACGGCAGTGCCGCCTTGTGGCGCCCAGTCCCAGGCGGGCCAGACGGTTCCGGCCGCGCCCGCCGCTGCGGCGTCCAGCGCCTCGCCGGCGTTCGACGTGGCCGTCATCCGCCCCAACCCCGGCGACACGACCGGGCATTCTCACATCTGGAGTGCGGCCTCGGATGGATACATCAAAGCTCAAAACGTGACCGCAATGGACCTGATCCGATACGCATTCAACATCCCGGAAACCCGCATCTCCGGGGGCCCAGACTGGATGCGCGCGACCAAATGGGATATGGAAGCGAAGTCGGATTCAGCCATCGACGACCAGTTGCGCGCTCTCGATTCCGCCAAAGCGAGAGAACAGAAGCAGCACATGCTTCAGGCGTTGCTGGCCGACCGTTTCGGGTTGAAAGTTCATCAAGAGACCCGCCAACTGCCCATTTACGCACTGGTCGTGGCCAAAGGCGGACCTCGGTTTCAGCCTTCCAAAATCAACGGGACCACGGTCAGCAATGGCAGTAACCAGATCACCGTAAAGGGAAGCGATCACACGCTGGCACTGCTCGCGGAGCAGTTGTCCTGGTCGCTGGGACGCATCGTGGTCGACAAGACCGGCCTCGACGGCCGATACGAGTTGTCCCTGAAGTGGACCCCCGACGATGCCCCTGGCGGAACCGGCACTGCACCGGCCGATACGGGCCCGTCGATCTTCACCGCCATTCAGGAGCAGCTCGGTCTCAAGCTCGAGTCCCAGAAAGGGCCGGTGCAAATCCTCGTCATCGATCGCATCGAGACGCCGTCCGAGAATTAAAGTCCCTCCGTCGCTGGCCCCTCGGTCCCTGATCCCTCCCCACTCGCTGCGGCTTTGTCACTACCGCCCCATGCCGCCGGAGGCGTCGGGAACGAAAAGTACCAGCGGCGCAGCAAGAAAAGAAAGTCCTCCTATTAGCGAAAACAGCCCTCCCTGGACGCGTTCGGAGACTGGGGGATAACTTGTTCTTCGTCAACGAGTCCACTGGCCGATCCCAAGGAAACTGTGAACCAGGGCAACCGTGCAACACTTGCCCTCCAGCCCGGTGAGAAACGGCCGTCGTCTGCGCCGAAATTGCCGCGATCTCCCCAGGCCGGCGGGAACGCCCGCACTGCCCGATCAAAGCCATTTCAAGAGAATACTTGCCGGGCGATTGATGATTTGCGATGATGGTTCACCGGTCCGGGTGATTCCCCTCACGTCACCCGAATATCGAGGATGTGGGCGCTGGACTAAGACCCGCAAACTAGAGGCATAACGGCTTCCCGTGCAGCGTCCCCGCGGCAGCTGTGGACCGTCGGCAGCATTTGTTTCACGCTAGTGAAAAAAGGAATATGGTTGTTCCGCGCCCAGACCGCACTGCGGCTTGCGCCTCCTTAGGAGGCCCGAGTTGCCACCGGCCGTGCGCGCCGGGCTACGCTATCGCCGACCGGCAGGGGTATGCTCAATGAAGTCTTCTCTTCGCTACCAATCCGTTCCCATCGTTGCTTTTTTCCTCGTGGTGACCTGCGGCACGGGTCCCAACCCCGCCGTCGGGCAAACAAACTCCGGCGATGCGCAAGCTTCGGAAAGTCGATCGCCGCAATCGTCGACGTCTGGAACCATAGTCATTCCCGGACCCCTGCGATCCTTCCTTCGCATGGCCGGAATCAGCCAGGAGGTTTCTCTTGAGGAAGTGCTGCCCATGCTGGCGCGCAATGCTTCCCTCTACGGCTACCAGGCCGGACGGGAAACCGAGTTCCTTGTGCTGGTCGATCGATACCTGCACCAGGCAAGGGAACTCCAGTCTCTCGCCGACGCGAATGGCACAATCCACGTTGCCGGCTGCGACGACGCAACGCGGCTGATTGAGGTTTTGGGTTACAAGTATCAGCGGGCTTGCGGACAGAAGGATGTCGCGCTCGTGACCGCCAATGCCGAGCGCGCATTTCTGACCATTGACTCCGGCTTTCCCTTGACCACCCTCGAACAGTCCCTGGCGAAGAGTGAGCCTTTTACCTATTCTTTTCCGGCCACGCGGGTACCCATGATTTTCGACGAGAAGGACTGGGTGGACGTCAGCACGTGGAACAGAAAGGCCGGTGAAAGCCTGGTGGACCAGCTCTTGCACGATCAGAATCTGGATCGGCTTTACGTGGCTTTATCCAAGAGCGATCAGGAGACGCAGCTCGCCCTGCTACAGTCGCCGGGGCTGAAGCGATTGGCAACCGTGGCGGGTGTTTTTGATTTGTACGGGCGTGAGATCTGTATCCGCTCCGGAAAGGTACTCGTTCCGGCCGATGCCGACAAGGCCTGGGAGGAACTGGTGGGAACGAGCCCGAACTCCGCCGGCGACTTTGTGTTCCGTCTGCTTTCCAGGGATAACGGCTGGTTAGCGGCCTATTTTGATGTCCTGTCGCGTCTGAACCAGGCGCAGCAGGCGCACTTCGCGGATGGATCGCGCATGCGACGACTCTACAATGCGTATCGATCGTCCGCATCACCCGCCAACGCGGCTCACGGTGTCTTTCCAAGAAACGCTGAACTCCTGATGCTGTTGACTTCGTTGAAGTGGGAAGAAAACGGCGATCTTGCGGTTCCCGGAGGGATCGCAGTCTGGCAGGAGATCCTTTCAAAAAAGAGCAAATCGACCAGTATTCGGGAGACGGCAAAGCGGGGCCATTGCTGCGACAACCCGGAGAGATTGCTTGACACCCTCGTGGCCTCTGCAAATCTGGACCGTGACAGCGGCCCCACGCAGATCTTTCTCATGCTGAGTGCGATCAACGCGGGCAGGCCCCCGGAACGAAGCATGTCCGATCCAACCCAGTTGCTGGTCGCCGAGCGCCTTCCCCAATTCAATCGCTGGTTTCCCATCTTTGCCGAATTTCCGGCTCTGGACGATACCTCGATCACCCGTTTCGTTAGCGCCGCAGATCGAATTGACGGGATATCGAATCCGGCTTTGCGTGCCAACGCGCTGGGAGCATTTCAGGCCCAAGTTGGTCTCTGGGAGATCTTCGCCCGCCAGGGCCAGATCCGGACCGAGAACCTGAATTCGTCCTGGCAGGCTGCTGTGCAGCCGTATACCGGGATTGCATCCCCTGTGCAGTTATTTGAGGCGGCCCGAACCGCGTTGAGGTCCATTCTGCAGGCGGCCGCAGGAAATGGGGATCTGACCCAGGACCAGATCGTGGACCTGCTCGCGGGCCCGTCCCAGGAAAACCGCGACAGCCAACACGTGCACCAGGAACTGGCGTCAAGAATTCGCGCCGTCATGGATGACCAGCGCCTGGTTTCCCTCGATTCGCTGTTCGGACTCTATGACGGCCTGACCGAAATGGCGCAGGGGAAGCCGGTCGGCGACAACCTTCTTCCGCTGGCCGGAAACCTCCATGAATTCGAAATGCCTCGGCCCATCTTCACCGGAAACGAAAAGAGTTCGTGGTCGCCGATTGTTTACACCAGCCGGCACGCGGAATTGCAGGTGCGAACCGATCTGACCAAGATCCTTCGATCACCTGGATCGAAGGCGCAACTGGAGGCCGCCCGCGGCCAACTTACGCCGTTTCTCCGGGATACCCTGGTGGGTTTGAACTATGCCTACTACGAGCCGCCCGGCGCCGAGGTTCTGCATAACAATCCGCTCTTCATTCGATCCCATGACTTTTCCTCCATTTCAGTTCAAGGTATTGAACACATCTGGGGCGTTCCCGAACTGATTGGAGTTGGGGCGACTGCTGGAGGCGGAGCCTATCTGATGGGTTCGCTGGCCGATCTGCCTTATGCGCTGGCTTCGACCGAAGAGGACTTCATCGCTCCGAAGAATGTCCAGGCTCTGATCTGGAAGGAGGTTGTGCCCGATCTGATCGTGGGTGCGGTCCTGCCTCGCTGGTGGTGGGTGAGCCCGAACGAGTTGCATGCTGCAGCTCTCTATCAGCGGGCCGGCGAAGAGCTTCTGATTGCCTCCGCCACAAACGCCGAGTTGAGAGCGAAGGTGATCAGCATTCTTGACGATCGCATGACGCCGGATCGCGTAGAACGGACTGAGCAGGCCCTGCTGAATCCGAATGCCACCAAGGCGCTGGTCAGGCAGACATTACCGGCCGAGAATTTTTATCTCGCGGTTGAGTTCAAGAAGAGATACCCAGACCAGGTCTCGCAGTGGGGACCTGCAGGCCGCGAGTTGGAAGACCTTTCCAGAAAGGATGCTTCGGACATCAGCCCCGCGCGATTATCGGCGGACTTCGGGGTGCCGCATCCTGCCCTTGTGCTCACCAACACCTGCGCGCTTCTTAACATGAAGCCGCTATCCGCTTACGGCGGCAACGCCAGCAGGCTCCTGGCCGAGTCCTGGGAATCGAACAACCTGTATTGGGCGCGACTGGCGGACGAGATGGGCTATTCCCCGGTGATGCTCAACATCCTTGTCCCCGCATTGACCCGCCGCATGATCGCCAATATCTTCGCCAGCAACATCGATGACTGGCCCGCGCTGTTGCGCGCCCTTGAAGAGACTGGCGACGAATTTCGCGAGGGCAAGATCACGATTCAGGCCCCAAGTACTATCGCCCGGCAATAAACATCCAAGGAGACCGCGGTGTATATCGGATCCGTTAAGGCAAAAAAATTCATTACCTGTTTCGGAGTATTTTCGTTTCTGGTCTTTCTGCCGAGTGGCGCGACTTCCACCGTTGCGCAGGATGACCCGATGCACCTCCGCGTGAATGTGGTCCTGGTGCAACTCAACGTGGCCGTGACCGATGAGAAGGGAAACTATGTAACCGGCCTTCGCCCTGAAGACTTTTCGGTTACCGAAGACAAGATTCCGCAAAAGGTCTCGACATTCGAAGAGAGCAGCGAATCCCGCCACGGGCCCTTGGAGACCACGCGCCATGCCCGTCCGTCGAACGATCCTGCCAAGAATCCTGCGGCCAGTTCAGCCGACGCAAAAGATCCGGCCGATATTACGATCTCGCACCTATCCGAGGACAACGTATTCATTCTCTTTGACACCAGTAATTACATGTATCGGAGTTTCGTGTTTGCTCAGGATGCTATCGCGGACTTCATCCGTTCCATGGATGAGGCCAGCAAGGTAGCTTTTTATTCCTATAGCCGGGACCTTTTGCGCGAGACCTCGCTGACCTCGGATCATTTCCGCATCGTGAACGGTGTTCGCAGCACAGTGGCCGGAGATGATGCCGCGCTCTATAACAGCCTGTTGTTGACCGTAAAGGATGCGGCGCCCCTCCGGGGACGAAAGGCGATCGTGGTCTTTTCTAACGGGCCCGATAACGCCAGCTCCGTTCCTCCGGAGGACGTGGCGGAGTTAGCCCAATCCACCGGAACCATCATCTACATCATCAGCACACGACAGGCTCAGGACGATCCCGTTTCCGCGGCGGCGTTTGAACGCATGAGCAGAGTATCCGGCGGCAAAGCTTACTTCGCAAAGAACTGGCGCGAAGAAAATCAGGCCTTCGCCTCGATTCGGGACGACCTGGTTCACCTTTATACCCTGAGCTATTACCCGCAGGAGAATCCGAACCGCGGCTGGCGGTCGATCAAAGTGAAGTTAGTCGGCAAGGATCTGCAGAAGTATCATCTTCGCACGCGGGACGGATACCGGCTTCTGCCTGCGACGACCGTAAGACCGTCGGATGAATTTTCCGGCTTGAAAGACGCCGATCCGAAGTGATGGCAGGTTCGGGTCCCACGGGGCCACAGAGACAGGCAACGAAAACCGCTTGAGAGAATGCGCGGGAGCGTGGACCGCTATGAACTTGCCCAGGCTAGTTTCCCCGTCTCATCGTAGAACGCCTCTCGGATGTTCGGTCCGTCGAGCGTGAGCATCGCGAAACCATTGAACACGCGCTCCGGAATGTCCGGATCGTTGGCGAGACGATCCTCATGCCACACCACGTTCGGGCTGTTCGCCAGAACAGGGGCCTGGCCGCATGGAAGCGCCCCGTGACCGCAACAGCGGCATGAAACTCTGGCCGGACCGTGGGGCTTGTAGACAACTGCGAGGTGTTGGTGTCCCCAGTACCAGTACGCCGGCCCGCTATTGCCGGGAAACGCATTCATCACATGGTCGAAGAGCGTGTTTGTATTGATGCCGGGATCATCCAGACCATTATGATGGGTCAACACGATCACCTTTTTGCCGTCGAGCTGCGCCTGCACTCCCTTTTGCAGTAGGAATGCATTCTGGTCATTCGGGAAATTCTCTTCGAATAAGAGTCCATCCGTATAGAGATTCCCTTCTGGCGAGAAGTAAGCCGAATCAAGTGCGACGATGACCCAGTTATCGTTCTCCAGGGCGAAATAGCTGCATCCCGCTTGTTTGTCGAACGGCACATGGCTGATGGCGTTGAAATACGGCTGCGCCCCGGAGTACATCTCGTGATTTGAATTGAGCGCGAAGGATCCGCTGGGCGCCGGCGGCCAGAGATTCACCAGCAGATGCTGCTCCTCGTCCGCAAGGCCCGAATAGTAGACATCCCCGAGATGAATCGTCACATCCGGGTTGAGGTTTGCCATCTGGTTTCGCACGCCGGTGCTGGGAGCCGGATTGGCCTTGGTGCGCCATTCGCCCGTCCCCCAGTCGCCAGCCATGCCGATCTTTACCCGGTTGGGGATTTTGATTGTCTGCGGCGCTTTGCTGAATTTTTGTTTCCCTGCGAGGAGGCTCCAGAGAAATGCGGCAAAAGACCCAACCCACCCTGGATCGAACTGTTGCCACTTGCCGGTGCCCCAGATTACGCCGTCCAGTCCGACCGCTATCAGCACGCCCGCCTCCAGGCTGCTGATCACGGAGTCGGAATCATCGGTGAATGCGCTGTGAGCAAGCAACGCGGAATGAGGCGCAGCGGGAGCAGCCGGAACGATGCCGGTCCTGGCAACCTGTACAGCCTGCACATGCGCGCTCAGCATCGCGGCCTGGATTTGTGCCGCCAGTTCGGGACGCAACTGAGTCAATTGATCCATCGCGCTCTTGATTCGACTGACGTCAACCGGATCAACGCTAATCTTCATCGCCATGGTTTCCCCCTCGATGCGAACTCGCGGTACGCCGCGAGACCTAGTCCTTGCCGTCTGTCAACTGAGGCTGATGGCCGCGCTCTAACATAAACGTCCCTGCGATGGCCTTGCCGTAAGAAGTTGCGGGCGATCCCGCGGCCCAATAGAGTGAGACCATGCCCCAGGGCTCAGCGAACCGGATCTTGCTTGTCTTTGCGATTCCCGCAAGCTTATTCTGAAGAGCGCCGCTCTTTTGCTTGAAGACGTTGTTCTGGGCAAGAGTCGCCGGATCGGCGCTGCCAACAAAATTACGTACATCCTGAACAATCGCGCCCACCTTGCTCATCGCGTAGACATCGCCCCTGAGAACCCCACGCGAGGATCTTCCGTGCTGAGACCCACCAGCGGGCCCAGGCCGGGGCTCGCCCCGACACTCAGCGCCTTGGGCCAGAGTGGGTCATCCACGATTTGATAACGCAGTTTGTCGATATCCTGATGGTCGGGGTCAAGTAATGCGCGCATCGCCAGGCGGCCGGTTTCAAGGAAGTACGATTCCGGACGCAGATTGCCGGAGCCATCGAAGAACATCGAAGTTGAATCGGCGTCGGTAAATGCGGTCCGCAGCACGCAAGTGGACGGACCACCAGGAATGAACTGGCCCATCAAAGCGGTCTTTTCCGGCACAGTAAGAAT
>Ga0207156_10304_pt1 | contig 11337 bp, 10 predicted proteins | sample Alteio_BWMinHeat_24_FD_153514 | JGI IMG/M metagenome (GOLD analysis project Ga0207156, IMG submission 153514) | Enriched cells from forest soil in Barre Woods Harvard Forest LTER site, Petersham, Massachusetts, United States -... | ecosystem: Environmental > Terrestrial > Soil > Temperate forest >...
CTTCTTCGCCCCTACGCATTGTTCGATGAATCAAACCAATACATTCGAGTCTGACTCCGCCCAATCTTTCAAAAAAGCTCCTAGCAAGAGAATGGACTAAGTAAAGAAGCAGATGAGCTATTTTATCGCTTTTTTCTGGAGGGTAAGCTATGAGTTTTTGATACTCAGATGTCTTCATAGCCCTTTTTAAGAAAAGATGAAAATCATTAAAGTACTGAACACAGCTTTTACCTGTGGTATTTTGTAAAAGATAGCGAGGATTCGCTGCGATAAAAAGAGCCATCACAGCCATACTGAGAGAGCGAGCCAGCTCATTATCTTGGATTTTGCGAACGACCTTATAAAAATCAGAGATGACTGGATAGCAATCGGTTAGGATTTGACTTGCCGATGCATGAAGATCTCGATCTTTCATGGCCCGAATTTTCAGAAGAGGGTCTTCTTCAAAAGACTCATTTTCCACATCAAAATCACAGCTTAACTTGGGTTGAAATAATGCTTCCCATCCTCATTGCGAATATAAAAAAGCTCATATTCAGAATCTGTTCGAACCGTTTCAAAATCCTTTAAACCTGTCTTAGATAGATCTAGAAGGGGGGCTTCTTCATTCTCTTTCCACTCTTCTGTCCAAGCCTCATCACCTTCAATACCACCTGAGATTTTTTTGACGAATCTCTGAGTGTAAAACTTTTGGAGAGCTTTGAACTCTTGCCCGTCAGCCACATGCTGAGGTAACGATTTGCCCAATCTAAATTGAAGGAAATCTTCAGCTTTCTGTGCTGATTCGCCAACCAACTCCATCATCGAGGCGATCCCTTTACGTGTTTTGGCATTTTCCCAATTTGTCTCAGGGCTCTCGTAAATCTTCAATAAGTGCTGATGGATAGCCCGATAGGTCAATTCGAGAATTTCTAAAATGGGTTCGCTTCCCTCTCCACTGAGCCATTGGACAGTATCTGGACCAAATTCTTCTTCACTCGTCACAATCCGATTTTTTTTAACAATTCCAAGGGGTGGAGGGTTCCCCATATCGATGCTCATGATGGCAGCTAGGTTGTCCATCGCATCGTGTATATAAATAGACTCTTTAGTTTTGTTTGCCATAATCTAATTATCACTCTTTTTATTATTAACAATCAAATAATTACTTAAATAACAACAAACTAACAATATAAGATATATTTCGGACACGAGCAGGGTAGGTACACGAGAACGATTTACGTAGGTGTTGAGCCATCAGACACTGGCTGTATCACAAGATTGGAGCCGCTTCCAAGATACCAAGAAAGGATGCTACTAGCAAAAAGAGGCGCTATCGGACTGGTTAAAAGAGAGCCCGCATAGAGGTTGCTTGCGGCTACACTTCTATGCAAGAAAACAGAAATTCCAAGAGCACTGTATCCTACAATGAAAAGAGCTTTCTGCCCATGGTTAGTTGTACTAGATAAATATTCTTGTGAAACATGATTCGTTGTATAGATATACGCTGTTGTGCCTAAATCAGGATAATAAAAGGTGAATGCAATAAAATTTAACAGCTTATTTGTTCTGTTTGATTCAAGTTTTTTGAAAATAAACCAACCTGCTCCAAAACAAATGGTCGTTATGAGTATGGCAGAGTGTTCAAGAAAACTATCTGGCGAATCGATTTGAAATATCACAAGAGGTGCCAAAAATGCACTTATTCCAAGAATTCTTCCGACAATGGAAACTATCCTCTCACAACAAGTACTCGATATAGGCTCCCATTGAGCAATATGTTGGTTAAAAGCTCGTTTTGCCCTGGAATCGAGCATTCCTCCTGTAACTCCAATGGCTCCACTGAGGACAGGACTGTACTTGAGTCCAAGTAGTATCCCATAAGCGATGGGTCCGATTGTATAAATAGTTTTGGATATCAAACGCAAAACATCTAGTTTTTTAGATGACTTGATTGGACTTTCCACTTTGGTAGGTTGTCTAGAAGTCGAGAGAGATTCTTCTTTTTGATCAGGAGAATTAAGAATGGCTATTTCGTGTTTTTCCTCCTCCTCTTTTAATTTTCTTTCTTCGTTTAGCCAGAGAGTATAGAACAAATCCTCTGCAATCCCTCCCACTCCATGAAACATAAAAAAAAGGCCGACATCAAAAAGAGTGAGGTTAAGAAAGAGTGGAGATCTGAATTGAGGAATGGCATATAGCGACATACCGATTCCCCCTCCCACTATTTTTGCTATTTGCATCGGGCGTAACAGATGAGTTCGAGCAAACTCTTTGCAAGATAAATTTTCGATCCTGCTGACTCTAAGGTCGGTGAGCGAACGTAGAATGACAGAGGCTCTTGCTAGGTCAGATACCTTTCTAGATGCTCTTTTTTCTTGTTTAATTTGTGGGAAGAACCTGTTGATCGCAATATTTGTAGCAAGAGCTGTAAAAATCTGGGTGCTAGCACTTTGAGGGCCAAAAGTAAAGTTTGCAAATACAGCATACCATCTCCAAGCAAGATATGATTCTATTATCCATCCCACGGGAATTGTAAGGATGTATTTTTTGTATTGATTCAATGGAGGTCTTTCAATCCAGATCCGAGCTACTACCGTGAGGGCTGCTGTGGTGACTGTTTCAATTTGATAGTCCTCTTGGTCTGTTCCAGAATTAAGACTTTCTGGATTCCAAATCGTTCGATTTAGATGCTTTAGTGCTCCTGCAGCAGCACAGATAACAGCAGATATAGTAAGTGGAAGTACATTTGCTTTGAGAAAGCTCCAGGCCCTGGAGCAGCAAGAAAGTTTGCGAGGATCTTCTTTTTGAAGAACTTCTTCCTGAAAGGAGGGAGATTCTGCTACAGATAAAGGGGCTATGTTTACATTAACGGAAGTTTTTTTCTCTTCATCAAACTGCACCCCCCTCAATGACGCAGAACGATCTAACGGAGCCGTGCCGACAATAGATACCATTTTTGACAACTTACTTATTAAGTTAAGGTTAAGACCTTACTATAAAATCTCTTATTTGCAAAAAAATATTTACCGTCGTACATTTGGCAGTAGTCTATACCACTAGGCCAATATGGAAACATACGTGGCATCTGAGGATAGCTTCGAGTGGAAGGTCTCGCAAGACACTTGCCTATAGTTTATAGCTTTCAGATTCTCAAGTTTGACAGAATGGATTAAAAATTTACCGCAGAGGCGCCGAGAACGTGGAGGGCCGCAGAGAGGTTTCTTCCGGTTCGTTGCTCACTCTTTTAATCCCATCTTTCAGTGCTGGAACATTGAAGTTGAGTAAAAGACCTTTTCGGAGATTTAACAAACGAAGATAAGTGAGCAATTGAGAAACATGAATATTTGAGATAGCTTCCACGGCTTTAATTTCAACCACGACCTGTTTCTCTACTAGAAAATCAAGGCGAAAACCAGATTCCAATAAGACTTCTCTATAAATTAGGGGGTATGAACATTGCCTTTCATAGGAAATATTCAGAAATTTAAATTCTTGTGCAAGACACATCTCATAGGTAGATTCAAGCAACCCCGGACCAAGCCGTCGATGAACTTCGATAGCAGCTCCAATAATCTTTCTTGTTGTTAAATGCTCCATTAAGGAGAAAAGTGTAGCTAGAAAAATGTTAAATATAAAATATATTTCTCTGCGGCCCTCCACGTTCTCTCTTGCCTCTGCGGTAAATTTTAATCCCTTCAACCAAACTTGAGAGGCAAAAATCTATAAACTACAGTGCCAGCCCAAATGGGCAGGCGAGAAGGTGCGGTCACCAGAGAATCCAAAAGGGCGATTTTACGGGTCGAAGAATTTTGCGAGCGACTCTAAATATCTTATAGTCGTATCTTGTTAATAATTATTCGTGGTTTAAGTATTCTAGAAATGATGTTAACCTTACTTAAAACTCTATTTCCTCCCCTTCTAAGCCTTGCGATCCTGATCTTGGGCAATGGCTTATTAAATACATTTGTCCCTGTAAGATTAGAGATGGAAGGGTATAGCGCTACACTCATCGGGATTGTTGTTTCCTCATTATACTTAGGGATATTAATCGGCTCTCTTAGGACTACCAGATGGATTTCCAAGATAGGACACATCAAGGCTTTTATTGTTTTCACAGCTATTTTAGCATCCGTAACATATGCTCAAAGTTTTTGGATTCATATCGGTTATTGGTCTTTTTTAAGGATTTTGAGCGGAATTTCTTTGGGGGGTCTTTTTATTGTGATTGAGAGTTGGCTTCTTATGCAAGCTCCACCCAACTTTCGAAGTGCGATTCTCTCTATTTATGTCGCTATTTTTTATGCATCATTATCTCTTGGACAGCTCCTTATAAATCTGTCAGATCCAATGACCATTTTCCCTTTTTGTATCATTACAGCCCTTTTCGTCATTTCTATTCTTCCCATTTGTATTGTCTCGGTGTCTCAACCCCCTTTAAGCGAACCGGTTCGTTTGAGCACCTTGCAACTTTTCCGCCTTTCCCCTCTTGGGTTTATCGGAGGAGTTACATCTGGCATCATTCTTGCCACAGTCCACGGTCTTGTTCCCGTCTATGCCAAAGAAACCGGGATGAGTCTTTCTGAAATTGGAACCTTTATGGCCATACTGATTTTTGGAGGATTTAGCCTTCAGTGGCCTATGGGATTTTGGGCAGATAGAGTCAACAGACGGTATGTACTGAATATGGTAAACCTAATCACTGCCTTACTTGGAATTTTACTTGTTCAGCTAGGGCCCATATCCCCTACTTTACTTCTAATTCTTGCATGGCTTTTTGGAGGATTCTCATTTACAGTGTACCCTTTAAGCATGGCTTATGCTTGTGAGAAAGCCAAAGAAGAACAAATCGTTGCACTTACAGGCGGATTTGTCCTTTCCTACGGAATAGGCGCCGTTGCTGGACCTGCAATTGCTCCCATTGCGATGCAAATTTTTGGACCCTCGGGTCTTTTTTACTTTATTTCCCTTATCTGTCTCATCCTTTGTCTCTTTGGACTTAAAACACCAGCTCCCGCTATATTGGATGAATGATATTTTCAAAGGTTTATAGTTCTAATCAAACAATTTGGGAAGAAAAAGAAACGATTCTCTTCAATGAACTCATTTTGTCCTGGAATGGAATCAGACCCAAACAAGGAAAATGGATTTTTTGGGTTGGCATAGGTGGCGAATGGCTGAAATATGCTGAATGGGGGCCAAACTATCAAAAAACATTTAAAAGTGTTGGGTCATTTGCCGAAAGCAATCAGGATATAGTTCTTACAAAAAATCTGTGTAACCACTTTAAAATTAAAGTAGAAGGTGAAGATCTCTCTCAGCTTCATTCCATGAGCGTCTGCCTTTCAAATTTAGCCAACTATAAACTAAAAATACCTTCGGATCTCTCATCGGTCATGCTTAAAGATGTACCTCGTCAATCTCAGCTTACTCTTGATCATCCTCGCAGCAAAGATCTCTGCAGTCCAACAGCAACAACGACTGCAATGAGCTATCTGTGCAAAAAGAAATTCGATCCCGTATCTTTTGCAAATTTTAGCCATGATGATGAATTTGATATTCATGGAAATTGGGTTCTGAATGTGGCTGAAAGCTACAACCAAACTCAGCTTCCTTGCCATGTGGAAAGACTCAGCTGTTTTATACAGCTACACGCGCAACTTCTTAAAGGAAGACCCTGTGTAGTCAGTATCAAAGGCGCGCTTGCTGGCGCACCCAAAATCTATGAACAAGGCCATTTGATCTGCGTCATTGGGTTTGATAACAAACAAGTCTACTGCATTGATTCTAATTTCAAAGACAATGAATCCACTTTTATAGGGTATGAAGTATCTGATTTTCTCAAAGCTTGGGCTCTTCGATACAATTTAGCTTATGTCTATTACTGACACCAGGATGGAACAATTTGAACTTGAGTTGTATAAGGTATGGTGCTGTCAATAATATAGGGATGAAGGGTGTCTACAAAGGTTCCCTCTGTCACTCCAAACATGCCCGTTTCTTGAATCTGGGTTATCGCATTTGTAATCGCTGCATCGACTAGTTGTATGTTTTGTTGAGCTGCTCCTTGAGCGCCTGTAATGATTGCTTGAGTATTTGAAGAAGGAGTTGGAGTTGGAGATGGAGGGGCAGAAATCGTAAAGATCGAGTAGGTCGGCTTGTTTGACGTAAAGTCTTGCCACGTCGTGAGGAACAGTCCCGTCGTGCTTGTTGCGAGACCAAAAGAGGAAAAAACATTAGGCTGTGCTGTGCTTGAGCTTGGGATGATAGTTGGGGTACTCCAGGTGCCACTGCTCACCGTGTAGGTCGAATAGATTGGCTTGGTGTCTAGCCACGTCACAAAAAATTGCTCCAACGTGGAACCAAAAGAACTGAAAATGTCACCGTTGATCAGCGTACCTGCGCCTGGAATATGAGCAGGAGTGCTCCAAGTGACGCCATTAAAGATCGAATAAGTTGGGATTCTTGTTACAGCCTCTTTCCAGACCGCGATGTACTGCCCTGTCGTGGAATCAAAAGAATTGCTTATGCTGCCACCGTCAACCTGATTTGTGGAAATTGCAACAGGTTGGCTCCAACTATTACCGCTCACTGTGTAGATGGAGAAGTATGCGTTGCCTGACGCTCCGTTATTCCATGTTGCAAGGAACTGCCCTGTCGATGAATTAAAAGAAGTATAAGCAATAGTATTATTGCTCATCGTATGAGAACCAAGGTCAGGGATCGCAATTGGAACACTCCAGCTGTTACTGCTTACCGTATAAACCGTGTAAAACGGCAGGCCTGTCACACCGTCTCTCCACGTCACAAGGAACTGCTCGGTCGTAGAATCAAAAGAATTAAAAATAGAATTGGAGCCAATTATTCCTGAACCTGGAATCGTAGCTAGAGGGCTCCAGGCGTCCCCACTCACTGTATAGAGCGAGTAGGTGTTACCGGTAAGACCCGTTGATTTCCACGTCACTAAAAACTTTCCGGCCGCAGGATCAAAAGAACTGAAAATATTACTAGAAAGGGGAGCTGCGACTGCGCCTGGGATATTAATAGGGGTGCTCCAAGTACCGCTGCTTACTGTATAGACTGCGTAGGTGGGCACTGATACGTTGTCTTGCCACGTCACAAGGAACTGCCCGGTCGTTGAATCAAAAGAAGACACAGTATTGGCCGAGTTAGCTGAGGTCGAACCTGGGATCGGAACGGGGGGAACGGGGGCCCAACCGTCAGCAAAGGTACTATAGATTGGAGCGAGACAAGCTAAGCACCACACTAGAGAAAAAAATGTCGAACAGTTAATCGATTGCAAGATCATATCTACTCTTCTTTGTTTTTCAAAGATAAAGTATAGCTCTTCAACAGATAATGTAAAGAAAAAACTTTATATCAGGAATGCCCCTGATGTCTTTGGCGCTTCATTTCAAAGTAATTGCTCAAGAAGCTACCCAAAGAGACAACGCAAGATGCTAGAATATACCCCTCAACACTTTGCACTTCGATCCCAATAGAAACCCATCGAATAATTCCGTAAGCTGCAAAGTTTAAAATCAAGGCAATCATTGCAATTCTTAATACAGTTACATCTTGCCGAATCAATTTTAACACGGGATGAATCAAAGAATTGAGAAGTCCCAAAATGGCTGCAAAAATCAAATCGCTTCCAATATGCGGAAGCCTTGTTTGACTTGTGACATTGAGGCCCGGCAAGATATGGTCAGCAAAAAAAACTGTTAGAAAGTTTATGACTAAGCACTTGAGATAATTCATAAGCATCCTGTTATACTCTTACCTTAAACCTACAAAAAAATGATTTACTTGCATAGAACAATCAAAAAAATATTTAGATGGGTTTGTCTGAGTTTACAAATCGTAGCTTGCAACAGCCCCGAGCCCCCGCCAGCCAATCATTTGAGGATTTCCTTTAATACTCAACCAACAACGTTAGATCCTCAAAAAGCGGGAGATTTTATCTCATCTACGATGATCTCTATGATTTATGAAGGGCTGACTCGCTGTCTTCCAGGAGGAACCCCAGAGCCTGCTCTTGCTGAATCGGTTGAACTTTCTGAAGATCAAAAAACGTATATTTTTCATTTAAGAAAAGCTAACTGGTCTGATGGGACACCCATCACAGCCTACGATTTTGAACGATCCTGGAAAAGAATTCTCTCTTCCCCTTCTCTTTGTACCTATCTTTTTTACCCAATTAAAAATGTAGAAAAATGTGTGAAAGGAGAAGCCTTTTTAAGCGAAGTGGGTATTCGCGCATTAGATGAACAAACGTTTTGTGTTGAATTAGAGCGTCCTACTTCCTATTTTTATTCTCTGACCGCGTTTCCAAGCTTTTTGCCCGTTCCCTCTCATTTGGACTCGACTGAGATGATTTGGAGCGGTCCTTTTTGTATAAAAAAAGGGGATAGCTCATCTGAAATCATCCTCGTAAAGAACCAAAACTTTTGGAATCACCAAGAAATTGCAATTGACGAGATCCATATTAGCATCGTTTCTGATGAGATGGCAGCACTACAGATGTTCGAACGGGGAGAGCTTGACTGGATAGGAGGACACCTCTCACCTCTTCCTTTTGATGCTCTTGAAGAAGTCAAAGATCAGATTTCATTTATTCCCAGTGCAGCTACAACCCTTTGCACATTCAATACACAAACCTTTCCTTTTTACAATGTCCACTTAAGAAAAGCTTTTTCTTATGCAATTGATCGCTATCAAATTGTAGATCACCTAACTCAAGCAAGTCAAATACCTGCAACCTCGCTTCTACCTCCTTGTCTCTCCTCTCAAAATCAAGAGCTTACAGATCCAATTCAAGCACGTCACCATTTTGAACAAGGATTGAAAGAACTCGGTATCGTCTCATCTGATCTTCAGAATATTGTCCTTTATTATAAGCCTGGATCTATGGAAAAAAGACTGGCACAAACCCTACAAAAGCAATGGAAAGAGGTTCTTGGAGTTACAATTCAATTGATTCAGCTCGACTTTAAAAGCCATGCTCATCGATTGAAAAATAGAGATTACCAAATCTCGCTTGCCTCTTGGATTGCTCAGTTCGATGATCCAATGAGTATTTTGGAGCGCTTTAAAGATAAAGCTCATTTAAAAAATTATCCGGGATGGGAAGATCCCATCTACATCCAGCTTCTCAATGAAGCCAATACTTCAGATGAAAGAGATGTGCTTTTGGAAAAAGCTGAAACCTATCTTACCGAGGCAGCACCTCTTACACCCATCTATCATTGGAATTCACCTGTTCTTTTCAGTTCTCGCATTACGATGACAGGGACAACGCCCTGCGGTGGAATCCTCTTCGAACGGTTCCACCTCGCCCATTAAAATTATGGCTCATCCGGCTATTTGATATCTGCCAATCAAGCTAAGGCAATCCTGAGCTTGATTGGCAGATATCAATGAGCCAGACTAATTTACTGTAATTGTTTGTTTTACATCGTTAAAACGACCTGGAACAGGAATTCCTTTTTTATCGAGAAGCTCTAAGCGAATCGTGTGCTCCCCTTTTTTTAAACCATATATGTAATATGGCTGCCATGACGTGATGGTTTGGTTAACTACGCCATCGATCGAAAGTCTAACTTTATAGCCGTCTGAACTCAGCTCAGTGTTGCTAACCCAGAAATCGAGCAAAATGGGTTTCCCCTCGACGAGATTCATGCTATCACTCGGCTCATTGTAAGTGATGTAAGGAGAGGAAAGGTCTACATTGTCATTATTGTTGTTTCCAACATACACTTTAATAGCTTGAAATGTTTTATCGCCTTTTAAACTTTCTCCAAAAGAACGAGCGGGAAACATTCGAATCGTATGCATTCCTTCATCAAGGCTATAAGGAATTTGGAATTTGTAGCTTGTATCGTAAAAGTAACCAGCCTCATTGAAAGGGTCTAAAGCAGGCTCATTGATTAAAAAATAAGGATAATCATCAATGACAACATGAACTGTCTGTCCCAGATCCGTTTCTACAACTTCTGAGGCACGCTCAAACTGTGAAGCTGCACCCAAAGCATACCCATCGATTCGAAATTGTATCCAGCTAGAGGGTCCCACATATTCACCATCTTTAGGAACAGCAATTCTTAGCACGATCGTATTAGACTCAGGAGTCCGGGGCACAGGCATGGTGCGAATACTAGAATCTGTCTGGGTTGGAGTTTTAGCGGCAATTGTAGCAAATAGGCAAGCTGCGAGAAGGACGTTCATAAAGACCCCTAGGTGAAGACTTTCTCATATCTTTTTTAAAATATTATTGCAAACCTTGAATTAAATTTGCTCTCTTGCGTACCTTCAAAGGCATGAAAACTCAACGCTTCTTTCACATTCTCCTCGTTACAGGAACAATTCTGACTATGCTGGGAGCTATTTTATGCTTTAAACAAGGCTTTTATCCCCTTGGCTCCAGCAATCATTACCTAATCTCTCAAAACACCAATACTTATTTGGGCCCCAAGCAAAAAGTCAAAGGTTCTCCGCAAATAGTTCGCGTGCAGATCTTGGTCAATGATGATCCAAGTCCACAAGGACTTCAGATTGTAGATGCTGAATTCGACGGAACAGATATTCCTCTAAAGCCACGCGATATTTATGGGTTTCGAGGCCAAGCAAGCTTTCAAAGCCGTCCAGGCAAATATAAGCTGAGGTGGAGAGTGAATCGGGATAAAGTGATTTGGCCGAGAACCGTTACTCACGAAGAAGAAGTGACGATTAATCCGCGCGATATGTGGATCCAAATTACAATCATTGGGGAAAAAGCGAGTATTTCGTAGGTTTATTTTTTCCCGAGCCAAGAGCAAATCCTTTCAGTGACTCTGGTAGAATAAAGAAGGCTTGCATGGCCAAGATCTTCGATGATGAAATAAGGTTTAGCATCAACAATCGAAGAAGTGGCTGGGACGACAACTTCATCGCTTTTACTCCCAATATGATAAAACCGAGTTTCCCGAGCTTGAGCCATCGAAACTTGTAGTTGCTGCACAAAATCTGAATCAGGATACATCTGTTTAGCATTAGGACCAGGGGCAAACCACGCCATGATGGTGCCACCTAAAGGAGAACCAACCGTAATCAGATCGGTCACCGTACCATTTTCAGCAAGATGAGTTGTATACCAAGCGCTGACGAGCCCGCCCATTGAGTGCCCGATCAAAATCAGATCTTTACGACCCGTTTCTTTTGCAATGGCATCCACTTTAGTTTTGAGATGTTCAGCATACTTAGGGATAGATCGAAAAGGATATCCCAAGTCAACGGTATAAATGGGCCCTAGCCCTTTATCTTCAAGCCGTTTTTTTTGCACGCCCCAAATAGAACTATTGTGAGCATAGCCATGGACAA
>Ga0207156_10306_pt1 | contig 11335 bp, 6 predicted proteins | sample Alteio_BWMinHeat_24_FD_153514 | JGI IMG/M metagenome (GOLD analysis project Ga0207156, IMG submission 153514) | Enriched cells from forest soil in Barre Woods Harvard Forest LTER site, Petersham, Massachusetts, United States -... | ecosystem: Environmental > Terrestrial > Soil > Temperate forest >...
AGCCGCTTTCAGTTCCTGAATAAAGACCATTATGTTTATCGTAGGCAAATAAACTATACGCTGATTGCGCAATCGTCTCCCAGGTTCCACCCCCCGTTAAAGCAGTACTTGAATAAACATATTGATTGGTTGTATTCACTACCAACTTGTTATTGCTCACAAACACATTCTTGACAGCACTGCCATCTGGTTGGCCATTAATCGCTGTCCAGGTGCTGCCATTATCGACAGAATAATAGACGTTGCCATTGGCTGTTCCTGCATATAGCGCGCCCGTGATAGCGAACACTGTATTGACAGCACTACCATCAGGTTGACTGCTTGGTATCCAACTACTGCCATTATCTGACGATTGGAATACACCACCATTCGCAGTGCCCGCATACAGCGTATTTGCCTGCACAAAAACACTATTCACCGCACTGCCATCAGGAGATGTCGTGCTATTCCAACTACTGCCAGTATTCGCTGTGTAATAGATAAAACCATCTGCAGCGCCCGCATATAAAAAATCCGCCGTGGCAAACACACTATTCACCGGACTACCACCAGCAGGTGCAACGGGTGTTACTGTCCAAGTAGCACCCCCATTACCTAAAGAATAATAAACATTGCCATTTTGCCCACCGCTATAGAAGGTACCGAGATCTATAAAAGTGACTCTGACAGTATGATTCTCAGTAATATTAGAAAACAAAAAAGAGATGCCGCCGGTTTGTGCCAGTGCGTCGTCCACAAACCATTGATAAGTGACAAAGTTCGTCTTAGGTACGCCACTAAATAATAAGCTAGTTCCCCGCGTCACTGTTTGTGGTGTGCTCGGATCAATCGTGCCATTAGGACCCGCACTCGGGGTAATGATAAATTTTGGCAAAGGTACTGTGGTAATGTTTAAAACATTCGCGGCGCCAGGTTGATAACATAGCAAAGGATCAGGTGCGCCGTTGGTTTTTTCTTGGCAAACAATAGGGCCCCCATGAACATTCTTTACCGTACTACCAGCCACCTGCAAAGTTAAAGTGCACGATTGTTTTGTCCCCAACAAAAAAGATTTAGCACAATGACCAGCAGAAACAATTTGGGTAATGCCAGGGATGGGAATCATGGTTAATCGATGCGGCTTAGTCGATTGATTTTGCACCGTGTACTGTATGGTGGCCGTACTGTCAGGGGCAATTTGAATAGTGGTCGCTGTCAGTGGTGTAAAAAGAAAAAGGGGTGCGCCTGCAAAGACTAGAGTTGGCATAATGAATGCCACGATCATCGCTATTATTTTTTTCATAGTCACTTGAGTTACTTCCTTATATTTATTTAAAGCGTCGCCATGACAGAAACAAAATTGGGAATTTGTGGAGACCCGAGTCCCACGCCATCATTCCAAAATTGATTTTCTGGAGCAATAGTCACCGATGAATCCCAGCTAAACGTAGTTGGAATCCCAGAAGCTTCCAGCGTAAATGCAGATAAAGGTGCGCCTGTTGGGGGGAGAGTTGCGCCACTAATAATAAGGTGCGGTGGTGCAATACGATTAAGCACGCGAGAATTTAATAAGGTGCTGTTAAAAATATAAAGATAAGGTGCTGCTTGGCCAATAGGATGAGGCACACCACCATTCAGGGCACGCGCTTGATTCACTAAGGTCAATGTTGCAGAAAATAAAGGACACGACAAGCTAGTACCACCAAGAACCGTAGGTTGGCCATCGAAGGATATAGTAAGACCTGTTGTTGGATCTGCTAACATTGCGATATCTGGAATAGAACGTTTATTGTGACTACCAACAGTGCCACTATAACCGCCGGCAGTGAAACCACTGATGACATTTTGCCATGCTGTTAATGGGACAATTTGGCTAATACCGCCACCACCGCCATATAAAAATCCACCTGCAGAGTAAGTGCCCCACAAACCTTCGAAGGCATATTGCCAATTCTTATCTACAAACATACTGGTACCGCCCACCGCGGTAACAAAAGCAGAAGAAGCAGGATAATTCACTGTAGGTTGCGACACTGGATCAGTACAGCGGCTGCTAGTATAAGTATTATCGCCACAGTCGCCAGTAGAAAAATTAAAGCTAATGCCATGCGCTGCCGCTATTTCAAGATGCGTCTCTACCACAGCATCATAGCCTGTGGGCTCCAGCTCAGACCAGCTATTTGAAACGACGTACGCATTACCGAAGCCACCTATAGAGTAGTTATTGTTAATAAGCTCATTGACTACATCTGACACTGTCGACAGCAAATCGGTTTCTGAGGGAGCAAGCACTAAGGCAATTTGCGCACCATCAGCAATAGTGTGAGCAGACTGAGTATCTAAATTTATTTCTTCATTCCACCCTGGATTGAATACGCGACATCTAGGCGCACCTCCTTGTGGACCAATCACAGTAAAGTTTGTACTGCTAAATAAGGGGAGATGATTCACACGATTATAAATATTAGCATCTGCCATAATTTCTCTTGGGCTATGCGTACCGCAAGCATCGATTATTACTATAGTTTGCCCAGTGCCATCAATCTTTGTACCGCCCACAGGTGCTATGTCCGCTATTTTATAGGCAGTTCGTAAATCAGCACCGGAGAAACCTTCTAATGAACGTGTCGTGGGTTGCGCTTGGGGAGAAAATGTCTTCCAAGCAAAAGACAGTGGCTGTGGTTCAGTAGCAGGAGTGAGAGCTGCGCGTGGCCGTATGACTGTAGGTTGAAAATGTTTAATGTTATCTAGACCGGTAATTTCCAAAACATAGTGCGCAATATCAGCTGGCAATACGGGCGCACTATTATTCGCATACACTGTTTTACCTTGATAAGCATAATAAGCTAATTGGGTTTGCAATGTGCGCTCGACTTGCTCTGCGCTCGCGGTCACACGAATGCTATGGTTAACAATTTCCGCTTGCATACCTTGCGCCACAAAATATTGCTGCACAGCATGTTCAGTGTCAGGCGTAGGTGCATAGTATTTGTCAAAAGTGCCTGGCGTGAGAAATTGTTGGTAATGCTGGCTATGCGGATCGTATAGGTCTTGCACCAGCTGATCGAATTGTTCTTTGTTTCTTAATTTTAACCAGACAATAAAATGAATGGGCGTTGCTTTTGCTAGTGGTTTGATAACCTTTGCTTGCGCCAGCCATTGAACCCCGGAGCTAGGCACGCGCAGATAAGTTTGTGCATGAACCATAGATGTACATAGCACCAAGAAAATTGCCAATTTTTTCACTATAGCCATTTCGATTACTCCTGCATTAAAGCGTAGCCATCACCGCCACAAAGTTAGGGATATAAGGCGTCCCTACGCCGACGCCATCATTCCAAAATTGATTTTCAGGGGCAATAGTGACTGATGAATCCCAGCCAAACGTATAAGCCGTTCCGAAAAATTCCAAGGTAAATGCTGATAAAGGTGCACCCGCTGGTGGTAGCATCGCCCCGCTAATAATTAAATGTGGTGGAGCAACCAGATTAAGTGCGGCACCATAAAGTAGTGTGCTGTTAAAATGATAAAGATAGGGTGCGGCTTGACCAAGAGGATGGGGCGCACCGCCATTCAGCAAAGACCGTGCTTGATTTACTAAGAGGAGAGTGCCTGAGAATAATGGACACGCTAAGCTAGTACCGCCGTATTGAATAATGCCGCCATTCACATAAATCAGCAGACCTGTCTGCGGATCAGCGAGCATGGCGATATCAGGTACAGCCCGTTTATTGTAAGCACCAATTGTGCCAGCCGTGTAACCACCAGCAGTAAAATGACTAATAGAATTTTGCCAGGAAACTGCATCTACGTTTTGGCTAATACCACCACCGCTACCGCCATTAAATTGACCATTAAAATAACTACCCCAAAGACTTTCAAACGCATAATGCCAATTATTATCGACAAATAAGCTGGTGCCACCTACCGCTGTAGAAAAAGCAGAAGAACCAGGATAGTTCACAGCGGGTTGGGAGCTCGCCTCACAACCAGAATTAGAATACGTGTTATCGCCACAATCGCCAGTAGAAACATTAAAACTAATCCCATGCGCGGCCGCAATTTCAATGCTGGTTTCTAGTGCAGGATCATATGCGCCAGGTTCAGTACCAGACCAACTGTTTGACATGACATATGTATGAGCAAAACCCCCTATGCGGTAATTGTTAGTGATCAGCGTATAAATCACTTCTGCTGCGGTTGCATCTAAATCGTTATCGGTGGGAGCGAGTACTAAAACAATATTGGCGTTTTCAGCAATGGTATGAGAAGCCTGTATATCTAAGCTTATTTCATCATCCCAGCTTGAATCATGAGCAACACACTTTACCGGCGTGCCATTAGGATTAAGTACAGCAAAGTTTTTTGAATTTAATGTCGGTAGCTGACTGACTGCGCTATATTTATTGGCATCCGCCATAATTTGTGCTGGCCCATACGTACCACAGGCATCGATAATGACTAAAGTCTGTCCCGCACCGTTAATGTTCGTGCCCTGAATTGGCGCGACAGCAGCAACGTTATAAGCCGCACGCAAGTCTGCGCCGGTGAAACCATTAACCGATTGTGTACTCGGTTGCGCTTGTGGCTTGAAAGTATCCCAAGCAAAATACAGCGGCCGCGGCGCTACCACACTCGCTAGGGCATCTCGTCGTCGCAACGCAGCTGGCCGAAAGCGGTGTAAATTATCTAGGCCAGAAATTTCTAGAATGTATGGCGCTATATCAGCACTTAATACTGGCGCAGTACTATTCGCATACACGGTTTGCCCTTGATAGGAATAATAATGTAAACGCGTTTTCAAAGTACGTTCTACTTGTTGCGCACTCGCTGTCACACTAATGCTATGGTTAACCATTTTCGCTTGCATCCCTTGCGCCAAAAAATAGTGCAACACTGCCTGCTCTGCTTCAGGGCTAGGCGCATAATATTTATCAAAGATACCTGGCGCGAGAAATTGCTGATAATGCGGACTGCGAGGATCATACATCGCTGGTACTAGCTGATCGAGTTGTGCTTTATTTCTTAATTTCAACCATACCGTAAATGTAATGGGCGTGGTATTTGCAAGTGGCTTAATGGCTTTTGCTTGCGCGAGCGCTTGCACACTCGGACTAAAGACACGCAAATATGTCGGAGCAGCATGTGCCTGCATGATACCGAGTAGGTACATGCCTATAACTAAGAAAATACCCGATTTTTTAGCTGTAAACATAACTGCTCCATGACTATACGAATATTCCATGCAAACACAGGATAAAACTTATTTTTGAAAGTGGCATCACTCTAAACTTTGTGTTCGCACGCTGTCAATTATGTCTTGAAAATAGATGGCTGGCCGCACTAACATTCAGGTAAAATGATTGCCATAACACTTGCCACTAAACCTAAGGAAGGGATTATGCAGATTAAAAAATATATCGCACTCACCGCATTGTTTACCTTATTTTCATTATCCACTTACAGCCACGCTACTCAACCTATCACCGTTTTTCTCGCGAAAAAAATTATCACCATGGATCCCGCATGGCCTGAAGCAACCGCTGTTGCTGTGCGTGATGGGAAAATTCTTTCGGTAGGTTCGTTAGCTGATTTGCAACCTTGGCTAGATAAATCTTCTTATGTGATAGATAAAACTTTCATAGACAAAATTATCATGCCGGGATTCATTGAGCCACATGCACATCCCTTGTTAGGCGGCACTGCCATGTCGCGCCCACTACTCACTTACTTGCCCATCCCTAATCCCTATGGCCGCGCATTTCCTGGTGTCAAAACTAAAGCTGCAGCCATGACGCTGTTGCAAAGCTACGTCAAAAAATCCCCGCCAGATAAACCCTTCATCGCCTGGGGCTATGACATTATCGCTATGGGCAGTCCCTTAGATGCAACTGAGTTAGATAAAATTTCCACCACTCAACCCATCTTAGTGTGGGATGCTTCAGAACATGTAGTATTCACTAACAGCGCGGCGCTGAAAAAATATCATGTCACTGGTAATAACAATATGCCTGGCATTAAGCTAACAGCGAATGGCCAACCTAACGGTCAATTTTACGGTGTGACTGCTGCCGTATTTATTTTGCGGCAAGCCTTAGCTGAAGTGCTAACACCAGAGTCTGCTTACCAAAATGTAAAATTTCTGATGGATCTCAGTCATGAAAATGGGTTAACCACAACGACTGAGCTCACCTTTGGCATTATCGATTTTCCGTTAGAACAAGCACTCTACGATAGATATTTTAATGACCCCAATACTCCCATGCGTTTAGTTGCCATCACTGATGCCGTGAGTGCGCAAAATTTTAAAGGCAAAGAGGCTGTCGCTTTTGTCAAAAATTTTCAAACAAAAAATACTGACAAATTAATGTTTAATGGCGTGAAATTTTTCTCTGATGATGCCTTCGTGAGTTTAAATATGGTGATAGATAATCCAGGCTATATTGACGGCCATCAAGGCCAGTACATTACACCACCATCACAATTAGCTGATGCTATGTTGCCTTGGTGGGATGCGGGTTTTAATATTCATGTCCATTCTAATGGCAATGGCGGCAATGCTTCGACTATCAATGCCCTCTATCAACTAATGCAACGCAAACCGCGCATAGACCACCGTTTTTCTATAGAACATTACGGTGTTTCAACTATGGGGATGGCCCATTTCATCAAACAGTTGGGTGGTGTGGTCAGTGTGAATCCGAGTTACTTATATGCGCGCGCAGAATTGAACACCCCTTTTTTAGGTAAAGATAGAGCGGATACCGTCGCAGCCTTCAATACCTTACTAGCTGCCGGTGTGCCAACTTCTTTGCATTCAGACACCCCCGTTGCTCCGCCTGAGCCACTGAAAGAAGTGTGGATGGTAGTGAACCGCTTAGGATTGTCAGGCAAAGTGCACGGCCCCGCAGAGCGCATCACTGTCGCGCAAGCCTTACGCATGATCACCATTGATGCCGCCTACACCCTTGGCGTAGACAACAAAATTGGTAGCATTTCCCCAGGAAAATTGGCTGATTTTACGGTATTAACGATGGATCCTTATGGCGTGCCTAAAGAAAATATTAAAGACATCAAAGTATGGGGCACAGTAGTAGGCGGTAAAATCTATCCCATCACCCTCCCAGGGAAGGCACATTAAAATTCAAGACAGCTTGAATCCCTGCCCTGATCTTGCTTTAATACCTCCCTCCTCTGCGCCCGTAGCTCAGTTGGATAGAGTATCTGGCTTCGAACCAGAGGGTCGGGAGTTCGAATCTCTCCGGGCGCGTGAGTTTGGCTAAAGCAAATTTTGTATGGATAGTTTTCTGACAGACAATATCAACGTTATGAAGAATGAGGGTGTGATTTTATCCACGCTTTTAGAGCAACACCAATTTTGGTTTGCCACCCCCGACCTTCATGTTTAAAATAAGCTATGACCTCTTTAGGCAATCTTATATTTAAGGCTACTTTAGTAGGAGACTTCTGTGGTCCTCGTCTTTTAGGGGCTGTTTTTTTGGCGCCATCCACTTTGTAAGTCGCGTGAGCAAACATCTTATCGGTTAATTCCGGCAGCTCGTCATATTCCTTTTTTTTATAGAGTGAGTATCAACTTTCTTCAAATTGCTCTTGATATTTTTTCGTTTCGCGTTCATTGGCTTTCCTCATTGAAAAACAGTAGAAAGTTAGAATTTTTCCAGCTCTTTTAATGCATCATCTTATTAACCAGCGCAATCGCAAGGGCTGAGAAGACTAATGTAAGGTGGATGATGACTTGCCACATAATACCCAAATTGGTCATTGCAGAAGGATCGATAAAAGTTCTGAGTAAGTGAATGGCAGAAATGGTGATTAGGGCAATGGCCAATTTTGTTTTCATTGAGCCTGCATTCACCTCTTCCAACCACTCTGGGTGATCGGGATGATTTTGTAAATTAAGTCTAGAGACAAAATTTTCGTAGCCACCAATAATCACCATCACTAAGAGATTGGCAATCAAGACAACATCAATTAAATCTAGTGCTTGAATCATAATTTCTGATTCATTTAGCCCGTTGATATTCAGCACCAAATGCACCAAGCCTAAACCGAATTCATAAATATAAACAACCAGTACCACGATGAGACCAAAATAAAGCGGGGCCTGCAGCCATCGGGATGAGAAGATGATTTTGGATAAAGTATTTTGATTAGACGCCATCACTAGACTCGCAAAAATTTTTTATTCACTGGCCTGCGCCAGAGCTGAGAAAAGATGATACAGGAGGAAGCGACCAAATAGAAACCCCATTCCAAAGATGGTATTTGCTCTTAGGAATTAAAGTAGCCTTAAAAATACTCTATTTTAGCCAATAAAAGGAGTTGACCTTCAGTATTCCTTAAGGTTAGCCAGGTAATATACAGCGATCAATTCTTAATGACTACGCAGTGAGGTAGCAAAGTGGATTCTAGGCAAGAAAAAGACGATCAACCTCCGGCAAAACGACCAGCGACTGGCACTAATAGTCCCATACTTAAACCTGTCGCCACAAGACCAGGATCTTCTCCAGTGCCGCGCGTAGATTCACCGATACCTAGCTCATCTGTACCAAGTTCACCGCTTACCCCATTTTCACCTATCAGCTCTTTTGCCTTTTCAGCTTTCGCGATCTCTTCACCCTCTGTGCCTTCAACTCCGCCGACCCTATTTTTTAATGCACCGCCGCCGGGGAAAGGGCCCGTTGGACCAAGAAGGCTCAGTCAGCAACCTATAACACCGGTACAGACAAAACAGTATGAAATTGCCCATGAAAATACGCCGCGAGGAATTATTCAACAATTACGGGAGCAAATATTGGAGCGCTCCGCGCAATTGAAAACATCCAATATACCTCTGGCAGAAGATTTAGAGGCTATCGCAGGAAAATTTAGTATGGATGTCGATAAGGATCCGCAGAGCGGTAAGATGATCTCTAATAGTGAAAACATTTCTGGTTTATTACAATTTAATCGTTACCCGCTGCTATACATGCAGCCTGAAGGGGCGGTAGCTATTAAAACAGCATTGGCTGGATTCAAGTCAATCGTTAGCAAATTACCTAAAGCAAAAGTTGCACCGACAATAGCATCGTCTTCAGAAGCAAAACCAGCAGAAGAAAAAACCGTCGATCCTGAGTTAGTAAAAGAGATCATGCGATGGATGAAGATCCTTAGTGAAGTCTATGTATTAATACAAGAGAAAAACGTCACCGTAGAAACACTCTTAGAGTTATATGCTATGTGTCAGCCACTGACACGCATAGTCCAAAGCAACCCTGAAACATTGCAGGAATTCCAAGCGCTCCAAGCTATGTTTGTCTCCCGATTAACATCATTTTGTGTATCGTCAAAACCAGAACAAATTCAAGCAGCGATGGAAACTTATATAGAACCAGACAATTTAATTGCTCTTTTAGACAAGCATCAGAAAACGAAATCAGACTCCAGCGTATATTATGATCTCTCTGCCTATCCAATAGAAATTATCCTGAATGCGTTTATGAAACACGCACCGGATCCAGATGCGTTGAGAGAGGATTACACAAAGTACATCGGGGTAATGGATTGCGACATACAAGATATGCTTAGTGCTCTCATTGCTGCTATGCATAAAAGTGAATATTACGTCACGCTCATGATGCGTTATAGCAGCATGCTATTGATTCTTGCTAACAACCCTAAGCCTGGAAAAACATTATTTATTGTATTGCTGTCTAGATTACGTGAGCTCGTACCTAATGATTCAGTAACAGGTGATATCCCTCCTATTGCTAGAGATATATTAAATGCACTCTATAAAAGCATTGAAAATTACAGGCAAGCATATCCCACTGAATTTACCTCCGACCCACGCACATGGGTAACTTTCCCTACTGCTGCGACAACAAATCAAAGCACCACTAGCAGCACGCTTATGAGTTCTAGTAGTCATTCTAGCGTGAGCTCTAATAATAGTAGCCAGTTAATCAGCAGTGCAACTATCAACCCTAGCACTGCTAATCCATCTAGCACCCATACCGAGCAATCTACAACACCACGGCCATCATAGAGGAGCTTAACCAATGGAAAGCAAAAGAAAAAATTCAGAGTCTGGTAGCAACGACCCTACAAAAGTAAAAAAACAAAATTCAAACAGTACCCCGCCCATACAGGCAAGAGAGAAACTCAACCTAACAATCACGCTACCTGTATCTTGCATGCCGCCATTGTCACCGGCAACTGCATTAGCTTTTTCATCTTTGGCTTTGCCATCCACACCTACACTTCCACCGGCCCCTGTAGTTGCTACATCCGCCACTGTTTTTCAATCTCCTGTAGGAGTTTTTAGCACTCATTGCACATTATTTGGAACAAACCATGATCAGGATTTGCCTAAAACGCCAGAAATACCTACAAGCCCGCTTGTACAAACTCAGCTGCAAATACCTGCAGTAGATATTCCGCAATTACGCAAAGAGATGCTCACACGAGCAACATTAGAAAGTACAGCCATTGCAGCTACCTTAAACAAAGTGGCAGGCCCTTCATCACAATCAGATTCGGATGAAAAAGCAACTGGCTTACTCCAATTCGAGCGTGATCCAATGTTCGCCTCTAAGCCAGAGGGTGTGGTGGCTATCAAAAGAGCTATACAAGATCTCATCGTCATCATCCCAACATTATCTGCACCGGCTGTAACCTCAGAGGCAAAATCCACAGAAGAAAAAACTGCGCACCCTGAATTAGCAGAACGGCTAGCCTATTGGAGTAGCTGCCTCACAGCACTATATTTTAGCTTCCAAAACCAAACACTCACCGTACGCACCATATTAGACCTCTATGAACTGTCTCGCCCACTGGCACAAATCACATCGACGAATAAAAAAGCAGCAGAGCATTTCCAACAGCTCAATACGCTGATAATCACTCGATTAAAAGAATCCTGTGAGTCAACTAATGCAAAACTCGAAGAGGCTATGGTCACTTACTTAAGCAAAGATAATTTGAACGATTTTTTAGAAAAACATTGTGCCACACGAGAGAACTCTACCACCCAGTATGTAGATCTAGATAACCAACCAATAGAAATTCTCTTCAATGCTTTTATGAAGCATGCAACTAATCTAGATTCACTAGAAGAAGATTTTAAAAAATATGCAGGGGCATTGCATCTATCAAGAAACGATATGATGAATACTATCAATAATGCTACGGATAAAAATGCGCTATATGCAGAAATAATGATACGTTATGCAGGAAAATTGTATGCCCCTGATGAAGGGCAACCTGGTAAATATTTATTTACAAAACTTTTAGAATCTATGAAAGAATTTCCTTTGCCTGATAGAGATGCACTGGAAAAATTCTATACCAGTAT
>Ga0207156_10307_pt1 | contig 11307 bp, 8 predicted proteins | sample Alteio_BWMinHeat_24_FD_153514 | JGI IMG/M metagenome (GOLD analysis project Ga0207156, IMG submission 153514) | Enriched cells from forest soil in Barre Woods Harvard Forest LTER site, Petersham, Massachusetts, United States -... | ecosystem: Environmental > Terrestrial > Soil > Temperate forest >...
AGAGGGTTACCATGCCGCCGGCGCTGCCTCAATACCAGTTTGACGTCAATAAGACCATCCTCGCGGGCACGCAGGATGAGCTCCAGGCAAAGCTGACTGTATTGCCGCCTCCCGGCTCGACTGAGCCGGTTCGCTTTCAGATCACCCGCGTCGAACTCGTGGGTGACGACTATTTCGGCTCGCCATCGCTGGGCGCTGTGCCCTTTACCTGCGAGTTTGCCAGCTCCAGTTGTACCTTCCGCTGGCAAGCTCCATCCGAGGAGAAGAAGTACTGGGGCTCGCTGGAACTCCAGGTTACGTTGAGCGTTGAAGGCATGGCTGGCGAGTTACAGGCCCTCCAGGCCTTTTATTCGTCTCCCATGGTAGCCGGTCGTTTCACAGGCAATTTCACCGAGCGCCTCGACAACGGCGCGCTGGTCATCGATGCCGGGGTCGAAGCCCAGCGGCGAATGCTCTGCTTCGTCAGCGCAAATCTTTATTCCGCCGACAATGAGGCTCCACTTCAATCTGTGCAGCGCCGTCTGATCGTAGACCCGTCCATGAAATCCATCCCCTTGACATTCTTCGGAAAGATATTCCGCGACTACGGAGCGCAAGGGGCATTCCGACTCCAGGACCTGAAGGCCCAGTGTGAAAACCTCCACTACCCGCCCGAATGGTTCATGGACAGTCAGGCCCACCAGGCCCAGCTGGAAGCTTTTCAGAAGAACCACAAAGCACCCCTGGAACCACAGCGAATCTATTTCGAGTACAGCGCGCACTCCTATGTGACCCGCCGGTATGCAAACACCGAATTTTCCGATGCGGAATGGCACTCCGCGGACAAGACCGGCAAGCTGGAAGCGCTCCGCAAGCTTGCCTCGGAACTGAATGATCCGGCGCTGGAAACACGCAAACACCCGCAGTAACCAAAACATGATGGCAAGCAGAACGACGCTGCGCGGATGAGCGCTCTTTCAGATAGATCCTAATCCGCGCGGTCTTCATTCTTGATGCGGATGGAACGCTCCCGATCGCCGGCGGTTCAAGCGACTCCCAATGGGGAGATGTGGAAACTCCCATGGATGCCCGTCTGAGCGCCTACGAAGCACGAGACTTCGATTTCGCACGTCGATTGTACCTCGTCCGCAAACCGGAAGTTGGCCGGTCTTCTTCTCGATTGGCGCATTGTCACCGAGCGCACTCATCGAGGGAGCAATCAGTAATGATATGTCGGCATCGCGCAAGTCAACCACCGACAGCTTCGAGCCAATTGTCAGACATATATTGATCGGTTATTGGTCTATGAGTAATTTCAAATTAGTGCGGGAATTCGCAGGGCGCAAAATTCGAAGCGCTCCGCTTCGCCTGCACGGGCGAGTACCTGAACCCGATCGGGGCTTCGCCATGGCGCGGATTCGATAATCGTTCGAAGCATCCCAAGATCGCAGAAGTTCAAGCCTGCGATGAAAATTAGGCTTTCAGGATGCTTCCCTCGCGCCCATCTGCTCACTTCCACAAATTCACCTGAGCTCGCGAATTCCCGTGTGCGATGGTTGATAAATTCGATCGCTGGATAAGTCTCCGTCTGCTTCAGCTGTTCGAGAAGCGAAGTCGTTACAATGACGGCCGTCACCGCATTCATCAGGCACTCCTTACCGCGCCGCGCCCTCTGCAATCCCAAACTGCTTTCCAGTTTCAAGCGAGCCGAAATTCCTCTCGGCCCTTAGCCAATTGTGGGGAGGGAGCCGGTGTGGCTTGCTTGCGTGGATGACTTCGGGGTCGATGTTGCAGATCCTGTACGCTCGCCTTAGAGCAAGGCTACGCCAAAGCATTCAAGAAGAACGATCAATCTTGATCACTCGCTACCTCATTGAGCACTGCACCGCTCCCGGAGCAGACAAAAAACGTAAAATCCTTATCCTGCCGCAATCGACCCGTCGGGAAGTTCCTTCCGTGCCGGGCGTTGTGCACGAAGTAGCCGCTTTTGGTCACTCGGCGAGGGCAAGCAGCGGCAAGGGTAGCGGAGCGGCACGTGTAAACCCAAACCGTATCTCTGATTCGTTCCTGGCCTGAGGGGCTTTCAATAGGACTGATTACCTGAATTTGGCTTCATACTATCGTCAGGCAAAGTGGTGTAACGCATGCGAAAAGCTTCCACCGACGTTATCAATCTCTCTTGCGAGGCGGCCGGCAATCAGCAATACGACAATCACCCAGTTGCGCGGGTCAATGATCATGTAATCCGAATTGCCACCATGACTGAGCCCTACCACTGGCATCGGCATCCTGATTCCGATGAGTCGTTCTTAGCCTTGGAGGGTGGCCTCTACATCGACCTGGATGACCGAACCGTGGAACTTCAACCGGGTACTATGTTCACAGTTCTTAGAGGCGTTCGCCATCGTACTAGGCCGATGAGTATGCGTTCGGTGAATCTGACATTCGAGCGCGCGAATGCCAAGAGCGAGACACTTGCGGCACCGACTGAATCGCTCTAACTGCGATCGGTACGCGAATGTCGGCATGGCGACTGGAATACCGTGCCCGGCCCCCGGTGAGGTTCCCGGGATGCTCCCTGACCCTGCGGCGTTTCCGGGGACTAATCGTTGCGATCATCTCTAAGACGCGTTCCATGAGCGGTTTGGGGTTCCATGAGAAGTTCAGCCTGACTGAACATCTGGCAAAGATCGGAGAGCCGCCAGATCGGATTCTGTCTTTTGGCCGTACATGTTTATTTGAAATTCTCAACCAGGAATAAATCGCTTCCTTATGGTCGATCTGTGAAAACAGGACGGAGCGTTCGTCAGGGGAGACAGTCAGTCCATCGCCAACTGGGGCGTTGATGAATGCGAGATCGCGAACAACGTGATCGGAGAAGCTCATAAAGCTGATCGCAAATCCGGAGCCCGCGCCACTGAGATAAACTCTGCGCCTCCCATGGCGAAGCACTCAAACCTGAGGCCCGGCTCGGTGGATCTTGTATAGAGGATCTGTTTTCTATCAAGCTGCTCGAAAACTGACGCGAAGCCCACTCGAGCGGACAAATCGGATCAAGGCTATCGTACCTGGAGCGCATAGATTTCCTGCGTGTCAAGCGCGCGTGTCAGCGTGGGTGAACCGTCCGGGGAAACACGGAGCCGAGTCCAGCTGTAATTCGAGAGTTGAGCAAAGTCTTTCAGGCTGACGATGGTTTCCACCATGCGATCGCGAACTCGAATCCGCTGAATAATAGGTTCAGCACCACCTGTTGTGATATAGACATACTTTCGATCCGGTGAATTAATCCAGTCCACGGGACTACCCGTAAAGAAGTTGGTTGATTTCCCGCTGTCCAGATAGAGCGTCAGAAGTTTGGTTTGCGTTGCATTGGCCGCCAGCAGGGTTTTCTGGTCGAGCCAGATGCCAGCGCCCTTGCCCTCCGATGCACGTACGAGGGATGCCCTCCCTGTCCCGGCGTCAATCATCTGCATCGAGTAATTGATGCCTCCGGAAAGAATGGTGATGAGAATACTTTTCCCGTCCGGCGACCACATTGGGTTCTGACTCGTCTCGTAGATCTTCTTTGCTGTTCCGCCATTTATGTCGATTAAGAAGGTTCCGGAATCAGTCGTGTAAGCCACTCTTGATCCGTCCGGTGAAATGAAAGGATTTGACGCCTCCACCGGGGGAAAGGTAAGTTGCATACGTTCAGTCCCGTTGCTGCGGCTGCGCCACACGGAATGATCCGGGTACGACAGGTAGGCTACCCATTTGCCATCATCCGAGAAAGTCGCGTCGGTTGCCGAAATCCCTGACAGGAGCGGCACAAACTGATGCAACTTCAGATCATAACGGAGCAACTCGCCATGCTGCTTTGAAGCCACAGCAAAGATCTGCTTTCCGTCTCGACTCGGAATGGCGCCGCCCGAGAACGATAGCGGCCCGGTTGTAAGGCGAATTGGTTTCGTTAACTTGCGGAAAACTCCTGCATGGATAGGGAGAGCCCAAATGTCCCATCGATTCGCTGCTTTCACGGAGTACAGGAGATAATTCCCGTCCCAACTCCAGTGAAAGCAGCATTCATTCGAGCTGGAGCTGCGGATCGTCTTTACTCCGGTACCGTCCACTGCCAATTCGAATGTCTCCAACTCGTTGGCGTTGTCACCCTTCATGTCCAATTGGAGAAGGACTCGCTTACCGTCGGGTGACGGCTCGAGAGAGGCAACTCGTCCAGGAAGTGAGACGAGCTCGCGCGGGCTGGAGCCGTCATGGCCCGCAATGAAGAGGTCCTTGCCTGTAGCAGATATGATTCGGCCGTCCGGTAAAGATCCGGCCGCGTCGGCTTCCGTGCTGCCGAGGGGCCGTGGCTCGCCCGCCGGAAGGGGCATTGCCCAAAGGGGAAAAGGCGGGGTCGCGCCGCTGCCGGCCAGGATGATGAGCTCTGACCCATCTCGCGTCGCACCCTCGATAGTGGGATTCTCGAGCCTGGTTTCGACCCGTGCGGTGGGCCCGCCAGTGACGGATACCTGCCCAATCTTCTGGCTCAGTGGCGGCCCTTCATTGAAGTAGATCCGTAAGCCGTCGGTCGCCAATCTGGCACTCCTGATATCGCTCGATAATCCAGCTCCCTTGATTTGGCCGTCGTCTGTGAGTTGCACAACGGAATCCACAACCGGGCTTGGCGGCGAAGTATGCCACCATGCAATCAGCAGCACCGCGCCGACGACAATCACCCCTCCCGCCAGAGCTGCCGATAGCCAACGCAAACGTATGATGGAAACCAGCGCGACTTTGGGGATGGAGATTGACCCTTGGCCGGTCTCGTCAGCAGGCTGCGGGGCGTTCAAGGATACCGAGTCTGTCGCTGTCTTAATCGGCGCAATGAACCGATAGCCGCGCCGCGGAACTGTCTCGATGTATCGAGGATTTTCCGCACTGTCGTCGAGTGACTCTCGCAAACGGCGCAGGGCGCTGTACACGCCCTGGTCAAATTCCACGAACGTATCCGCTTGCCAGATTCGCTGCCGCAACTCCTCCCGAGACACAATCTGACCGGGTTTCTCTAGCAACACAAGAAGAACCTGGAGGGGCTGCTCCTGCAGCTTGATCTTCAGCCCACGCCGGCGCAACTCGCGTGCACGCACATCGAGCTCAAAAGTCCCGAAGCGAATGAACGAAGCGGCATTGGACTCGGGCATAGGGTGCACCCGGTGGGGGAACTCGTCGTTAGTCTAGCATTGGTCGATTTTGCGGGCGTCAGAATCCTCCGCAAGCGATAGCGGCCATTGTGTTTATCGCGTGAAGCAATGGTTACAAACAGGTCAGGTTCATTCCATTGACCGCATCGGTGAACCAAAGGAAACTGCTGCACGACTCCGATTCCCGCTGTTTCGGTTTGGACCGCGGCGAAATCGAAACAACTGCGACAAGGAGATCTTCCCAATGTTCCTAGGCTCGGCGGTCGTTGCGGTCGGACGAAATCCAAAGTACCTACACGCTTTGAGAACGCGCTGCGAAGCGGATCGGCGAGATGCCATGGGGAAATCCACTTTACGCCATGTCATCAGCGGCCTCGCTTTCTTCTGCATGCTCGGTACGGCATCTGCGTCGCCGCCTGGCGCGGGTTCAGGACTCCTCTCACTTGTGCCTCCGGGCGCTGAGATTGTCGCCGGAATGACCTGGGGACAGCAAGTCAACTACTTGGTGATCACTCGAAACAACACCACAGATTTCTTCGATCTAGAGTCGATTTTGGGGGTCGATCCTACCCGAAGGATTGGTTGCGTAATTGTTGTCGCGGCCTCCAGCGACCGTGGTTTTCTGTACGAACACAGCTTGATTGCGAGCGGCCACTTCGATTCCCGCCATATTTTTAAAGCTGCTGTGGAGAACGGCGCGAAGGAAAGCGAGTATCGGGGAATTCGTGTGCTGTCCATTCCACCGCTGGAAAGGGACCAAGGCATCTCCGATGATGTTCGCTGGCTTGCAGTGATCGACTCACGTATCGCTCTCTTCGGCACCATTCCGATGGTTCACGAAGAGCTCACTCGGTATTTGACGGGGAGTCAGGCGGACGGCCTCCTCATGGAGAGGTTTTCCCGTCTGCATTCCAATGATCAGTCCTGGTTTGTTTTGAATTCGGCTGCCCTCCGAAACGAGATGGTTCGCCGGCCGTTAGCATCACTGGACCCGGTACTGGCGCAGCCGCATCACGCCGATGACGAATTCGTTCTGGGAATCCACTTCGGGAAACGCGTGGAAATCGAATATGAAGACAGTTCGAGTTCCTCCAGTGAAGGAGGAGATCAACCGCACACTCTGCCCAACGTTTCGCAGTCGACCCCTCCGGAAGCCAACCACCTAGGATCACAGTTCTTTGGCGGCAGGGTTACCGTTCTCCGCAAAGTGATCAGGTTTTCGAAAAAACAATATGACGAATTCATCGCGCAACAACAGGCGCGCGAACTAACGTACGTCGGGCAGACGTGGAGCAAGCCAACAAGGAAATAGGCGACGCTCTTCGCGTCGCACGGTAAGAACACACCCTTCCACCAGAAATGATGTGCTGCGGCGTACCTGCCCAGGCGAAGTCCCCCGGGATCGGAGGAGGAAGGCTTCCCTCGGGCATGGATTCTGTCCTGTACGCGAACTCAAATCGAAAAGGAGAACATCATGAGAACCACAAAGCACAAGAATCTCGGACTAGCCAGTCTGGCCCTAGTAGCGTTGTCGATCGTTGTTGCTCCCATCGCGAAAGCAGAATGTGGAACTGTTGCACATAACAGCGCTGGATTGTCTCCGGCATTGAGGAGCCTTCCCGAACCGGCGGCGGAGGGAGAAGAAAACGGTTCAAACCAGGCTGATTCACCCGATGCGGATCATGACCGAAACCATGATTCGAGGGCCACCATTCTCGGCCTTTGGAAGAAGATCTATTACTCCGGAGGAGTGCTGAATGATATAGGTTTGGACCAGTTTAGTGCTGGCGGGACGGAGCTCTTGAACGATGTGGGCGCGTTCAACACGGGGAACAGCTTTTGTATAGGCGTGTGGAAACAAGTTGGGCCACGGACCTATGACCTCGTGCATACGTTCTATGTCTTCGACCCAAATAATGCAAAGATTGCGATCGGAGTTTCCATTGAAACATCACGTCTAGTCGTCAGCCGCGACGGGAACCGGTTCACCGGAAAGTGGACCCAGGATAACTTTGATCTTTATGGCACACTCGTCCCGGGAACCCATTTCGATGGCACGATAACCGCCACGCGGATTGCTCCTGGACTCGAATATCCGTTCCCCTTGCCTCTCTGAGACTGGGGGGCGAGACTTCCGCTCGCCCCTCACCTTCGTTTCCTGAGAATTGTGTCGCCTGTACGCTTCTCCCCCCGTTGAGTGGTGGATCCATGGGGAGCTTCAAGATTCTGGGATACCAGCCTACCTGAGGTTGGGAGCGGGCGGTGTGAATCTGAGAACGACCCTCACATCGCTCCATACAGTGGGCAATTGCGTTCGGAACCGATGAGCTCGCAATCGGCAGATCGAATGAGCTCCTTTTACAGCTGGCCCAACTTTCCCGATCAATCCAGTGAAATACACAGACGGTTCGTTCGGCGTGAATACGGCTGCCGGAGAAAATTATCGGTGATTGCGAAGGAACTGGCTTACTGACGGCAGAGTCCTACAGACTCTATGAACCGGCTTCGGCAGAGAAGGGACCGAATCGAACCAAATCGCTTGGCGATTTCAATGGGCGTTGATGCTCCCCTTGAATGTCACGACCGGAATAAGCAATGAAATGTCGGCATCGCGACTGGAACCTCGTGACCTGCTTTCAAGTTTCGTGATGATTGAAGCCTGCGCAACCGAGTTCGCTATCCGCACACAGATTGCGGCGTGACACCGAGAAATCTACTCGATGCGACGCCGATCAAATAGAACATTGGAGTAATCATCATTCTATCGAATTGGCCCAACGCACCGGAAAGTGAAGCTTGTGACAAAATCCGCCGAGGCGCTCATTCTGGCTGGATTAGTAACGGCAAGTCGGCCAGTGTCAGGGAATGTGTATGGAGTTGCGTTTCACGCCATGCCATATTGCGTTTCCAGGCCTGGTTTCGCCTCACGATTTTTGCTGACAAGCGAATCCGTAACACGAGAGCATCGCGCTCATATGCGCCGTTGCTTCAGTCATAGTTTTTGTTTACGTGGCGTCGCATAGATTCATCCTGCTTGTCTATGGACCAAGCTCGGCGACGTTGGTACCACCAGGCCCAGAGTACAAGCCCGCCAAGAACCCCTGCCAAAGCAATCCAAACATAGGTTCGCATCAATGCAGCACCGTCCTCTGATTATCGCTCAAGCCTTGAAAGGCGGTTCTCGGGGTCGCTTCAAACATCGTGGCGGTCTGGCTGGAAGGATCCCACCAGGTTGACGAGAACGCTCCTGAGCATTTTTTCAGATTGGGTTTCTTCCTCTACTTCTTGGCTTTACTTCGCGAAGATTGGGTCGTTGATATCGAGGTGTGGAATGAGGGGACGTGGGATTCTAAGCGATGTCAAAGGACTTGAGCTTGCGGCAAAGCGTCGTCTTCCGGATCCCGAGAAGGTGCGCTGCCTTGAGCGTTTTGCGATTCGACAGCTGGTAAGCCGTAACGATCATGGCTCGTTCCACTTCGGCTAACGTGGGAAACTTTCCAGCCTCCGTAGACTGGGCCAGGACGGTTGAACCGAGTGAATTGGCAAGTTGCTTGGTCAGCCGGGCCTCCGCCTCGGAAATCAATCGGCGCGCCTCTTCAAGGCTCTGAAGACATTCCGGCGCATAGCGGATCACAACCTTTTCAACAACCTTCACCAGCGGCTCGGGCAGCGTCTTTCCGCAACGCCGGCAACTGGCCCGGTCACTCCATTGGACGAGTTCGCAGTTCCGGCAGCGAACCTTTTCCCTTTCCTCGCACATGATGTCGCCTCCCTCAAGTCGAAAATTGGCCAGCTCAATCAAACAGACTGAGCTGGACTTGGGTTTCATTGGCCGTCGGCCAGAGCACCGCCTTCTTCCGCCTCTTCGCCAAGGCACTCGGCTCCTGTAACGGAATACCAAAGGCAATCGCAGTAGCGGGCGGGATTGTGCCCGAAAGTGTATCGGACGTTGGACAGCCTGCGGTTTCAGGTAATGGATCCAGCGGCTTGCCGCGGCAAAACTTCCTCGCGTTTGCCGCCCAGCTCCCGCCATACAGCATCGGCGGATTCTCCGATCCTGGCCTTTTCGACTAATTCGCGTGCCATCGCGCTCATCAGGTCTTCGTCCGTATCGAGTGCCTGGAGCCCTTCGCCGGAGAATTTGCCTTCCATCATCAGGGCCACGAGCATCTTTTTGCCCATAAGGCGAAGGCACGTTTCCTGCATGGTGCCCGAATACGTGACGAAATTCACGCGCACAGGGAACCTCTGGCCGATCCGCCACCACCGCCTACTGGCCTGGCGCAGCGTGTGCAGCGAATAGCCCGTCTCATAGAAGTAGAGGGTCGGAAAGGCCAAGAGATCTAAGCCCGTCTCCACCAATTTGGGATGGCAGATCACCACCTCAACGCCGGCCTTCAACTGCCGGTCGTACCAGTCCTCTCGCTTATCGGTTGGAACAGACGAGCGGAGGACGGCGACTCGGATACCATCCTGACGCAGCACGGTCTCCAGGCGCAGTGTGACGTCCTTCTCGCCCGTGTAAGTCGCATAAATCTGGCAACGTCGCCCCTGCCGCAGTTCTTCTTTCACGTCGGCAACGAGAGCGCGTTCCTTCGCATAGAGAGCCTCCCGCGTGAGTTTCTCCGGTTCAGTCACCAGGAACTTCACATACTCTTTGGTCATCGGATCGAGCGCGCGCGCCCAGATCTCGTCGAAGTCATAGGGATGATCGGGGTAAAGAAGGAGCGTGTTGAGCAGGATGCTCATCAAGCTCTTGTTTCCGCGATGGGCTTTCATCGCGGAACGAATGTCCTCCTCCAACTGCTCGTAGGCTTGCTGGAGGGCGTCGTCCATGTCAACCGAAATGACGCTCTCGTCGTATCGCGGCAGATTGTCCGAGATGTCTTCAAGCGACAGGAAGGCGGTCGTGTTCATCAGAAACTTGCCAAAGAGCAGCGGTGAGGCTCCCGGCTTGCGGAGCACCCGAACTGTCTTCTTGGTCGCCCTGGAGCAGGCATTGTCTGACTCATCTACTCTCTCGATCGTTTCGAGGACGCCGTACTGCTCCTGAAAATCCCGACGGCCTTGCCCTCCGTAGGCGAGGCCCTCGCGCACCATCACATGCGGTTCCATGCGCCAGAAGATGTTGAAGAGGTCGTCGGCGTAGCCGCCCATCAGCGTTCCGGTGAGCGCAATCAGTCTCTGCGCGGCGCGCCCGAGCACGCCAAGGCCGTTGCCCTGCGCCGTGTCGCCGGCCAACTGGTGCAATTCGTCGGCGATGGCGAAGTCGAACCAGCCGCGCATGTAGCGTCCGATGAACTCTATAGGTGCCATGCGCTGAATGCGCTCTCGGTCAGCCTGCCAAAGCGCGGAGAAGCGGGTAGTGCCACCACAGGGCGACGTCAATGCCTCCGAGACTTTGAGCTTGTCGGTGAAGTCAAGCGCTGTGAGCTTCTGCATCTCGGAGTCCAGTATGGCCGTGCCGGAATCCGGGTTGACCACCCCGCCGAGATTCGGACCGGACTTTGCTTTGAGAAACACATGCTCCCAGAAGTAGCCCAGCTTGGCTTTGTCTTTGCCGGTAATGAAAAACGTGGGTCCGGGAAAGCGCCTCCGCCACTCCTTGCGGCCCATACGGCGCATTTCAGACAACGTGAGGCGCTTGCTCTCGTACACTGTCCTGCCTTTGCTCAACTTCACTTCGCAAATGCCGTGCGGCCGGCTTGGATCGCCGCCATTGCGCATGTCCTCAATGAGAAAAGTGCGAGCGCGTGGAATCGTGAGCAGGACCTCGCGGGCCCACTTGTGCGTGATATGCGAGGGGCACATCACCAAGGTTGCCGTGGGCCGTCCCTCAGCGAGAACGTGGATGGTGCCGAGCGCCATGAATGTCTTGCCCGCGCCACATTCGGCGACGATGCGCGCGGCTTTGGCCTTGCGGAGATATTTTGCAGTACCGGTGATGGCGAGTGCCTGAGCAGGAAGTGCCTTGCGCAGAAGCGTTGCAAGTGTCGGAGCCAGGGGGTCCTTCGTGCTCTGCAACGGAGGATAAGTTTCACGAATGCGCTCGGCCAATGCGGGGCCAAATTGACGTAGGTAGTCGAAGGTCGTCTCCATGGAGATACCTCCTGAAAGCTGTCAAATTTGAGATTTTGGTGGAACGCGA
>Ga0207156_10309_pt1 | contig 11299 bp, 7 predicted proteins | sample Alteio_BWMinHeat_24_FD_153514 | JGI IMG/M metagenome (GOLD analysis project Ga0207156, IMG submission 153514) | Enriched cells from forest soil in Barre Woods Harvard Forest LTER site, Petersham, Massachusetts, United States -... | ecosystem: Environmental > Terrestrial > Soil > Temperate forest >...
CGCGCCTGGAATCTAAGTACGTCCCTCTTTTACAAAGCGGGGCGGGAGCCTTGGCGTCCTGCCGTTCTGCCTAAGAACACTTGTTTCATCGGGATTTCATTCCATCATTTGAAACGCCGTGACGGAGATGTAGTCTACGCAAGCGTCGCGCAGGCATTTTCAAACGAGATCGAACCGTTCGCTTTGAAGGGGTCCACCATTCCGCGCCACCAAAAGCGAGACCGGCAACCATACCTGGATGAAACACAGGCTGGGGAGCTGATTCGCGACGTAGTGGATAAATACGAGGCACTTTCCGGTCTGACTCCTTCCAGAATTGTCGTCCACAAAACCAGCATGTACCAACCGGAGGAGGAAGCGGGATTTCGATCGATTGCGAACTCTCGTGTTCCGGCCTGCGAACTCGTGTGGATTCGTCCAACCGCCCTGCGGCTAGTCAGAAAAGGGATGCAGGAACCCTGGCGCGGGACCTTATGCACCATCGGGGATGAATTCTTCCTCTTCACGATGGGATATGTCTCATGGTGGCACGAATATCCTGGGCCATACATCCCTGCACCCGTCCAGATTGGTTCGTGTGGGGAGACTGACATTCGCCAGCGGGCCATGGAGATTCTGGCCCTCACGAAGATGAACTGGAATTCGAGCGAGGGCATCGGTAGATATCCAATTACGCTGTCCTTCGCTAAGAAGGTGGGAATGCTGATGGCCGAGCTTCCCGAGGATCAGATACCGAACCCGTCGTACCGGTTCTATATGTAGGTGACTGATTATCGGAGGGGCCGGCGTCTTGGCCACAATAGCGACATGCCTGTCGATCCGCACAAAGTCAATGTCGCGTCGGGAATTACCGAACGATTTTTGTGAGCGCGCTGTGAACCGCATCTTGGCGTGAGGGCTTGATACTGTCAGGCTTGACGAATGAGAGAGCGTGGTGCGGAAGCTGAGGCACGATGGCGTGGGCTTGTCTCCGAACAGATGGGTAGCGGGAAGAGCGTAGCGGCATTTTGTCGTGAGCGCGGAGTTCCTGCATCGCAGATGTTTTCGTGGAAGAAGCGGTTCCGCGAAGCCGAATCAGCGAAGTTTGTTGAAGTCGCAGTGAATCCGGCGTTGGAGACTGCACCAGCGCCGGCAACACGAGGGAACGCGATCGAGGTGCGGCTCAAGGGCGGTCGCAGTCTTGTGGTCGAGCCAGGATTTAATGTCGATCACTTGCGCGCGCTGCTAACGATATTGGAGAGCGAGGCATGATGGGGTTGCCGAGTTTGCGCACCCTGGATGGTGCGCAAACGACGCGGATCTGGCTGGCGGTCGAGGCTATGGATATGAGGTGTGGGTTCGATCGGCTGGCGGAACGCGTGAAGGCGGTGATCAACCAGGATCCATTGAGCGGCCATTTGTTTGTGTTTCGTTCTCGCCGCGGTGAGCGGCTGAAGATCCTGACCTGGGACCGCGATGGGTACATGTTGTGGTACAAGCGACTCGAGGCTGGAGTGTTCAAGCTTCCCCGGATAAAGGAAGGGTCGCGCTCGATGGAGTTGCGGCCAAGTGAGTTGGCGATGATCCTCGATGGGATCGACATGACGAAGCTGAAGCGAGTCCCGCGATACGAGCGAACCAACGCAGGCAATAGAGAGAACGTTGCGGTATGAGTTATCCGCTGAAAGTTATGGCATAACTTACTCGTGCCTGCTGCGCCGCCCAACTTACCTGATGACAAGGAAGCTCTCAAGGCCCTGGTTGCGGCGTTGATGCGCGAGCGCGACGATCTGCACATCGAGAATCTGCGCCTGCAAGTAGAGCTCGATGGCTATAAGAAGCGATACTATGGGCCACGGGCGGACCGGCTGCAATCAACAGGCGATCTGGCGCAGTTGCTGCTCAGTTTTTCCCAGGATCTGGATCGCAAACCGATCAACCCTGATGACGTTCCGCCTCATTCTGAACCAACAGAAGAACTGAGACGGGTGAAGCGGCGCAAGGGGCGGCGCCGGATCGCGGATTTCGAAAACCTTCCGGTCACTACGCATGTGCACGAGTTGAGCGCCGAGGAACGCGCTTGTCCATGCTGCGGCCTCCAACGCAAGCAGATCGGCCAGGAGGAGAGCTGGCAGGTCGAGTACTTCCCGGGCCACTTCGAGCGCATCCATCATGTGCGCAACAAGTACGCCTGCGCGGTCTGCGAGATCAACGGCCAAAACCCACAGATCGAGACGGCGGCCAAGCCGGAAGCGGCCATCAACAAGGGGCTGGCCGGACCGGGTCTGCTGAGCTACATCGTGACCAGCAAGTTCAACGATTACCTTCCTAACTATCGATTGGAAGACATCTTCGCGCGGCAAGGGTTCGAGATCTCGCGGGCGACGCAGTCGGTCTGGTGCGGCGACGTGGGCGACCTGGCCGAACCGCTTTATGAACTCATGGGCAATGAAGTGCGGGCTTCGCACGTGGTGGCCACCGACGACACCATCATGCCCATGCTGAACCCGGGTCATTGCGCCAAGGCCCGCATGTGGGTCTATGTGGGTGACGCGGCGCATCCTTACAACGTGTTCGACTTCACCCTCAGCCGCGGGCGCGACGGGCCGAAGTATTTCCTCAAGGATTACAGCCAGGTGCTTCTGGCCGACGCCTATGGCGGATACGACGGTGTGGTGGCCGGCAACGCCATCGTGCGCGCTGGATGCTGGGCGCATCTGCGCCGCAAGGTGATCGAGGCGGAAAGGGCGGCTCCTGAAATCGCCCAGGAAACCGTCGCCCTCATGCGTGCGCTTTACGTCATCGAAAAACAGCGCCTAAACGCCTCGGCCGAAGAGCGGCTCCGACTGCGCCAAGAGCAATCGGCGCCCGTGCTAGCCGAGCTGCACGAGAAGTTCTTCGACTGGAAGGAACAGTTGTTGCCCAAGCACCCCATGGCGGAGGCGATCAAGTACGGCTTGGGCCACTGGAACGAACTCAACGTTTTCCTCGGCGACGGCGCCGTGCCCATCGATAACAATGTTTCCGAGCGCGAAATGAAGCGCGTCGTGTTGAACAGAAAGAACAGCTTATTCGTGGGCAACGTTCGCGGCGGCCGTACCGCTGCCATCCTAGCCAGCCTTACGTCCACCTGTCGCCGCCACGACCTGGACCCACAACTCTACCTCACCCAACTGCTCGTCAACTTGCCCGCGCTCCGCATCAGCGACCTGCCCGCCTGGCTACCCGACCGCTGGAAAGCCGCGCAGAAAACACGGCCGGCCGCTTCGCCAGGTCTGAATCCCCAAACTTGACGGCCTGTGGTTCACGTAGCGCTCACCGATTTTTGAATTTACGACAGCCCAGTCCTCGGAAACAGTTGGCGAATCTCATTCGGGACGGCAGGCTTCTTGATGAGATGGAGTTCCGCTGCCTGGTGCGAGCTGAGAAGAATCGCACCGAGTATTTTCCGACCCTGGGAACCTTTGCCATCCTGAACCATGACGACAAGAAATACATCAAGGCCAGAGACGGGGTGGTCAAAGTCCGAAGCGCTTGAACGAATGCAGGAATGATGCGCCAGCCGCTAACAATCGAATTGACCAATAGTCCACCGTAGCCAAAGTCGGCCATTACGGAGCACTCATGTTCAGCCGGTCTCTGGTTCGGTGGATTCTGGATCATCTATGTCGAGTTCATCATCCTCCGCGTCTGAGAAACCCGGAAACGTCGGTCGCGGGAGGGTAGGCTGTTGCGCCTTGGCGAGATCCGAATAAAAGATATATGCGACGCTCCCAGGCGCCCATTGGGCGCTCAATGCCATTGCCGGCGACACATGGCTCTGGTCCGGCGGCGGTGGCGTCGGACCAGCGAACCCACGAACTCCCGCGCCCATGAGCGCGTTGCCCATCAGGGCGGATCGTGCGTACTGTTCCAATTTCTTGTTTCGCTGAGCGCACGTGCTCAACATGTGTATCGCGAACATAGGCTGTGTCAGCGCAAACCCCTTAGGACCCTCCCTGATGAAATGATTGAGGAGAAGAGGTCCGGCATCCCCATCCTTGTGGAGCAATTCATCAAGCGCAGAGAGCGTTGGGACATCTTGGTCCGCCATATGCCAGAAGATCGGGATGAGATAGTGGTCGAATTCCGGGTACTCCCCCACAAGATGCACAAAGGCCGAGATCGCATCGTTGTAGTCGGGGTTCTCCCGTGCCTCTCGGAGCGTCGACCAGGAGATTGATGACGGAATCGCCTTGTAGTCCGTGTCTGTTGCACTGTTATCGAGAGATTTGCGCCGAGCGATTCGTGATTCGAAGAAGCGGACAAGCTCAAGGGGAGCGACTCCCGATATACGGCTCATAAGGCTTCCGAAATCATCGCTGTCCAGCTCATCCACTTCGATCAGGTTGGCGAGAATCCTCTCCACTAATCTGCCGTTGAGAATCCCCGGTAAGATTCCAAACAGGCCAAGGTTTTCGCAATATTCTTTACCCAGATGGAAGCGATTGCCAACTTGTATGCCTGCATAAAGTTCTATACCGATCTCAGCGAAACCGGATAGGCGCATAAGGCGCCTCAACCCGATTAGGACGTACCTCAGCACATAGCTTTCAGGCCTCTGCGCCAGAATCGTGAGCAGTGCGATGTCCTCGCTTCTGGGGCTTTCCAATGGTGGCCCGGTCGACACAGACATAGCCGCAGCGCATGCCATCCGAATGTTTGTGGAGCGGGCAAAAATGGCGCCATAGTGCAGATACTTCCCCCGGTCCAGATCGCGCCAAGCATTCAATGCGAAGTTGGCTTGAGAAGCAAGCAATGAATCCTGATGTTCAACGAGGTAATCGGAATACCTTTGGAGGAACGCTCGATCCATGCAGAGCCGTGACAGAACGATCTCTAGTCTTTCCGGTTCAACACCAGCGTCCAATGCAAGCTGGATCAAACGCTCAATCGAGTCGATTTGGCTTTGTACGTCGGGGTACCTGTTTCCGAGGTCCGCAAATGCTCTCTCCTCCTGCGCCCGTCGTTCTGGCGATACGGTAACGGAGTTAAACTCCATTATCCCGTCCTCGTACTCACTCGTGCACATCACATAGAAAAGGTCGAATTGTTCGGCCGAAGGCAGATCTTGAAGTAGCGCAGCAGCCTTTTGCTTGACGGGAATCGATTGCGCATCGCGACGGCCAATCCACCGGAACAATTTGGATAATCGCCACACGAGTAGCAACGGGAGATTTCCATTCTTGATACGGATTTCCAGCAGGTCGAGAGCAACGAGGCGTTCCGCATCCTGCCACTTGTGTTCCTCTGGGGTCGGATTCGAGCGCAGCTTGGGATGGAATTCGGCGAGCACGTCTGCCAGCGAATCCATGGCCTTCAAGGCAATACGGGGGGATTCGGAGTGCAATGCACGTTCGACGACGCTAAGCGCTCGATCGCGCAGCCCCTTTATCGCAGGATAATTAACCGGAAGAGCCGTAAATGAGAATGCGCGGCCTCGCAAGCTCGTGTCATCTACTTCGCGGTCCAATAGCTCATTCATCAGCGTCAGAGGTGTAAAGTCACCGTCGTAGGCCGCTGGATCAAGGGAGCGCTCCTCTACAAGAGCGAGAATGCGTTCATTGAAGAGTACATTCTTGTATTTACGGTACCCAATGGCGTCCTTCAAGGTCTTGCGGGCACGGTCATGCACTTCGCTGGAGTCGTGTTTTGTGAGAATCCAGAGACGATTGAATGCGTCCAGTGAAGTCGATTCGTGGAAGATCGTCACTCCTAACAGACCCGGTATCTCAGCGAGGACATCGTCCTGGGTAATTTTGCGGCTGAAGCTCCATTCCCGAACAGATTCGGCCGGCTCATTCATAGCAATTTTGGCCAGCTCTTGTACCCGTTCCGGCTGAAATGCCGCGATGGTTGCGGCGTCGCTCAGAAAGCGTTCCCGTTCCGCCGCATTCTGCAAGCGGAAGCGAGCGTAAATTGAGTCCCATATCCTGTCTAGAAGTCCAGATTCGGCGTTCGCCTGGGTGATTCGCCAGTCCAACTCCGCGAAGTTCTTAAGGAGGTTGCCGAGATGCGTCTCCTCGAATGCACTGAACACAGCATCTGCGAAGCCGGTAGCCTCACCGCTGTTGCGAACCGACGCAGACTCAAGGAGGTAGTCTCCGAACAGGTCGGGGACAATACGCACACCACCTTGACCACCCACCAAAATTCCCCTGTTTTCCAGGTCGTCGAGCCCTTGCCAAACCTGATCGGGGCGCATAGATATGAACGCCGCAGCTCGGCCAGCGAAACTTTCGTCCTGAGCGAAGACCGGCTGGACAGCTGCAACCAGCTGTAACAACTCCATTCTGGATATGCGCCCCACTGGCAGGTCGCCTTCGCACTCCTCTGCAAATTTCGCGAAAACAGCTTTACGGAAGTCCTGGTCATTCGCCAAGAGTTCCGGGAGGATGTGTCCTCGGGCAATCAGCCTCCCGCCGACGACGGTTACGAGTGGCGTGTCCACCGACACCCGTGCCAGAGCTTCGGCCAAATGTTCGAACGCGGTACCCAAGACTTCTTTCGCAATCTCGAGCGAGGCAGTTTGTCCTGGCTCTTGGAGTGATTCGAATCGGCTGATGAAGCTTTCGTCAGCAACACGCGCAATCGCTTCGTCAACAAAACCCTGACCACTTGGCCGCGTCGCAATGACCAATTTCAGTTTGGCCGTAGTGGCGGTCGTCGCCACATAGCCAATGAGTTTCTCTAAATCCCCATAATGATGGGCATCATCGGCGATTATGACAGTGTCCGTGTCGGAGACCTCGCCCCCGGAGTTCTCTGACCATGCGCCGTGCGGATTCACCCACAACCTCTGCCATGCACCAGTATCACTCGACCAATCTCGCAGGAGCTTCGTCTTTCCGACTCCACCTCGACCGGAAAGAACAGCAATCCGCTTTTCTGGGTCGTTCAAGAATGCAGTCAGCTCGCTAAGGCGTCGCCGGCGGCCTCGTAGCGTCTGGTTAAAGTCGAACAACAGGCCGGTCGCACCAGCATCTTCCGCAGGGACATAGAAAGTTGGAATCCTTTCCTGAGAAGCTCTTTGTTCCAATATTTCGATTCTGGTTTCGTGATTTTCAAGCGTTGCATCCACGCGATCGATCCAACTACGCAACGCCGAATCCGCTCGGTGATCATCCTGAGTCGTAGTTGTTGCATTCAACTCTTGGATGAGCAGTTCGCTCGTCAAAGTCTTCGGACCATTCCTGGTCAAAAGCTTTATGACGAAGCTGAATAGGTTGTGGTAGGTTACGCGGGCCTGTGCCTCCGATTGTTCCGGGGCACGGTCCATTAGAGACTCTCTAACAGCCTGCTCGGCGGCATCGTGGTTGCCTGACCCTGTGGCCCATTCGAAGTTATCCACGATAGTGCCAAACACTTCAATCCGAGAATCGCGTAGAACCCCTTGGAAGGATGCCCAAGCTGCGCGCGATACGTCGGTTGGTTTCCGGCGCTCCTTTAGGTATTCCCGCAATAGTTCCAGAACGGAGTTTCTCTCCGCCTCTCCGATCTCTTTTGTCCGCAGCTTTTCCCAAACCTCAATGCCGGGACCGCTTCCGCGCCAAGGCTGACGCTCTTTCGTAATCGAAGCTATTGTCAGAAATCGAAAGCGTAGGTTTGCTTCGGGATTTACGCTGCGGTGCTCGCAGAAATTAGCAATCGCCTCCAGGGAATCTGAGCTGCGAAGCGTAATTGCGCGCTTCTTGTGCTTTAGTTGTTCCATCAACCGTTGCTTTTCGGCCTCATCTGCCCCTGCGCCGGTCTGGATAAGGTCAATGTCTTCTCCCGCTTCTAACTCAAGATATTGATCTGGAAGAAGATTCAACCAGCGCAAGATGGAAACATTCACCTGGTATACGAAACCGGCGAACGTCGCGTGCGCATCGCGCCGTGAATTTGTAATGATGCTCATCTGCAGAGATTAAGTTTACTCCCCATAGGGTGAAGGCCTCCTACGGGATTCTCTCTCAGGCAGGACGGGAGTAGCGAGGCACTTGTTTGCTCGATGCTATGCCACCCGCAGGTGCGAGCCTCTCCGCACTTCAGCTCCCGGCACCACCTCGTCCTGCGCCACCGCGTTCTTGATGGCGTCGTTGTCGGGCCGGGTCTCTTGGATGGAGGATTCCAGCGCCTTGGCGAGTTCGTCAGGGAGCAGCGAGAGCACAGTCTCCCAGATGACGCCTGTGACCCGCGCCTCAATTTTGCAGTAGCACTTGGGCACCGCCGCCTGGTCGGTGATCTTCACCGAGTCCTGGCCGTTCTTCTGCGCGCGCAACGTGAACTGGTAGCCTTCGATCTTCTTGAGGTCCCGGCTCAGCAGGTAGTAGAGCACCATGTTCTTGGTTCGCTCCACCTTGCAAGCTGCGGCCCGAGCTCGGTCAGTAAGCCGCGCGGACTCGCTCCGGCAATACTGCTCTCGAGCCTCCATGATGCGCACAAAGCGGCCGATCCGGTCGACCTTCTCGCCGTGTGCTTCGCAGAATTGTTGGAATCGGGCCACCAGATCTTCCGAAGGTCCCCCCCCCGGTCTCAACCTGCTCCTGAATCTCCTCCAGCAGTCCATCGAGTTCCATATCGATTTCAAACAACGAGTTCGCTTCTGCAATTGAAGCCATTGGTGTCTCTCCTTCTAAGACGATGGGGGCATTGCCGGCATCAAGCCGCTGCCTTCTGTTGCACGCAAAGATTGCGAGCGGCCTGATAGGCCAGCGCGTCAGCTCGGCTCTGCTCCAGATTTCCGTTGTGCCCTCTGATCCATGTCCAACTGATATGAAGCTTGGCATTCAAGGTGATCAGCTCCGACCACAGTTCGGGGTGCTGCAAGTGGTCTCCGCGGCGATTTCGCCAGCCGCGGCGTAGCCAGTGGAAGACAAAGACTCGCATTCCATAAATGAGGTATTCCGAGTCCGAATGCAGTTCGACCCGCGCCCGGTTTGGAACTTGCCGAAGCGCCTGCACTGCTGCGACTAATTCCATCTCCGAGATGGTCGTCCAAGGAAAAGCGCCTGACATTTCCCAACGTCGTTTCCCCTGCATCAAGACTGCCCCCCATCCACCTGGTCCCGGATTTCCGATCGCAGAGCCGTCCGTGAAAATGCGATATGACTGATACACAGAGAGCCTCCTTCCCCAAGTCCATTGGGGCGACCATCGAATAATCGGCGTGAGTTTGGGACCCTCGTTGGCTAGTGCGGATGCACCGCAACCCATCGACCCGTTTGGGGTTAGGCCGCCTGCATAGAAATGACCTCGCCGAACGGCGCCGAACGGCTTCCTGTCGAGGCCCAGAGGACGGGATAGGAGGGAGCGGAGGATGGGAATGCCCCGTAGAGGTCTGTCAGAAAGACCAGGGTCTGAGGCCGGATGCCCCGATCGTCGAGCCATTCGAAGCACGGACCGAACTCTGTACCTCCTCCGCCAACCGGGTTGAGATCAATGCGTAGTCCGGCTTCGTACGTTTCAACCTTATGCACCACTGCGTCGAAGTAGAGAACGTAAACGCGCTCCGGACGTTGGCCTTCAAGAATCGAGCGCACTTCGGCTTCAAATAGCCGCAGTTGGCGGGTGCTCACCGAGCCGGAGCAGTCGACAGCAATCGCGACCTCACCCACACCATCGCGCACCACTCCCGGCAGATAGAGCCCTGTCCAGAGGTGGCGACGGTTGGGGCGTATCCAGCTATAGTCCGCTGGAGTGGTCTCCGACCAGAACCGCCGCAATACTTCGCGCCAGTCGACAGCGGCCTCCGCCGCTCCTTCCAGAGTCCGGTTGAGGCCGGCTGGACTCTTACCCGCATGTTTGGCAATCGTCGTCGCCTGGTTGACCGCTATATTCCACTCCCGGACCTGTTCCTCAATGGTGGGAGTTTCCTCGTCTGGCAGAGGCGCATCGAGGACCTGGCCGATTCCGCCTTCAGTCGTGGGAGCGGACGGTTCATTCGCGTCGCCGGTGGACGACTGCTCAGAGCCCGATCTATTCGCTCCTAAATCACCCCCTTTGTCCTCACTGCCGGAATCTTGCGAGGCCTCCGATTCAAGCAGGTTATAGATCTGCTCCGCACTCATTCCGCGAAAGCGGTTATCGAGAAGGACTCCATCGGGCAGATTGAGTCCTGCATCAACCAGCAAAGGGTTGATAGCGAAATCGCATGCCATATTCCATCGTTTTGGATCGCGCCCAGAGCGCCGCACATGATGGTGCAGCGCCGGATGCATGACCTCATGAGCCAGTGTTCCGGCGAGGGTCGCCGCACTGAGCGTTTCAACGAAGTCAGGGTTGTAGTAGAGCGACAAGCCGTCGGTGGCCATCGTTTGAATCGACCGGCATTCGCGCCCTTTCAGGCGGAATAGGAGGGAACCGAAAAAGGGGTGGTCGAGCACTAGAGCGGTGCGGGCCTTCTGAATGCGGCGCGAGGTTGGCGTCTCAATTCTCATACTGCTGCGGGCGCCTCCATGAACGCGGACATGCGGATGAAGATGTCGTCGGCGGTCGGGCCAATCACGTTTTCCGCCGCTTCTCGGCCCCGCAACACATCGTCCATTTGGGCGACGATGTTGGCAGCGTCGGCCGCCGTCGTGACGCGCAGGAGGTCGTGTTTCTTGAGGTCCTGCGCTGAGTAGTTGCAAAGCCGCTGTTTGATCTGGTCCGCGAAGCGGTTCAGGTCAGCGTCGCCATTGACGTTGAGTCGGGGCAATAACTCAACGATGTCCAGCACATTGGTGACCAGCGAGCTTTGGAAGCGCGACTCCGGTTCGTTCAGCCGGTCGACCATGTGCGCGACTGCTTCCCGAACTCGCCTCCACAAATCCTCGGTCCCGCGTGTCAGCGACTCGCGAACACTTGCATCGATCTCGCGCGAGACTCGCGCCTGTTCTTCGGCCGACATCTGAACGCGGAAGTCCGCGCCGGTCGGGATGGGCAGGATTTCCACCTTCAAGCCAAACTTCGTCCGCAGCTTTTCCGCGACCGGGTAGTCCTCCTCCCGGAACAGGCCGTTCAGCTCTGGCTTGACCTGCTCGATGTATTGCGGATAGACCCGGAGAAAACTCTCGACTCCCTGCTCGAAGCTCGCTTCGAACTCACGCATCCGGGCCATGAGATCGAAATAGAAGTTCGCCGGCAAGAGACGAAACCCTTCGTCCGACCACGGAAGGGTAATCTTGTAGAAATACTGCCGGATCTGTCCGGCGACCATTCGAAGTTCATCCAGTTTGTCCGCACCGCGCAGCAGTTGCTTGTTGTAGCGGCCGGCGCCCTGGTGCGCCCCATGTTGATCCGCCACATCACGGCTGAC
>Ga0207156_10310_pt1 | contig 11248 bp, 7 predicted proteins | sample Alteio_BWMinHeat_24_FD_153514 | JGI IMG/M metagenome (GOLD analysis project Ga0207156, IMG submission 153514) | Enriched cells from forest soil in Barre Woods Harvard Forest LTER site, Petersham, Massachusetts, United States -... | ecosystem: Environmental > Terrestrial > Soil > Temperate forest >...
CCACGAATCAAACCGATACTGCGCAACGGCCGCCGGGGCGCCCATGGCGGCAGCCATTGCACACCAGAAGGCAAGAACACCAAACCGCCCCAGAGCGCGCGCTGTAATTGCGGGCGGTTTCATTATGCGGCAGAGCATCTGGGGCTCCACGGTTCAGATTTACAACTCCTTAAGGCGATGGACAATTCAAGGACTCGACCATAACCGACATCCCTGATTCGAAGCAAGAGCAACGCCCAATGGTCACCCGTGTTGCACGGTCCATGGGTAGAACTACCCTGATTATTCGTAAAATTACAGGCTCAAATAGGGTAGAAGTCTCGATTCCGCGCGGCGCGTTTTCACCGCATAATCAGGCCCGTGGCAGGCGCCACAGCGAATCACGGTGTTGAATCGAGCACCGAACAGTCAACTACAAAAGAAAGGATGGACTATGACCATGAAGAAAATAGCGCTGGAAGAGGCGATCACCACGGCGGCGACCGTGTCGTACGCGGAAGCGACCGAAACGCTGGTCCCTGAGGAGGACAAGCCCAAGCTTCAAGATAGCCTGGCGAACTCCGATGCGCGTATTGCCGCGATGGACAAGGCCGGCATCGACATCTTCGTCTTGTCGCAGACGAGCCCGAGCGTTCAAGCCGAAACGAATGCCGAACTTGCGGTGCAGCGAGCAAGCCAGGCCAACAAGGAGATGCTGGACGAGATCAAGCAACATCCGACTCGGTGCCGCGGTTTCGCGACCCTTGCCATGCAGAACGTTCAAGCGGCCTGTGACGAACTGAAGCGCTGCGTCGAGGAATATGGCTTCCTGGGCGCGCTCATCAATGGCCAGACGAACGGCCTATATCTCGACGATGAAAGCTATATTCCGTTCTGGCAGTGCGTCTCCGAACTCAACGTGCCAGTCTACATCCACCCGGCCGATCCAAAAACGCAACCAGCCGTCATGGAGGGGTATGAGATCATGCAAGGCGCAATATGGGGCTGGGGGACGGACACCTCCACACACTTCCTGCGCCTCCTTTTCAATGGGCACTTCGACCGCTTCCCGAAACTGACGATCATCCTGGGACACATGGGCGAGATGCTCCCGTACTTCGCCTATCGCCTCGACTCGCGTTATGCGGTGATCCAGGACCCGGTCAGGCCGCGCCTGAGCAAGAACCCGTCCGAGTACCTGCGCTCGAACCTGCTCGTCACCACGAGCGGCGTCTGCCAGGACTCAGCGTTGCAGTGTGCGATTGCAGAGATGGGAGAAGACCGTGTGCTGTTCTCGGTCGACTATCCCTACGAGGATGCGTCGAGCGCCTCTTCGTGGATCGATAAGACTCCGGTGACCGACGCGCAGCGCGAGAAGCTCTGTTACAAAAACGCGGAGCAGGCTCTGCGGCTGGCGCTTGCAACGCACGCATAGCCGGGACCAAAGCACAGATAGAGGCAGCAGCCGATCAGTCCTTACTCGTCGAGGCTTGCGATGCTTGGAGGTCAATAACGGCAGCGTGAGATCGAGAAGGTAACGGAGACAAACGCTTAGTTACGTGACGGGCCCGCCAGAGATTCATTCCGCCGGCATTGTTCGATATCCCCGATGCCCGGGTCCGTCGCCCTTTCACAACGGTCAAAGTGTGACTTGCGGGTCAGTTCAAACATCCTGGGGCGTTACGGTCCGCGCCCACGCCCAACCTTTGAAATGGCGCTTTTGACACACTCGTGACGCCTACAGGCCGCCTGTATGGCCGCGCTCCGTGGCCGCCCCATCGGGTGCCCGCAACCACGGGCTGACTCTGACGTGTCTGCCACTGAGACTGGGAAGCCAGGATAGTTTCGAGTGTGCGGGCTGGAGTCGCAGTTGAAACATTAATTTCATACTGTGGCTAAAATAGCTATTGACACCAGAACCCAGCATACAATAGAGTACGTAACCTCAACGCCCAAACTAGAGAAGGAACATTCGATCAAAAACGTCGAACAGGTTCGGCGCTGGGCGGAGGCGCGCCCGGCAAGAGCCGCAATGAAGGGGGAGAGAACGATGATTAGAAAAGGATTAGCCGCAGTGTGTCTATTCGCGCTGTTTCTGACAGCAGGATTCGCGACAATTACCGGCAAGACGGCGCTCAACCGCTCCGTTGGGGCCAAGAACGCGCTTGCGCAAGACACGATAGATGTCTCTGCTCCATTGCACGATATGTTCTACACCACGACCACAATGGGGATCACCCCCGGCGTGGATCTGCAGGGGAATCCGATCTATACGACAAACATCCCGGTTCCGAACTACGACCAGGCGAATGTTGTTTGGCAGCTTTCGTTCGATCAGGTTCAATTTGACAGTCTGAGCGCTGCCGACAACCAGCAGAATTACGCCAATCTGCAGCAGCTCCAGGCTGCAATCTCGTCCGGCAGCCTCACTAGCCTTGACGTAAGCTTCCTTGACAACTTCAACGGCGAAGCGACTTTCGGAGGCTTCACGGGAAGCTCCCAATTTGCCGAACTGGATCGCACCGGGGCTATGAATGTGCTCCTGAGCCCAGTGCAGAGCATCATCGGCGACACGACGCTTGGGGCGACCGGCTTCGTTTCCGCGTCCAGCCTGGGACTTGCGAATGTCCCGATGTTCTTGGACGGGCGGATTGACAGCGCCTTTAACCCGCCGGCGCCGATGCCGGCCAAACCGCCGGCGCAAACCTCGGCGACTTCGGCAACTCCAACGACGGCCAGCGAAAAACATCGGGGGCGGCAAAAGGCACAACGGGTGCAACAGCAGCAAGTGCAGCAACAGCAGCAAGCGCAACTTCAGTGGGGAGGCTGCAGTGTGCAGCTTGGGTGCGCGACGCCCGCGGGATTTGTCTGTCCGGTGCAAAAATTCGCCATTACCTGGTTGGTGATCTGCAACGGCGTGGTTACGGGTAGGTTTACGACCATGCCCACAAACATAGGAGTAAATTGCAGGATTCAGATCCAGAGAGGAGTGCAGTGGATGCCAGGAGCATGTAATTGGACGATTCAAGGATGGGGCCGCCGCCGACATTGGGTGTGCATTTGCATTTAGCAAACCCGGCTGGCTGAGGGGAACCCGGGATGCCGGCTCCCCTCATTTGGCCATATGAAAGCAAAGAAGAGTCGGCGGCTGAGGCGGCTACAGAGTTGAGACCGCATCCGGACCAACACATCCGGGATACCGCCGGCTTGAGCCGCGCGGAGCGCGCGGAGTCTCAGCTTCGAGGGTTCCCCCTTGCTGTTAGGCTGAAGCTGAACCTCCCCGACGTGAAAAAACGTGAAGTCGGGGGCCTCGGGGAGGGGTTATTCAGCGGCTGTCTATTGAATGTGGGTAGGGCGTGTGTATAAAATAGTAGTGCCGGGTTGCCGCTCCAACAGGCGACCGTGGACCGGCATGACTCTTTCGTCAGTCTTGCTGGGACCATGCGACACTTGTTCATCTGTACGCTGCTCTGTATTCTGCCGATACCAGTACTCGCTCAAACCACGCGTTCACGCCCTCAGCCGCGCAAAGCCAAGGGTTCGGATGATTCCAGGAACGCCGCCCCGGTGCGTGACTGGGAAAATCGCCTGATGGCGAAGGACCCGAAGGTCCGGGCGATCGCCGAAGCCACCCTGGTCGAAGGGGCTCCGCGTACGCTGCCTTTGCTGAGACGTCTCCTCAACCGTCGGAATGAAGACCTGAATGTGGTGACGCTTGAGATCATCCGGCGCATTGGTCCGCCGGCCATTCCGCTGCTCGTGGACCTGCTTCGGGATCAGCGGTTCCTCATCCGGCGCAGCGCTGTTGATACCTTGATTGACCTGGCGCCCGATACCGAATGGATTCAACCGGCGTTGAGACGGGCACTCACAGACGAGGACATTATGGTTGCGGGCGATGCCGCACGGGCCCTGGGCGCTTTGGGCCAGAGGGCCAGTCCTTCGGTAGGCGCTCTAGTCAAGACTCTCTTGCACGAGGATCCATACGTCCGCATCTACGCGGCGGAGGCCCTGGCGGTCATCGGTCCGAACGCGGGCGCGGCGACCGAGGAACTCGCGCGAGCTTTGGGCGATCCGATTCCCGGGGTCCGATGGGCGGCGTGTGAGGCTCTGGCAAACATCGGCCCGCCCGCGCAGTCCGCGGCGCCACAGTTGATCGCAGCTCTGAAGGATGAATTCCTTTATGTACGAATCTTCGCGGCCGGCGCGCTGGGAAGCATCCGGCCGAAGGGGAAGGCGGCCCAGGAAGCGCTCAGAGCGGCCGCAAACGATCCCACACTGCATGACGAGGCTGAGTGGGCATTGAATCGAATCGCTGGCGTCGAGTCTGGAGAGCCAGTCGACTCACCTCTTCTTCCCACGCCTTCCGTCGCGCCCCAACCCCAGACGACGGGGGCTCAAACGGGCAATCCTCCGGTTGACTGGGATACGACCACTGGGCGGAACATCATCTGGAGTGTCGAATTGGGAAACGAGACGTTTGGCCGTCCCGTGGTTTCCGGCGATGTCGTCTACGTGGGCACCGACAACGCCAGGCACATGAACCCGGCCTACCAGGAAGAATGCGGCGTGCTCATGGCCTTTCGGGCGACAGATGGCAAGTTCCTTTGGCAGGACCTGGCGCCGCGAGTGGAGCGAGGCCTGCGCGAATTCCTGCTGCCTTCGACGACAAGTGTGCCGTATGTGGAAGGGAACCGGTTGTACTACGTCACCGCCGAGTGCCAACTCCGTTGCCTCGACACACAGGGTTTCCGCGATAGCGAGAACAATGGTCCGAACCGGGAGGGGGGCTTCCAAGACCACGCGGCTGCCCACATCATCTGGGAGCTGGACATGTGCGCCCGCTTGGGTGTCTTTCCGCACGAAGCCACCAACAGCGAAGTGTTGCCCGTGGGGGATCTGCTGATGGTCTGCACCTCCAACGGCCAGAATGAAGGGCACACGCGCGTCCCATCGCCGCGCGCCCCAAGTCTGATCGCGGTGGACAAGCGCTCGGGCAAAGTGGTCTGGCGCGCCATCGGCGCGGGCGGCCAGGTGCTGCACGGCCAGTGGTCCAGCCCTGTGGCGGCCAACGTCAACGGGCGCATGCAGGTGCTCTTCGGCGGAGGAGACGGCTGGCTGCGCGCCTACGACGCGGCGTCGGGTCACGAAGTCTGGCGATTTGACGGCAACCCGAAAGACGCCCGCTGGCTTCCCCGGCCCCGCGTCTTTTCGCGCAGCTTTATCCTTGCTTCACCGGTCTTTGCTGACGGCCGCGTCTTCGTTGCGATGGGACAGAGTCCTGGGCACGGCAACGGACCTTCATTGATTCATGCGATCAGTCCCAACGGCCAGGGAGACGTCACCGAGAGCAGGCTGCTCTGGACTTCTCACGAGGTCGGTCGCGTGGTGGGAACGCCCATTGTGAAGGACGGTCTGCTGTACGTTGGGGATGTGGGCGGAACGGTTCATTGTCTGGACGCGGCAACCGGCGCCCACATCTGGAAACACGAGACGAACGACGCCATTTGGGGATGCCTACTGCTGGCCGGCGACCGGCTTTACGTTGGGAACGCTGAAGGCGCCATGACCGTTCTCCGTGCTGGACGGCGAAAGGAATTGCTGGCGGAGATCGAAATGGATGCGCCGCTCTATTCGGCTCCCGCGCTGAGCGGCGACGCGCTTTATCTGGCCACCGCGAAGCGGTTGTACCTCATCGCGGCAAAGCCTTGATCGCAAAAACGGCAGTCAGCACGGCGCGGCCAAGCCATAGCCCTTACATTCCGAACCGATCGCTTCGATTAGACGTCTTTTACGTCCTCCAGAGATACATGCTTGCGTAAGACCGCCAGGGTCGCCAGGCTTCTGCACGTTTCTCGAGCTCACGTGAAGTTCTCAGACCAAGAGCGCGAAGGAGGCCCGCATCGCCGGCCGGAAGCGCATCCGGGTCTCCCAGGGCTCGCATCGCCACGTATTGCGCGGTCCAACAACCAATGCCGGGAATCTCGCGGAGCTGCGCTAAGAAGGCGCCAGAGTCTACGATCCGTTCAAAGCTGATCGCTCCGTCGCAAACCGCACGAGCCAGAGCGTGAATCGTCTCCGCCCGCTCTTCGTCCAGGCCAATACCGACGAGTTTGGCATCCGCAAGGATCTCCGGCGTGGGAAACAGATGCGTGAGGTCGTCTGCATCGGAGATTCGCTGGCCGTAAGACGTTGCGATTCGCCCCACAAGCGCGGTTGCGCCATTCACGGTCATCTTCTTGCCGAGAATTGCTCGGATCGTGAGTTCGAAGCCGCTCCAGCAACCAGGAACGCGGAGCCCTGGTTGTGCGCGAATCCGTGAAGCCAACGCGGGATCCGTTCCGAGGCTCTGTGCTATGGCCGCCCAGTCCGCATTCAGATCGAACATACCTCGGATTCGCTCAATAATCAGGTACAGCGAGCGCGGGTCCGCAATCTGTACACGCACCGCAACCCCGTCGTGCTCCTCGTCGGGTGAAACCTCAAAATATCCGTGGCAGCCGTTGAACGAGATGGTGCGGCGATAGCCTCTCAGGTCCACCGCCTCGACGCCGGGTGTGGCGCGCTTAGCGAGGAAAGCCAACATGCCCTTCCAGTGGTACGGTGGACGGAAACGTAGATTAAGAAGATAGTGACCCTCCTGCTGAACCGTCTTCTGATGCGCCAGGCGCCTGATCTGCGTCGGCGTTCTGTTGTACGTTTTGCAGATCGCGGCATTGAACCTGCGCACGCATCCGAAACCCGATGCGAGTGCAACGTCGGTCATTGACAACCTGGTTTCGTCGATAAGTTTCTTGGCGAAGTGCAGACGGCGAGTCTTCGCTACCGCGCCGGGCGGCGCGCCCAGGTGCCGGATGAATAACCGTCGGAGATGGCGTGAACTTACTCCCAGTCGCTCCGCGAGGCCTTCCATTCCGCCGTCTTCTAAGCCGCTCTCCTCAATCAGGCGCAGGGCTCTTGAAACCGTGGTCGAAGTTCCAAGCCAGGCCGGGGTTCCTGGCGAACATTCCGGCCGGCATCGCAGACAAGGTCGGAACCCGGCTTCCGTCGCCGCGGCCGCTGTCGGCAGGTAACGGACATTCTTTTCTTTCACTGTAGGCACAGGACAAATTGGACGGCAATAGATCCTGGTGCTGAGCACACATATGAAGAACTTGCCGTCGAAGCGGGAATCGCGCGACAGCCGCGCTCGTGAACATACTTGCCAGTCCAACGTCATGACTTTTTGCAACTCCACCGCCTAATCGCGATCGCGGCTAACGCCGCCTGGGCAACCGCGTTTCGATTATAGCTGAGGCCGTCGGCCCTGTTGGACGTTTTCGGACGCTCTCGGACCGCGTTCGGACGGCGTCGACACGGATCGCCGAAAGAGGTCCGCAAACGTCCAATGCAACTGCCTCTATTTCGCTATAGTCAGGGCTATGCTTTTTCTTCGCGCTACAGTGCTCGTCGTTATCTTTTGTTGCGCGGGTTCGCTGCCCGCAATTAGCTCAGCGGTCGCACAATACGCGAACGCGGAGGCGATGGACCGTTCGGTCAAGCCGGGCGATGACTTCTACCGGTACGCCAATGGAGGCTGGCTCAAAAGCGCGGCGATTCACGCTGGCCAGTCGAGGTACGATAACCGCGCGGATTTAGTGGAGAAGACGAGCCGGCGGGTACGCGATCTGATTGAAGACGCGGCCGCCTCTCATCCCGCTAAAGGCAGCATCGCACAGAAAGTGGGCGACTACTATGCCAGCTTTTTGGATGCAGACGCCATCGAGGCTCAGGGTCTCAAACCACTGGCCGGCGAAATGGCAGTGATCGCAACGATCACAAACAAGGCGTCGCTGTCAGCCTATCTCGGCGCTGCCCTGAACATCGAGGTTGACGGGCTGACCGCCAACGCTGACCATATTCTCGGGCTGTGGGTTAACCAGGGTTTTGCAGACTCGAAACACTATGTTCCGCACATATTGCAGGGCGGTCTGGGAATGCCCGATCGCGACAGCTATGTTGACCCGTCGCCCAGGGCGGCTGAGTTGCGCGCTCAGTATCAAGCACACATTGCGGCGATCTTGAAACTGGCAGGCCCTCCGGGAAATGTCGCCGACCCGAACACGAGGGCGGCAGGTGTCTTGACGCTCGAAATAGGGATTGCGCGCTCGCACGCTCCGGATGCCGATGCCGCCGACGTCTTCAAGCAGAACAACCCGTGGAAACGCACCGACTTTGCGGTCAAGGCGCCGGGCATGGATTGGGACGCTTATTTTCAAGCGGCCGGACTTACCGGGCAGTCGGATTTCATCGTTTGGCAGCCAACGGCGGTAACGGGCGCGTCCGCCTTAGTGGACCGCGAGGGAATCGATGCGTGGAAGGAGTACCTAAGATTTCACCTGATCGAACACTACGCCGGCGTTTTGCCTAAGGCCGTGGCTGCCGAAGATTTCGCTTTCTACGGGACGATCTTGTCGGGCCTGTCAGGCGCGCAAAAAGCGCCTGAACGCCAGAAGGCGGCCATCGACGCGACAAACGGCGCGCTGGGCCACGCGGTCGGCCAACTCTATACCCAACGTTATTTTCCACCCGAGGCCAAGTCAAAGGCAAAGGCCATGGTCAGCGACCTGACCTCCGCGTATCGCGACCGCATTGCAAATCTCACCTGGATGTCGCCTGAGACTAAGGGAAAGGCGTTAGCAAAGTTAGCCGCGCTGACGATCGGCGTCGGCTACCCCGACTCCTGGATCGACTACTCGACGTTGGATGTTGGGCGCGGCGACGCAGTCGGCAATATGCGCCGTGCGGAAGCCTTCAATCGTTCGCGCAGCCTCACCCTGCTAAAGCAACCGGCCGATCCGGCCGAGTGGCGAATCGATCCACAAACAGTCGGCGCGGTGATCATGTTCAGCCCAAATTCTGAATTTTTCGCGGCTGGCATCCTGCAACCGCCGTACTTCGACTGCAACGGCGACACCGCCTCGAATTATGGATCGGCCGGAGCCGGTATGGCGCACGAAATCAGCCACAGCTTTGACGAACTAGGGAACATTTACGACGACAAGGGACGACTCGGCAACTGGTGGACTGCTGATGACCTGGCCCGGTATCACGCGGCGGCCGCGAAGATGGCAGCGCAATTTGACGGCTACTGCCCGCTTTCCGATCTTTGCGTCAATGGCAAACAGGTCTTGAGTGAAAATATCGCCGACCTGGCGGGATTGCGGGTGGCGCATGACGCTTACATCTTATCTCTGAAGGGAAAGGCCGATGTTGTGATCGGTGGACTGAGCGGTGAACAGCGCTTTTTCTTGGCCTTCGCCCAGAGATGGCGGAGGCTGCAAAGCGACGCCGCGTTGCGCGCGCAGATCAAAACCGACACCCATTCGCCGGGGGAATATCGAAGCGATACGGTGCGCAATGTCGCGGCCTGGTACAGAGCCTTTCAGGTCGCGCCCGGCGATAAACTTTATCTAAAGTCCGAAGACCGCGTCGAGGTCTGGTGATGCTCGCAACCTTACTCGTTGCGAGCGTGGGTATAGCCCGGGCGTCATTTTCTCGAACCCCTTCGTCATAGGGCCCCTGGTGAAACGCCTCTTCACCCGCGAAGGAGCCTTACTGGCTCCAAAAACTTCCAGAGAGCTTTTACAGTTTTGTCCAACATGGTTACTTCGAAACCGCGAGATTCGCGGACGTGTTCTACCTGCTGTTGGAGAAACATCGAAACAGACAAACAGCTTGTTTCGTTGACGCGAGAAGCGGCCAGTTGGTCCGAAAGGCTAACCTGAAAGCCATCATCCTGCTGAGGCGCTATCCGCGTGAAATCGATCTTGAGGAGTCCTACCGTGACCACCGGAGTCGGGGCGGCGAGCACCTCGGCTTCGGACGCCCGGTGAACGCCGTCCGGCAAGTTCCCGTTTGGCGCGCGGCCTAGATACCCTTTCCAGCTAGTTCTGCCCAGAAGTCAATGCGCTTCAGCTTGCGCTGCAGGGAGAACTCGCTGCTTCCAAAGCACCGCCTGAACTCGTTCCGCAAACCCTCGGCAAGATTTCCGCCATAGTAGGAAAAAGAATGCTGATAAACGGAAAACAACGGATTGCCTCGTTCGTGAGGCCTGTCTGGAATGTATCGATGTCTATTGATCGGTATGAGAGCGGGCACCTTTTCGAACTCCCTTCTTGCAACGGCAAAAGCCTCCTTCGCGGCGCGGGGCCGCTTGCCCCAATCCTCCCGCCAGAATGAGCGGTATTGAATCCTGGAGAACAAGCGCTCGTACGGGAAGGCGAGGCGTCTGTCAATCTCCTCCCTTCCGGCATTCCTCCAATTCACAAATCCGCCGGAGACAGGCAGTGCAAACGTCAGGAATTCCTTTAGGTCCGGGGGGAACAAAAACGCGTGTGCGGTTTGAATCGTCTGAATCTCGTCTTCCGAAAGGCCTGGTTGAAATTCGACGCCCGCCTCTCTAAGCACGAAATTGTAGAATTCCAGGTCCATTTCTTAAGGCTGTCCCGATTATCATAAGGATCCGTGAAAGCCAGCCTAAAAGCGAATCGAATCCTGATCTCTCTTCCCTTCGCGCGCACTCCTTTCAGAATTGAGTAAGGGCGGGTTTGAAACCAGCCCCTACTCAAATGCAGCGCGAAAGTTCTGTCTGGTGAGTCTGGTGAGCATTCACTTGATCTTAGGGGGAGTTTAGTCCAATATACCAGTGAAGCTCGCTGGTTCCTCACCAAGATGGCATGCCCCTCCCATCGGTCTAATTTAACTTCTTTTGGTGCGCAATATGAAGAGCCTGATTCTTGTTCTGCTGGCGGCAGCCGCCTGTCTGTGTCTCTCTGCTTCTTCTCAAGCAAACACATTTTATGTGGCAACCTCCGGACATGATACAAATCCCGGCACGCTTGCCCAGCCGTGGCTAACGCTGCAGCACGCCGTCGACAGCATCAACCCTGGGGATGTCATTCTGGTTGAATCGGGTACATACCTCGGCTGCCGAATCGGGAATTCAGGACAACCCGGCGCGGTATGTACATTGAAGGCGGATGCCGGCGCCAGCGTGCTGATCAATGCCCCAGGTCCGGCTAACCGCCACACCAGCAATATCGAAGTCGAATTATTCGGCCAGACTGTAAGCTATTGGGTGATCGACGGTCTGGAATCAGCGAACTCTCCGCGTTACGGGATCGATGTTCGAGTCACCCAGTTCATTACGGTCCAGAATTGCTTTACCCATGGGTCTGCGCTAACCGGCATCTTTCTTGCCTTTTGCGATCATCCATTGATTCAGAAC
>Ga0207156_10311_pt1 | contig 11232 bp, 8 predicted proteins | sample Alteio_BWMinHeat_24_FD_153514 | JGI IMG/M metagenome (GOLD analysis project Ga0207156, IMG submission 153514) | Enriched cells from forest soil in Barre Woods Harvard Forest LTER site, Petersham, Massachusetts, United States -... | ecosystem: Environmental > Terrestrial > Soil > Temperate forest >...
CCCGATGCCTTCGAGGTTGTAGTAGGGATTGTTGAGCGCCTGGATCTCCAGCTCGCACCCATTACAAGAGCCGGCATCGACATGTCGAATACAGAGGGCCCGGCCCAGGATCTTCAGCAAATCTTTGTGAAGCGTTTCGACGACCGGAATTTCTTCGAGAGGAGTTGGCGGAGTCTCCGTCAATATCCCCGTCCGAACCATACGTCTGAGAACGTCAAACATTCTTACCTCATCCGTCCTGTCCGCTGTAGGAAAGGTTGAAGGATTTGTTAATCAGGGGGAAATCGGGCACGATGTTACCGAGGATGGCATATTCGAGAGCCGGCCAGTTCTGCCAGGAGGGGTCATGCGCGTGGCAGCGCCGGATTCCGCCTTCTGAGCCGCTTTCAAGAGCGATCATCACCGGACCTCGCCAACCCTCGATCAGGCCGATACCAAGACGCTCTGGCTCTGCGGCAGGAATGTCAACCCGAAAGGTCCCGTCCGAAACATCTTCAAGTAGCGCTCTGCAAAGACGGAGAGATTCAACGACCTCGTCGAACCGCACTTGAACGCGTGCGGCCACATCCCCTGAAAGTTGAGTGACCAACTTCGGGTCCAGCTTGTCGTAGGGGGGCCAAGGATGATCCACCCGCAGATCGTAGCTGATGCCCGATGCCCGCCCTGCCAACCCGCTGACGCCGAGTTTCTCTGCCAATTCCTGTTTCAAGAATCCTGCTTCCCGGAAGCGGTCCTGAAGCCCGGCATGTTCGTCGTAGATGGAGCGTAGATCCGCCACGGCCCGCTCCAGTTCGGCGTAGTGAGCCAGTAGCAACTTATAGGCGTTCCCTGGCAAATCGGTGGCCACTCCTCCCGGCAAAATGTAGTCGAGCAAGTAACGCGCTCCGAAAACCGTGGCATTGCTTCGCAGTAGATCTTCTTTCAAGCGCGAGAATTGAGTTAGTCCGAAAGCGAACCCAGCATCATTCCCGAGAGCGCCTAAGTCGCCAAGATGGTTGGCGATTCGCTCGTGCTCAAGTGCAAGGCCGCGCAGGCTCACTGCACGACGAGTGCAAGCGGTTTGGGTGATCGCTTCCAACGCTGCGCAATACGCCCAGGAGAAGGCTACGGCTGAATCGCCGGAGACGCGCGCCGCCAGACGGTGTGCATCCTCCTGCAGCATCCCTTCAAATCGCTTCGCGATTCCTTTGTGTGTGTATCCAAGGCGCTCTTCGAGCCGTAAGACCTTCTCGCCAACGACAGAGAAGCGAAAATGCCCCGGCTCGATTATTCCGGCGTGGACCGGGCCAACGGCGATCTCATGCACGCCATCGCCTTCCACCTGGACAAACGGATAGGGTTCGGACACAAGCGGATAATGTAATCTTCCTTCGACGTTTCGACGCAGTGGAAAGGCCGTCTCGGGCCAGCCGCCATGGCGGAGCCAGCTACGCTTATCCGTCGCGGTGCTGCAGATTCCAAGCAGGTCGTACGTCGCGCGTTCCATTCGCGACGCCGTTGGAAACAGATCCGCGAGACTCGGATAGGTGGGGTGAGTTCCACCCTCCATCTCATGCTCGAGCATTATCACTCTGCCTTCTGGAAGCAAGAAAACAGCGTAGATACGGAATTGGCCGTCCCGATCGCGATCATCCGCCCCCCAGAGAGTGAGAAAACGTCCGCCGGCCTCGCACAACTCTTCGGCGGCCTGGCGCCACCGCACCGCACCGAACTTCACTGAGCCGCAGTTCAGATTCGATGGAAGTTGTTTCATCGAATACCCCAGGAAATCAAAACTCATATGCATCACCCAATCAGCCGTGCGGCGGCGCGATACCAGTCAGCGAGCGCCGGCGGCATGTACAGCCCAAGTGTCAGCACCATGGCGAGATGGACGAATACCGGCAGCAGTGCCGGAGAGTGCGGCAACGGTGGCGCATTGCTGTCACCGAATACCATGGGCTGAACCCGGCTGAAGATTGCGGCGAATGCCACTCCAAGCGCAAGCAGCAGCAATGGTGTGGTCCATGGATGCTCCCGCATAGCCGTCGTAAGAATGAGAAACTCGCTCGCAAACACTCCAAACGGAGGCATGCCTAGAATGGCAAGCGATCCCAGCCCGAGGCCCCAGCCAATAGTCGGACTGATGCCGAGCAAGCCTCGAATTCCGTCCATCTGCTGAGTGCCGGCGGTCTGCGATGCATGCCCCGCCGTGAAGAAGATCGATGACTTTGTAAGTGAGTGAACCGTCATATGTAACAGCGCCGCAAAATTGGCTACGGGGCCGCCCAATCCGAATGCGAAGGTGATGATGCCCATGTGCTCAATGGAGGAATAGCCAAACAGCCGCTTGATGTCTCGTTGCCTCCAGAGGAAGAATGAGGCGAGCACCGCCGACAGAAGTCCAAAGGTCATCAGCATTCGACCCGGAAGAGATGCACCCACGGAGCCCTCGGCAAGGATCTTGCAGCGGATGACGGCATAGAGAGCGACATTCAGAAGAAGTCCGGAAAGAACTGCGGACACTGGAGTCGGTCCTTCCGCGTGAGCGTCCGGAAGCCAGTTGTGTAGGGGAGCAAGCCCGACCTTGGTCCCATAACCGACCAGAAGAAAGACAAACGCTAACCCCATCACCCGTGGTTCAAGTTGCCCCTTCACGGCATTGAGATGCGTCCAGAGCAGCGCGGTCATGCCTTCGCGCCCGAGGGCGTGCTCTGCGGCAAAATACAGCAGGATCGTGCCAAACAATGCCTGAGCAATGCCCACGCCACACAAGATGAAATACTTCCAAGCCGCTTCGAGGCTCGCTCGCGTACGGTAAAGCGAAACCAGCAAGACAGTGGAGAGCGTGGCGGCTTCCATCGCCACCCAAAGCAGACCCATGTTGTTGGTTAACAGCGCCAACAGCATGGCTGCCATGAAGAGTTGATACATGCTGTGGTAGAGGCGCAGTCGGCGCTGAGTGACGCGCCCGTGATGCTCTTCAATGCGCATGTACGGGCCTGAAAAGAGCGCCGTCGTGAACCCGACAAACGCGGTCAATGCGACGAGAAAGACATTGAACGAATCGACAAAGAATTGGTCGTGCCCAACCAGCATCGGGCCGTACCAGATAACACGCAAGACCAGGAATGACGACGCGATCAGCGTGGCAAGACTCATGCCGGAATTGAGCTCCGCCGCGAAACGGCGTGCGCCGAAGAAGGCCAGCAAAATGGCCCCCAACAGCGGCAAGCCCAGAACCAGATAAATCTCCACGCTATTCCTCCTTGAGCGATTCCAGATGATGCAGATCGAGGCTGTCGAACTGCTCTCGAATCTGGAAGAAGAAAATGCCGAGAATAAATACGCCCACCAGCAGGTCAAGTGCGATGCCGAGTTCGATGACCATGGGCATCCCATACGTTGCGCTGGTGGCCGCGAAGAACAATCCATTCTCCATGGCGAGAAACCCAATAACCTGCGACACGGCCTTGCGACGAGTGATCATCATCAGGAAGGCGAGCAGGATGACGCTGAGTGCGATTCCAATGTTGTGACGCGTGACTGTCGTGGCCAGCATGGTAATTGGCTGCGCCAGACCAAAGGAGAAGATCACCAGCACCAGTCCCACCAGCATGGTGGTCGGAACGTTGACTAACGGTTCGCTGTCCCACTGGGCTCCGAGCCGGTTGATTAACCTGTGCAGGATCAGGGGAAGCACGATCACTTTCAGGATCAGGGTGAGTGCTGCCGAGTAATATGGCTCCCGCAACCCGGAACTATAAGCCACGATCAACGTCGAAAGAAAGAGGATGCCGCCCTGCCATGCAAACAGAATGATCAGCCGCTGCGTGCGTCGCGCCGACAACATTGCAAAAGAGATCAGCAGCAGACCTGCAGCGAGAACCTTGAGTAATTGCGAGATTAAGGGGGACATGTGCATCTTGTTCAGACTCCCTGGAGAAGGTGGACGAGCAATCCGAGCACCGCGAGCAGAAAGGACATTGCCAGATATTCCGGAGCACGAAAGATGCGTAGCTTGGCCGACAACGACTCGATGAGCGCTAACGCGGCACCGGCGACCACGAGTTTTCCTATCAGAGCTGCAATAGCCAGCAACAGAGGCACGCCACCATCTGCTCCGTGCGTCGCGATACCCCAAGGGACAAACAGAGCGAATCCCATGCACGCGTAGTTGAAGAGCTTGAGACTCGATGCCCACTCGACAAGAGCAAGATGGCGGGCGGAATATTCCAGAATCATGGACTCATGAATCATCGTGAGTTCGAGATGGGTCGCCGGATTGTCAATCGGGATTCGGGCGTTTTCGGCGAGAAGCACCATGACAAAGGCGACGGCCGCGAAGATCACACTCGGATCAACAACAGATCGAGGTGCGCTCGCACCCTCGACCAGGCTCGGGAGCGCTGTTCTTCCATAGAGCAAAAACGCATTAAAGAGCACCATTAAGAGCGCGGGTTCGGCAAGGAACCCGATCATCATCTCCCGTCGTGCCCCAAGCGTACCGAATGCTGTGCCGATATCCATTGCAGCCAGGGAGAGGAAGACACGCGCAGTGGCAAAAAGGCCAATGAGAGCAATCGAGTCGGCTACGCGCGCAAATGGAAGATCGGTAACCAACGAGGGTATGATTCCCGCTGCCAGGACCATCGTTCCGAACAATACATACGGCGTCGCCCGAAAGAGCGGCGATGCATCCGTGGCCAGAGCCACCTCTTTATGGAAGAGTTTGCGCAACATTAGAAAGGGCTGCCACAGGGGAGGCGCAGATCGGCTCTGCATCCAGGCACGGCACTGAGCAATCCAGCCGCTGAATAGTGGCGCGATCGCAATGGCCAGTCCAATCTCTACGAATTGTCGAACAAAGCTGATTCCTCTCATAAGACAAATACCAACAAGGCGAGCAACGTCATGAAGCTATAGAGCAGATAGATCGACAGTCGGCCGCCTTGAAGAATGCTCACTGCATCCGCGAGGCCTTGTACGCCGCGAGCAATGGGTAGATAAATCCCGCGCCACAGCCGATCCTCGAGATAAATGCGATATCGCGGGACACTGTCGGTCGGCGCAGGCATATCGCGTTCCATGCGAAAGAAAATGCCGAACATATGACGGATGGGTTGACCGAAACCTTCCGCCGTATCCTGCATGCGGGGCGTCTGCCATGGATAGCCGCAATCCCAGGCGGGAGTGCGGCGTACGCGCCCGTGAGCAAGAAGACGTACCAGCACGAAGGTGACACCGACAACACCGACGATTCCACAGAGTAGAATCAAGCCGCTATAGGAAGCCTGTTCCGGCGCAATCGGGGCAATCCACCAGACGGTAGATCCGGACGCGACCGCCTGCTTCAATAGATTCTGCGTGACTCTTGCTGCCGCACCTAATGCCAGCTGAGGCAACACGCCGATCAAAATGCAGCCCAACGCCAGCCAGCCAAGTCCAAGGCGTTCGAGCCAATTGGCGTCATGCGCGTTCACAAGGGAGGCTTCTCGCGGTTGTCCCAGGAAGATGACCCCATAAAACTTCACCATCACATAAGCCGCCAGAGCGGCGATCAAGGCCAGTGCTGCCGCTCCCAGCGGGATAAGCATATTAATGAAGGAATGCGGAATCTGCGGGGTGAATAAGAAAGACTGCAGCAGCAGCCATTCCGACACAAATCCGTTGAACGGTGGCAAACCTGCAATGGAGAGTGTGCCGACCAATGCCAGCGCGGCTACCCAGGGCATGCGACGGATCAGGCCGCCGAGTTTTCCAAGGTTACGGGTCTTGGTCGCGTGCAGAACGGAACCTGTGACCAAAAAAAGCAAGCTCTTGAACAACGAATGGTTCAGCGCATGGATCAATGCAGCGCTGAGAGCAAGGGCTGCAAACAGGTGGAGATTGCACGATTCAAACAGAATTGAAAGACCAATGCCCGTTACGATCAGCCCCACATTTTCGATCGAGGAGTAAGCGAGAAGGCGCTTCATGTCGGTCTGCACGGCCGCGAAGATGGCGCCGAATATTCCGGAGAAGAGCCCAAGAACGATCATCAGGACTCCCCACCACCAAAGCCTGACGTGCAGCAGGTCAAAGCTGATCCGCAGAATTCCGTAGATTGCGGTTTTGAGCATGATTCCACTCATCATTGCCGAGACCGGGGAGGGTGCAGCTGGATGGGCTTCTGGCAACCAAACATGCATCGGTACCAGGCCAGCTTTTGCTCCAAAGCCGACGAGAGCAAGAAGGAATGCAGTTGTGGCGAGAAAGGGCGTAAGGGAGGCTCCGCGCATCGCGTCAAAGGTGAATTGCCAGCTGCCTCCTTGCAGGACACCGAAGCAAAGCAGAATGCAGATCGCACCTACATGCGCCATGACCAGGTAAGGAAAGCCTGCCATCCTGATTTCAGGAATGCGGTGATGCGAGGTGACCAGGAAGTAGGAACTTAGCGCCATCGTCTCCCACGCCACCATAAACAGGTAGGCATCGTCGGCGAGTATCACCATTGCCATGGCGGCGAGAAACACATGATATTGAAGTCCGAGCAGGGCCGGTGCGGAGCCTTCCCCCGAACGAAAATATCCGGCGGCAAACGTCGAGATGCCCACGGCGGCCAAGCCGAGCAGTAACAGAAAGAAACTGGATAGTGCATCCAGTCGAAGATGGAAGGGGAGATCCGGCAGGCCAAGCGGTAGAACCAGCACCTCGGGCGCCTGCCCTGTGGCGAGGAAGATTCCTGCCAGGAATGCCATGCCAAAACACACGAGAACTCCGATGGGAAAAAGCACCCGTGCCACATATCGAATGCTATGGGGTCGGAACCAACCCAGCAGTCCCAAGATCATCCAGATCGCTACAAGCATCAGCATCAACCTGAGACTGTTTGCGGCGAGGCTCGCTGTTTCTTCCGAGATCGTTTGAAGAAATTTCAAAGGCAACCCTCAGACAGCTCCAGTCAAAAGTGAAAACCGCATGCCGCTGTCTCCCTCACATTGACCTAAAAAGCAGTTCGGCATCTTGCGCCAATGAGATTAAACTCGAATCCTCTGCCTATCGAGATATCAGCCCAGCCGCTTCGGATCTCTAATCCATCTCTTTCAGCAACCCTTGTGTCTCTTTCAGGTACTTTTGGAAATAACGACGCATCAGAGCGAGCACCTCGGTGATGATTGGGTCGCGAACTGAATAGAAAACCTGATTCCCTGACTTGCGGTTTGCGACAATCATCTTGGCCCGGAGCACTGATAGGTGCTGGGAGACGTTTGCTTGCTCCATCCCGAGCTCTTCCATAAGTTCCCCGGCTGACAGTTCGCCATTCTGCAGCAGTTCAATAATGGCGATCCGGGTCGGATGCGCTAGAGCTTGGAAAATATCTGCTTTGAAACGACGCAGGGAATCGGGCATGACGTTACCGATGATAACATAAGAATATTCGATATTACGAATATTTCGCCCGGGTCAGGAAAACAGAATCACATCATCGGCGATCAACCGCTCATAGTCCGAAGAGACGTGTCTACCTCGAGGCAGTGCTCAGAATTCCTGGAAACCACTTGACTGCATTCTCGTGATAAATCTTGCGTAGAACTGTTTCCGGAAGATTGAGCCCTTTGACGGGCTTGCCCTTGTACTCAATCGTGTCGCTGGTTGCGAAGTACCGCCAATCCCTGGCGTAAACCGCCTCCAACTCATCGAGGGTCTGAATAGAACCGCCTGAAAAACCGATGTCCGTTCCGTAGATCAGCCGGTCCTGGTACCTGGTAATGAATGCAACCATGGTTTCGCGGGGCTGCATTTCAAAGTAGGGCATGCGCGCCGCGGTGTCGACCGCAAAGTTTGAGTACCTATCCAAGTGCAGCCCCAGTTCGGCCAGGTTAGACTCCATGCTGCCGAGGTGAGCGCCCACCACCCGCAGGCCTGGATTCTGTTCCAGCACGTGATCCCGCGCGCGCAGAATCTCATCCTTCGACGGGACGCCCGGCTTCCCGTACATGTACGCACCGGGGTGATCCCGGTAGTACTCATAGTCAGGCGAAGCCGGATTCGGCGGTTGCCACCCAGAATCGGGATCGGCAAGATGCGCGACCAACGTCTTGTTGTGCGAAGCGATGTCCTGGTAGATCGGCTCAAACAGCGGATTGTCGGCCATCAGATAGCGATCGTTGAGGTCTTTGATCTCCATACCGACGTTCTTCCATAGTTTGACTGCTATCGCCCCCTTGGCGAAGTCGTCGTTCAGCCCGCGAATGACATTTTGTGCGTAGTCGCGCTGGTTGAATGAATACGGATCGAAGCTCGTGCAGAGCGCGGCATAGCCGTGGCTGGCGTGCACCACACTGAGTGCCTCACTTCTTTGCTTGTTGAGATCGCCACGTCCGGTCGACAAGTCATCGACGACAAGAATGTCGAGGATATGGAGATTCAGCTTCTGAAGCATGGAAATGAACGGGACCGGAGCAAAGACGTGTGCGTGAACATCGATAGCCGAGAGAGCGCGGAAGCGCTGGAGTTCCTGAGTAGAAAAAGGTCCGGTTACGACCTGCCTCGTGGCAGGCTCCTGGCCTCCCAGGTTAACCAGCGCAATTCCTAATGTCAGGAGAAGTGCATAGCTTTTCATGATTCTCCTCGGCTTCTTGACGTATCGGCCATTGATTTGGCCTTTGTCGCACCCATATTACGAGAAATCCACCTCTCTTCGAAACCGACTCCGAGTCCGATGCGAATGTGTCTGTGAGGAAACATTGGCGCTTCCTATCACAGCTCAATTGCACTGCTGTCAATCCAACGCAGTTCAGCCAGATGCGTCAAGAAGCTGCGGGCATTGTTGCCTGTCCAGCCGGGTTCGTCAAACCATCTTCGACAATAGCTGAATGAGAATCGGTCGATGAGTAGCCCTTGTCTGAAGGCAAACGCCGAAAAGCAGTGCTCGTTTTGCACATTTGACCGCTGCCGCCCCCGCCCTCCGGTTTAGGATGGGACTTGGACCATGGCTGAAAAGAAACATCTCTCCCCTGCCCTTCTTCTTCATATCTCCAATCTTTTGAGTGTTCCTTTGCGCGGCCTCGCCGCGGTCATCGAGCTGCTTGATGACGGCGGCACGGTGCCGTTCATCGCACGCTATCGCAAGGAGGCAACCGGCAATCTCGACGAAGTGCAGATCCGTGCCATCGAAGAGAAGCTCGCCTATTTCCTCGAACTCGAAGGGAGACGCGAAAGCATCCTTGCTTCCATCGCCGAGCAGGGCAACCTCACCGGCGAGCTGAAGTCCCGCATCGAAGCCACGCTCGACAAAAACGAGCTAGAGGACCTTTACCTACCCTACAAGCCCAAGCGCCGCACCAAGGCGACCATCGCGCGCGAAAAAGGGCTGGAACCGCTGGCCGCGCATATCTGGGCGCAGCAGCCGGCAGACGAGCCGCTCGAAGCCCTGGCGCCGAAGTTCGTGAACGACGAGCTCGGCGTTGCCACCGTGGAAGAAGCTCTCGAAGGCTCGCGGCACATCGTGGCCGAGTGGATCAGCGAAGACGCCGGCCTGCGCAAGGCGCTGCGTGTCGTTGTCTTCCAAGAGGGCATCGTCGTCAGTCGCAAAACTGATGACGCGGTCGATGAGCGCGAAAAATTCAAGATGTACTACGAGTACAAGGAGCCGGTGAAGACCATCCCCTCGCATCGCATGCTGGCTATCCGCCGCGGCGAGACAGAGAATGTTCTCTACTTCTTGATCGACATTGAAATGGAGCGCGCGCTCGCCGTACTGCGCAAGCATGTGCTTCGTACCCGTGGTGACTGGAGTTCGCAGCTCGAACTCGCCATTGACGATGCCTGGAAGCGCTTGCTCAACTCCTCCATTCAGGCGGAGATCCGCCTCCAGCTCAAACGCCGCTCCGACGCAGACGCCATCCAGGTTTTCCGCGACAACCTCTACAACCTGTTACTCGCCCCACCCGCCGGCCCTATTTCCGTCCTCGGCATCGACCCCGGCCTGCGCACCGGCTGCAAACTGGCCATCGTGGACCAGACGGGCAAACTACTCGCCCACGAGGTCCTTTACTTGCACACTTCCAAGCACGGCAATGCTGTAGCGATGCCGAAGCTCGAAGAGCTGCTCCGCAAACACAACGTGCGAGCCATCGCGATCGGCGATGGTACCGCCTCGCGCGAAACCGATGCCTTCATCGGCGAGTTCCTGCGCGAAAGAGGGATCCGGGAGATCTTCTCGGTTACCGTGAGCGAGGCGGGCGCCAGCGTCTACTCGGCCTCCGATATCGCACGGCAGGAGTTTCCCGATCTCGACCTCACCATCCGCGGTGCGATCTCCATCGCGCGCCGCCTGCAGGACCCGCTCTCCGAGCTCGTCAAGGCCGATCCCAAGTCCCTGGGCGTGGGTCAATACCAGCACGACGTCGACCAGCGTCAGCTCGCTGACTCGCTTGAAAAGGCGGTCCAGAGTTGTGTGAACCGCGTCGGCGTGGACCTCAACACCTCATCCTGGGCACTGTTGCGCTACGTCTCCGGCATCACAGAACGCACCGCGATGAATATCGTCACCTACCGCGACGAGCATGGCAGCTTCCGCTCGCGGATGCAGGTTCTCGAGGTGCCCGGCATCGGCGCCAAGACCTTTGAGCAGGCGGCTGGCTTTCTGCGCATCCGCAATGGCGACAATCCGCTCGACATGACCGCCGTGCACCCGGAGTCGTATGCCGTAGTCGAGCAGATTGCCGCTAGTCTCAACACCAACGTGGCCGAGCTCATCCGCCGGCCGGAACTGCTCGAGAAGGTCGACCGCGGCCGCCTCTCCTCCGGCCCATACACGCTTGAGGACATCCTCGCCGAACTGCGAAAACCTGGCCGCGACCCACGCGACAAGTTCGTTGCCCCGCAGTTCCGCGAAGAAGTTCGCGAGATTGCGGACGTGCAGGTGGGCATGGTCCTTGAAGGCAGGGTTACGAACGTGACGAAGTTCGGTGCTTTCGTCGACATCGGCGTGCACCAGGACGGCCTTGTGCATATCAGCGAGCTTTCCAACAAGTTCATCAAAGACCCTGCGGAAGCAGTGAAAACCGGGCAGATAGTCAAGGTGAAGGTGCTCAACGTGGACGAGAAAACCATGCGCATCGGTCTTTCGATCAAGGCGCTCGCGGCTCCGGCAGCCCGCCCGCAGCCAAAGAAGCCGGCGGTGACTCCGCCCGCGAAATTCGAACAAAAGCTGGCCATGCTTTCCGCCAAGTGGACCGGCAAATCCTGAACTCCTGCACCTGGATT
>Ga0207156_10312_pt1 | contig 11201 bp, 11 predicted proteins | sample Alteio_BWMinHeat_24_FD_153514 | JGI IMG/M metagenome (GOLD analysis project Ga0207156, IMG submission 153514) | Enriched cells from forest soil in Barre Woods Harvard Forest LTER site, Petersham, Massachusetts, United States -... | ecosystem: Environmental > Terrestrial > Soil > Temperate forest >...
ATTTTTTTACTTGGGTATAGAAATGAGTATAGAATTCACGAAATTCTTCTGTGTTTTCGTATGCTTTGAATCGAGTTATATTTTCCGAAGCAATTGCCACATATTTGAATAAACGACCCAGACGTTGACTATCAGAACCGGTAAGCCAATTGAACCAATAGTTTACAAACCTTTCACCCCAGCTGAGACGTTTTAAAGAAGCCCCATCCTTACTAAATTGAACATCTAGCCCAGTCTCTGGGCATTCGTTCATCAGATCAAGGTCCTTTGAGATATTTTCAAAAGATAGAGAAGAAGATAATGTAGCCATATTATTACTAAAGTTTTTAACACTAATTATAACATAATATTTTAAAGTTAATGTTAAGATAATATGTAATATAACTAAAATCAAAATCATTAATTATAAGTGACTTACGCAGATATTGTGCAGTAAAATGAGGATTTCTTTTTAAAAAAGCTGTTATAAGATAAGAAGAGGATTATGATTCTTGCTGAAATTGCCAAACAGCCCGCCAAGTTTGATTGCCTGAAGCATCCGATCGTTTTGCAATTAGAATCATTGAATTTCACTCCTTTCCACCTCATCGCCTTGGCTATTTTTATCATGGCGATTATTCATACGCTCTTTGTACATAAAGTTCACAAATGGGCCCAAGACCTCGAGCTACGTCAAAGAGTAAAACGGGGAGGAAAAAAGCAAAGAACTTTTTCCGTTCAGATCCTTTATTTTTTATCAGAAGTGGAAATCGTCTTTGCTTTTTGGGCCATTCCACTCTTCATTTGTATTGGGATGATTTACGGTTATACGATTGGCTTAGAATACATCAACACCAGAGACTATACGGAGGCTCTTTTTGTCGTTGTCATTTTAGCCATGGCATCGACTCGCCCCATTGTTCATGTCGGAGAAAAATTGATCTCCTGGATTGCAAAAGGATTCGGCGGCACTTTATCTGCTTGGTGGTTTGTCCTGCTTACCGTCGGTCCTCTTTTGGGCTCTTTCATTACTGAAGCTGCAGCAATGGCCCTTTGCGCACTTCTTTTATCACGTCAATTCTATATCTATCATCCAAGTCCAAAACTCTCTTATGCAACACTTGCTCTCCTCTTTGTGAACATCTCTGTGGGGGGAATCTTGACTGATTTCGCATCTCCAGCTGTCTTAATTTTAGCCCACTGTTGGAAATGGTCCATGGCTAATATGTTCCTCGATTTTGGCTGGAAAGCAACTGTTGGAATTCTCCTTTCGAACATCTTGTATTGGTTCTATTTTAGAAAAGAATTGAAAGCTCTTGATGTCCGAAAGCAAGCTGTTAATATCTACTCAACCTACCTCTCGAATCGATCTGAAAATCCGATTCCGATCTGGATTACACTCATCCATATGCTTTTTATGGTATGGATTGTGTTCACTTGTCACTATCCAGCGATTTTTATCGCGAGCTTTCTTTTTTTTATTGGTTTTCACCAAGCGACAAGGCCGCACCAAAATTCGATCCGTTTGGCACGTCCATTAATGGTTGGACTTTTCTTAGCTGGCTTAGTGATTCATGGAGGACTTCAAGGCTGGTGGGTCGTCTCCATTCTCGAAGGATTAAGCCCTCTATCTGTCATGGGGGTAGCGATTGCTCTCACAGGTTTTAATGACAACGCTGCGATCTCTTATCTGACCACTCTCATTCCAGATTGGGGAGAAGCCTTTAAATACGCCATCTTTACAGGCGTTATTGCAGGAGGAGGGCTCACAGTGATTGCGAATGCGCCCAATCCCGCAGGTTACGCCATCTTAAAAAAGCATTTCAATGAGGGAATCAAACCCATGCAGCTTTTATTGGCAGCATTGATTCCCACCCTCATTTTATATGCGATATTTTACTTTTTCGGCCCGTTATTCTAGCTTTGAAAGAGATCTAAACCCAAAAATCAGAAGCGGTATGGATGCTAAAATATAGAAAAACCACAGACGCGCATCCCACTTTAAGATCATCACCCCTTTATGAGAAAATAAAAGCATAAAAAGACCAAATAGCAGAAGTTGCGACCCCAAGGTGATCAGCACGGTCGGCCCCAAAATTTGTTTTGTCTCTTCTGGTTGAATAGCAGACTCTTCGCTGACCATTTCCTCTTCTGCAGCAGGGGGCGCTTTAGGCGCTTGCTGGGTTGGGTAAAGTGATTGTTGCGTATTTAGGTTCTTAACAGATACAGAAGGATTGTAGCTAGCACGTTGCTGCTCAGGCTTTTCCTCTCGTAGATCAGCTGCGCAAAAAGGACAGACTATGACGTCAAGATCGATTTCCCCTTCGCAATTGTAACACATTTTTTGACGTTTTTTTGGCTTCATAAGGTTCCCTCTAAAAACAGAGTATATGGAAATCGCCGTTTTTAGGATAATTGGTATTTTTACGGAGTGGATATGACTGAAAGAAAAAAGCATGATGTCGCAGTGATTGGATCTGGACCCGGTGGCTACGTGGCAGCCATTCGAGCAGCTCAATTGGGTAAATCGGTTGCGCTGATTGAAAAAGACCTCTTAGGAGGCTGCTGTTTAAACGTGGGTTGCATCCCAACAAAAACGCTTCTTTCTAACACAGCCGTACTTCATACAGTGCGTCGGGCGAAAGAATTTGGAATTACAACAGGCCCTATTTCTTTTCATTACGATCAGATGAAAAAAAGGAAAGATCAGGTCATTGCTAAAATCCGGACAGGTCTTGAAGGGTTGATCAGGTCCAATAAAATCACCATCTATCGCGGTAAGGCGCAATTTGAATCTCCCACTCTTTTAAAAGTAATAGGACAAGATAGCCTCTACGTAGAAGCTGAAAAAATGATTATCGCAACAGGTTCTATTCCGCTTGATATCAAAGCTTTTCCTTGTGATCACGACCGAATCTTGAATTCAACATCGATTTTAGAGCTGACAGAAACACCAAAAAGCCTTGCGATTGTGGGTGGAGGATATATCGGTTGTGAGTTTGCTTCTCTTTTTGCTGAATTGGGAGTGAAAGTGACGATTTTAGAAGCGCTTCCGACCATTTTAGCCACACAAGGGACACAAATTGCTCAATTCATGACAAAATCTTTTATTTCTAAAGGGATCGACATTCAGACAAATGTGATGGTCAAGAGCATCGAGAATCAAAAATCACATGTTCACATTACATTGGCAGATGGAAAAGGGATGGATGCGGACCTTGCCCTTGTATCTGTAGGACGAAAAGTCTATACCGAAGGACTTGATCTTCAAAAAGCTGGTCTTAAAGTGAATGAAAAAGGGTTTATCGACACCAATGACCAAATGGAAACAGAGGTGCGAGGGATCTATGCAATTGGAGATGTGACTGGCAAATGGATGCTTGCACACGTTGCTTCTCATCAGGGAATTGTAGCAGCTAGCAATGCATGCGATATAGAAGAAAAAATACACTATGAAGCAGTTCCTGCAGTTGTTTTCACGTCACCTGAAATTGCCACTGTTGGAATGACGATGGAGCAAGCACAAAAGGCAGGCTACAACGCAACTTCTGGATCCTATCCATTTCAAGCATTAGGAAAAGCGCAAGCAGCGATTGAAACAGAAGGATTTGCTCAAATCATTTCCGATAAAAAAACAGGGCAAATTTTAGGAGCTTGTGTAATTGGTCATGAAGCTTCGAACTTAATTGGAGAAATGGCACTTGCGATTCAAAACGAGCTCACTGTAGAGTCAGTAATAGAGACAATCCACGCTCATCCAACTATTGCTGAAAGCTGGCATGAGGCAGCATTGATTGCAAATGAAACTCCCATTAACTTTCCTCCCAAATTAAGACGGTCAATCACCCCTTCCTAAAGGAAGAGACTTGAAAGGAGACTAACAAGTCTGATTGACCAGGCTAAGCCATCGCAAGATGGCTACGTTGTATAGAGGCTAAAGACCGATGGCAGAATGCTTCCTCAGTTCTGCCCTCTCGAAACTCTGGTTGCAGACAAGCTCCGGGTAAGTACGAAACGAATTGGAGTATGTGCCGCTATACAACATTGCCGAGGGGAGCGAGTCTTCTGCTTAAAAGGGTAGAAAGCTCCGTTACAAGGCCCGTAAGGGCATTTTTTAAAAGTGATATTATGGCTGTATTTGTTATAGACAAACATCAAAAACCTTTAATGCCATGCTCCGAAAAAAGGGCCCGGCTTTTACTTAACAGAAGGAGAGCTCGTGTCCATTCGATGTATCCATTTACCATTCGATTGGTTGATCGCACTCTTGAAAAAAGCGTCCTTCAACCGACTCGTTGTAAAATCGACCCAGGGAGTCAGACAACAGGCATTGCCATCGTAAGAGAAAAAGGAACACGACAGGTTGTTTTATCGCTCATCGAGTTGACACATCGAGGATCTTTCATTCGAGAAGCTCTACAAGCGCGTGCAGCTAAGAGACGACGGCGACGATATCATCTACGTTATCGTTCTAAACGTTATTCCAACCGAAAAAAACCGAACGGCTGGCTAGCTCCTTCATTATTGCATCGTATTGAGAGTACTATGACTTGGATTGTTCGTCTAAGAAAACGAACTCCTATTACAGCTCTGACTTGTGAAAGAGTTCGCTTTGACACACAAAAACTTCTTAATCCAGAAATAGAAGGGATCGAATACCAACAAGGAACTCTTCTTGGATACGAAATTCGAGAATATCTACTCGAAAAATGGGGTCGTCAATGTGCTTATTGCGATGTAAAAAATGTTCCCCTCCAGATCGATCATATTCATCCTAAAAGTCGAGGTGGATCTAACAGCATTAATAACCTGACTCTTGCCTGCAGCACCTGCAATTTGAAGAAAAACAATCAGTCCCTCGAAGATTTCTGTCCTAAGCTCACAAAAGCCATAAGATCTAAACCCCATTTGCAACATGCAGCAGCAGTAAATAGCACGCGTAATGCTCTTTGGGATGCCTTGAGTGCTTTGCCGCTATCTTGTGAACCTGGAACAGGAGGTCAAACAAAATATAATCGGGAACAGTTTAGGATTCCTAAAACTCATGCTTTAGATGCTGCTTGCACAGGGATTGTTTCTCAATTGCATAATTGGCAAATTCCTACTTTACAGATTCGCTCCAGTGGAAGAGGTTCTTATCAAAGAACTCGTTCAGATCGATTCGGATTTCCCCGTGGTTTTCTCATCCGGCAGAAAAGAGTGCATGGTTTTCAGACTGGTGATCAGATCAAAGCCACAGTTCCTGCTGGCAAAAAAAAGGGACATTATGCGGGCCGTGTAGCTATTCGTGCTTCCGGCTACTTTAACATACAAACTACTCACAGCCTAGTGCAAGGCATTAGCAGTAAGTACTGTTGTCTGAATCAACGAGCTGATGGTTATCATTATTTAAATCGTTCTTCTACAGGTGAAACTATGGACAGTAACATTCAAAACCCACTATTAGAGGAGCAGCGCTTCCTCCCAGCCCTAAAGGACTGGGTTTCCGCGCTGTCAACAGGATGAAAAAAATAAATATTCTTCCAGAAAATCCAGAAGAAGAAGGGATTGGCAGATTTCCATCCTGGCTGCATCGAAAGCTGCCGACAGGTGGAGAGATCTTTAAAACAAATGCAATCATCGATAAGTATCGACTGAATACTGTCTGTGAAGAGGCGAAATGTCCAAACCGTCTAGAGTGTTATACTAAAAAGACAGCGACTTTTTTGGCACTTGGGAAGGAGTGCACGCGCAATTGCGGGTTTTGCGATATTGACTTTAGCAAAACGCCTAAGGCTCCAGAGGCTGACGAGCCGCATAGAGTGGCGCTTTCCGTGCGCGAACTCGGCCTTAAGCATGCAGTCATCACCATGGTAGCAAGAGACGATCTTCCAGACCAAGGAGCTGCTCACATCGCTGCCATTATTCAAGAGATCAGAAAAGAAAATCCGGGAGTGACTGTCGAAGTACTCACCTCCGATTTTTCTGGAGATGTAAAGCTGCTTTACATTGTCTTAGAGGCTCAGCCTGAGATTTTTAATCATAATATTGAAACTGTAAGAGCTCTTTCTCCTCGCATTCGACATAAAGCTGAATACGATCGGACCTTATCTATTCTTAAAGCCGCAAAAGAATCGGGTAAAGTGCGGTTTGTGAAATCGGGAATTATGGTGGGCTTGGGAGAATCTGAGGCCGAAGTGAAAGAAACGATAGAAGATTTAGCTCGAGCTGGATGCGACATCATCACGATCGGTCAATATCTGCAAGCGAGCCGTTCTAAATTAAGAGTCAAAGAGTTTGTCCATCCAGATCAATTCAAAGCTTATGAAGAATATGGACTTAAGCTTGGCGTACGTCATATGTATTGCGGTCCATTTGTCCGCTCTAGTTATAACGCGAATCTTTTTGCTGAAGAACTGACACATCGATGAGCAAAACCTTCCCATCCCTAAAGGGGATGGGAAGTTCTGTATTGTGAATTAATAACGGAAACCGATGCCAGCACCAGCAACTCCGCCATCCAAACTGAGTGTACCGTCTGATCCAAGGTTACTAAAATCATAAATTCGGTGTTGTTCTACGCCTGCTTTGAGCATAAAAAGGAGGTCCCAGTCGCAAAAATGCCAGGCTGTGTCCCAACGAACTCCAAACGCAAGGTCAGTGCCAATATCGTTGAAAGGATGTTTTCTCTTTCCGTGTAAAACAGCAACCGTTGATGGTAAGACGTCAGAATCAGAATTTTTACCTCTGACTTGTCCGTAATAAGTGACAAAATCGAAGCTGCCATAGACATTAAAACCTCGTCCTAAGTACCAATCAGCCTCAATACCGATTTCAGGACCAATTCCCCAAAATTTTTCTGTATCATCTCTATGAGAAAATGCTGGATTCGTGACTAATGCTGTTGAAAATTGGGTCACAAGATCCGTTTTTAGTGATTGATGAATCTTTGCGCCACGCACGCCGAAAAGGTTGGAAGTAAAAACAAGGAGCAATGCAAAAACGACGCGTGAAAGTCAGGTCAATTACATCATATCTTATGTTCCATTTTCCACTTGACCCATCCTCATCAAATGTTGCTTTCCCTTTAAAATGAGTCCAGTCTGCTTCGAGATCAAAGCAAAGAAAAGCAAGATCAGCGCCCACGCGATATCCAAGGCTCCATTTCCAATCAGGTTCTTTATCTGACTCTGTAATGGTCGTGGTAAGAACTCCTAACGAATTCGCACTTGTTGCAATCGCAGTAGTGCCAAACGCACTTTCAAGACCGCCAAGCTCAGGAACCCAGTATAATACTTCCCCATAAACGTTGAATTCAGCGCAATAGGGGGCTGGGATACAATTAGGTCCACAGTAGGGCGATGGGTTGCATGTGGGAGCACAACATGGAGAAGGACAATATTCTGGCTCTGGTGGATTACAACAATTTTCATTACCATTCACAGGGAAGGCCATCGCTATTGAGAGGCCTGTGATAGCCACGAAAAGTTTTTTGAAAGTGTTTGTCATAGAAGTATATTCCTATCTTTTAGGATTCATCTTAATGTGTATTGTTTATAAATATTTTTTTCAACCTCGAAATTTAAAAACTTCAGTAAAAAAAGCATTTCCACTCTTTCTGGACTCCTGGTGGGAGTCCAGAAATACAAACTCCATTTTATTCAATCTGTAAAATCGTAAGATGCGCTGAAACAGAATTGGCACTAGCCGCTTGTCCCGCTTTTGGCGTAATGGTTATGTTGAGGTTCCCTGCAGGATTAATAACCTGAAGGGTAGTGAGTGGGGCTACAGTAGTCACAAAAGCGATTCCTACTATCTGACTCGTCCCAGTCGCACGCCCGACCACCGTATTTGCTTGAGGCACTCCATTAAGCGTTAACATGAGTTGTCCTGGCTCAGTGACACTGGCTTGAAATAACACTAAATAAGTACCAATATTAGTTAGTGTAAACGATGTGCCACCATTCACAATACCTCCAAAGGAAGTGCCAACAGTAGTATGTGGAAATGCTACTGGGCTGCCGCCTGGAATGGGAGCCGCATTGTCAGCGGGCATTAACGCGTAGAAATCGGCTCCGGCCAAGACAGTAGCTGTACCTCCTGGAATACCTGGAAGACCCGGAAGACCTGAAGCTCCAGGAATGCCCACAGCTCCGGGAATACCGGGAGTGCCTCCAGCCTCTGCAATAAGATGATTGCCTCGTTCGCCACCAGCGAACAATGTGGTTACTAAACAACTACCCAGTACCGACGCCAATAAAGCCAAGCGTAAAATCATATTTATCCCTCTGTTGGAATTAACTTTTAAAATTTGTTAAAGTTTGTTTCTGCATTTAATTTTACTGAATTCGTACTATCGTAAGATGCGCTGAAACAGAGTGTGTGCCACCAGCTATAGGAGTAATGGTTAGCGCAGGAGTATTTCCTACAGGATTAATCACCTGGAGTGTAGTAGCTGCGCCACCGGTCGCCACAAGAGACACTCCCACTATCTGGTTCGTCCCCGTAGCTCGCCCAACAATGGTATTTGGATCGGGCGTTCCATTTATGCTTAACATAAGCTGTCCAGCTTCGGTCACACTCACCTGAAACAGGACTAGATAGACGCCGTTAGCAGGTAATGAAAATACGGATGCAGAAGAACCTCCAAATCGGGTGATGACTCCAGTAGAGGGACCATTTTGTGGGAACGATACTGCAGTGCCACCTGCAACAGTTGCCGAATTGTCACCAGGCATGAGCGCAAAGAAATCAGAAAAGTCCAAGATAGCAGCCGTGCCCGGAATCCCTGGAACACCCGGAAGACCTGCAGGACCAGCAATGCCTCCGATCCCTGCAACACCCTGAACACCTGCACTCTCTGCGAGAAGATGATTGCCCCGTTCGCCGCCAGCGAATAATGTGGATGCTAAACTACAACAAAGTGCCAATACCAATGTAAGCATACGTAAAATCATATTTATCCCTCTTTTAGAGTTAACTTGTTATAATTGTTAAAGCTTTTGTCCTTAGGCTCTATTGAATTCGTATAATCGAAAGGTGAGCCGAAACAGCATGTGTACCACCAGCATTGGGAGTAATAGTTAGTGCAGGGCTGTTTCCTGGAGGATTAATAACATCAAGAACGCTGCCTGGGGCTGAGGTGGTCACAAGAGACATTCCTATGATCTGATCAGTGCCTGTGGCTCTACCAACCACCGAATTTGCGACGAGACCTCCATTAAGCCTTAACATAAGCTGTCCTGCTTCGGTTACGCTCACTTGAAATAGAACTAGATAAGTGCCGATGGAAGGCAATAGAAATGTTGAAGGACCTAAGCGAGTAATGATTCCTGTAGAAGGACCGTTTTGAGGAAACTGTACAGCAACGTTAGCCCCAACAGGTGCCGCATTATCACCAGGCATCAACGCATAGAAATCAGACAGATCCAAGACAGCAGTCACACCTGGAATCCCTGGAACGCCGGGAAGACCCGCAGCGCCGGGAAGACCTCCAATACCCGCAGCACCTGGAATACCTCCATTCTCTGCAATAAGATGATTTCCTCGTTCGCCGCCAGCGAATAATGTGGATGTTAAACTACAAACAAATACTAACACCAATAAAGCCAAGCGTAAAATCATATTTATCCCTCTCTTAGAGTTAACTGTTATAATTGTTAAGACCTGTGTCTGAAGCTCCTTCAGTTCTTCGAAAGCATTGAGCCAATTTTTTTCTCAAGAGATCTTGTAAAAGAATCGAGATATAGTCAAATCTTTTATTTAAAACATATTGCTTGTCTCGCAATTCATGATCTTTTATAGCAGAAAGTATGCGCAAAAAGACCATCGACGTGGCAACCATCATTCTAGCTGGTGGGCAAGGGACCAGGTTACATCCCCTTACCATCCATCATTCTAAACCAGCAGTTGCCTATGGGGGACGATATCGGTTGATTGACATCCCTATTTCTAATTCTATCAACTCAGACTTTCGTCAGATTTTTGTGATTGCCCAATATTTGTCTGGAGAGCTCACACATCACATCAATCAAACCTATCGCTTCGATCAATATAACCCAGGCTCAGTAGATGTGTTAACTCCACAAGAAAATGAGAAAGGGGAAAAAGCATGGTTTTCCGGGACTGCAGATGCAGTGCGTAAAAATTTACCTACAATCCTGAAGTCATCTGCTGATTATTTTCTTATTTTGTCTGGCGATCAGCTCTACAATATCAATTTCCAACATATGTTGAGCTTTGCTCAAAGTAAGAACGCAGATCTAACAATTGCATCGATCCCCGTCTTGGAAAAAGAAGCGAAACGGATGGGCTTACTTAAAATTGATGATGAATCCACCGTGATTGACTTCGTTGAAAAACCGAAAAAAAAAGAAGAGCTAGATCAATTTCAACTCTCCTCTACTTTTTTCACTAAATTGAATATCCAGCCGCACAATGAACCCTCATATCTTGGGTCCATGGGAATCTATGTATTCAAAAGAGAGGCTCTAGTCTCTCTTCTTGAAAATGATGGAAGAGAAGATTTTGGCTATCATTTGATCGATACAGCTGTAAAAAATAAAAAAACAGCAGCATTTGTCTATTGCGGATATTGGGAAGATATCGGAACTGTTGCCTCTTATTATGAAGCGAATTTAATTTTGACTCATTCGACAAAAGGGCTCGATATTTACGACGAAAAAAATCCGATTTATACAAGGCCAACTTTTTTACCGGGGCCTAAAATCAAGCGAACGAAAATCACCCAATCGGTTATTTGTGAAGGGTGTATTATTGAAGCTGAAGAGATTTCCAATAGCGTCATTGGACTTCGCAGTCACATCAAACATGGCTCAATCATTCGAGATACAGTGATGATGGGCAATCACTTCTATATGCCACCGATTAGTGAAGCTGTCACTGAACAAGAGTATTGGATCGGTGAAAACTGTCTCATTGAAAAAACGATCATCGATGAACATGTCCAAATTGGCAATAACGTCAAACTTATCAATAAAGCCAAGCATGAAAAGTACGATGGAGAAGGCATTTTTGTTCGCGATGGGATCATTATCGTTACAGCAGGAACAAAGCTTCCAAACAATTTCGAATTTTAGCAATTGTAAACGAAAGAGTAAAATTATGAAGCAGCCTCCATCAATTCAACCCGTACCAGGTCCTGGACCTGCCTATGATCCTATGGATCGGATCATCGAAGACTTGGAAAATATTGAAAGCTTCCTATCTATGCTTGCCTTAAA
>Ga0207156_10303_pt1 | contig 11147 bp, 15 predicted proteins | sample Alteio_BWMinHeat_24_FD_153514 | JGI IMG/M metagenome (GOLD analysis project Ga0207156, IMG submission 153514) | Enriched cells from forest soil in Barre Woods Harvard Forest LTER site, Petersham, Massachusetts, United States -... | ecosystem: Environmental > Terrestrial > Soil > Temperate forest >...
TCAACTGCTCTTGTTGTAGGAGGAAGTACAGCTTTGATTTCATTAGGAGTGTCCGCTCTCTTTTTCCTAGGCATGTATTGTTATGCAACCCAAACAGCAGAATCTGAGAAAAGGGGCTAGACGCTTTTTTTGTTTAAATAGATCAAGAGCCCTTCGCAGGCATCGATGATGATGTCCATCACATCATCGAAGCCTGACTTGCTCATGTAATAGGGATCGGGAATCGGCTGTCCTTTAAACTTCCGACTAAATTCTGTCGCTAATTTAATTTTTTCTTGATGTTGAGGCGATCTTGCTTTGAGCTGTTCTACAATATCTTGCTCTACTACCAAAATTAAATCATATACATCAAAAAAACAATCTTCGAACTGCTGAGCTCTGTGATCGATCAAAATCCCTTTTTTCTTGGCCGCCTCAAAGCTTCGGGGATCTGGATGCTGGCCTAGGTGGGCCCACCCCATACCGCAACTATCGACATGGATTTGCATGTTTTTCTTTGCAGCCATATGCTTAAGGGTAGCCTCCATAGCAGGCGATCTACAAATATTACCCAGACAAACAAATAATACAGAAATCATAAGACGTCAGCTGCACATCTAAAACCATAGGTGCCATTGACTGCACCTGGATTATTGCGATGACGATGGGAACATCTTAAATCTTCTTTAAGACTTTTCCAACAACCGCCTCGTAAAACGCGATAGACTCCTTGAGGAGGACCCATTGGTTGGTCTGGCTCGACAAGAGATGCGTCGTAATAATTATAAGCATACCAATCCTGGCACCATTCATAGACGTTGCCAGCCAAATCATAAAGACCAAAGAGGTTTGGGGGGTAACTCATGACAGCGGTTGTATCTGAACTGAAAAAGTTAGCTTGAGTCCGTTCTATTTCGGAGCCTGTTGGATAAATGGTATCTTTACCAGCAGTTGCCGCTGCCTCCCATTCCGCTTCACTAGGAAGCCGCTTGCCAATCCATCTCGTATAGGCGATAGCACCATACCAAGTAACTCCAACAACGGGATGCTTTGCAAAGCCAGACTCAATGATCAGCTTGCCTGCAGAACGTTTGATCCTCGAATCGCGTAAGCGAATGATATCGTTATTGTTATGATCTTTCTCACCGCCCATCGCTTGAAGAAATCGGACAAATTGTTCATTCGTAATGGGATGAATATCAAGAGCAAAACTAGAAAGTTTAACTGGATGACGAGGCATTTCATCACGAGCCCCTTCAGTGCTACCGCGAAGATACGTGCCCCCGGGAATCACAACCATTTCCGTTAAAATCGGCTCAATTTCTCTCACTTCAACTTTATTTGGTGTGTAGTGAGAAACATGAGTGTCTCTTTGGAAAATGGCCGCAGGATCTGGCTCATATTCGGGCCTTGCAATTTCTTGCGGGCGCAAAACAGGTTTCGGCACTTCTACTTCTACAAAAGCCTCTTCCAGTTCAAAAGCCATCTGCATCACGTTTTCTATCTTCGACTCAATTTCAGCAAGGCTGTGCATTTCTTTTGTCGTACGAGGAGCCGTGAGGTATTCTTCCATCGCCTGCATCAGTTTCTCAGGACGGGTATTCGGGTTGGTCTGTAAACACCTGTTGATGAGTAAATCCCAGTTTTGCAAAGCATCCGGAAAAGCTCGCGAAGGAAGCTCAAAACACCCTTCAGGAATTTTTCGGAAAAGAAAATAATAACTGAGCACACCAAAAGCATACGCATCCACTTTGAAAGTAGGCTCTATGTCGAGTGTTTTTTGTTCAGGTGCTAAAAAGCCGAGGCTTTGAAGCAAAAGACGACTTGGAAAATCTTTTGCCACGTGCTCGCAAAGATGATTCAAACAGATCTTTTCTCCGATGAGTGAAGATAAGCCAAAGTCTGAAAGGAGAAGCCGAATCCCTTTTTCTGCAGGAGCTACGAGAATATTTGTCGGTTTTAATCCCCCATGAACAATGCCCAATTCATGGGCATAATCGATCGCAGAACCCACTTGTTTTAAAAGGGCTAGCCAATCTTCTTCAATTAAAGCTCTCCCCTTTAACTCGAGATAACGATCTAAATTCATCGTCTGGCCAAGAGTATCGACAAAGGGATCCATGACGATAAAGTAACGATCATCGCTGCAAGAAATATTGTGAATTTTCACAATATTTGGATGATCTAGAGCCGCAATTTCGCCAATTTGCGCCTCAAAACGGCGCATAAAAGTGGGCTGAGTGGAAATTTCTTGAGGAAGCAATTTAAGAGCAAATGGGCGTTTGATAAAGCGATGCTCAGCCAAATAAACACTGCCGAAAGCACCTTGCCCTAGTTGTTTTTGTATGGTGTAATCACCTAATTGCTCCATAACGACAAACCATATATATTCTAATTAAAAAACACCAACAAATTTTGCAAAGTACCAAGCTCCAATTGCAACAATTACAAAACCTACTAGCCAAATGAGATTTGGAATCCAACGAATGCCACCCTGAGGATTTCCCCTCATTTCTAGAGTCCCAATTCCATAGGCAAAATCTTGCTTTTCGGAAGGCAAACGAAGAGCTTCGGGAAATTCTTTTGTGAGCTTATCGTTTTCAATCCCAAGAAAGCTCGCATATTGACGAATGAAACCAGTAGCATAGACGCTCGAGAGAAAATGATCGACTCTCCCCTCTTCAATTGCCTGTAAGTAAACCATTCGAATCGAAGTCGCATTTTCTACTTCTTTGAGCGTAAGACTCATCTCTTCTCGTTTAAAGCGAAATTTTTCACCCATCTTTTTCAAGCCATCAGACATATTCACTCCACGTATGAAACCATCTTATCAACTTGTACAATTCCATGAAACTTCTTATACTGCGGCGCATGACTTTTACGACAAAGATAGATTTAAAGCTGACTTCTAAGCTGGAAGAAGACCTAAAAAATCAAGGGTTTGAGCTTTCTAAGCCTCCCTATACGATTTTTTCGGCTAAAAAAAAAGGTGTTTCCTGCACTCTTTATGAATCAGGGACTCTAACTGTTCAGGGTAAAGAAATGGCTTCTTTCATGGAGTTTTATCTTGAACCAGAAATTTTACAAACCTTTCAGTTTTCTCATCCGGAAGCTCATCTCGACTTAAAACCTCACATCGGAATGGATGAAGCGGGCAAGGGAGATTTTTTTGGCCCTCTTTGTGTTGCGGCAGTTTATGCCGACGGTGACGGGATAAAAAAGATGCTTCAAATGGGAGTCAAGGACAGCAAGCGGATTTCAGATGATGGCATTTTAAAAATAGCAAAGAACATTCGCGCCCATTTTCCTTACACTGTAATTCGATTATTCCCTCTAAAATACAACGAATTATATGGGAAATTTAAAAACTTAAACCGCCTTCTCGGCTGGGCACATGCCTCAGCTCTTGCCGATCTTTCTGCTAAAACGGGATGTAAAGAAGCTCTTCTCGACCAATTCGCCGAAAAATATGTGATGGAAAACGCTTTAAAACAGAAGAAGATCGAACTCAATCTCGAACAAAAGGTACGTGGGGAAGAAGATCTCGTCGTCGCAGCTGCATCTATTTTAGCACGAGCTGCTTTTGTGGAAGGGATGAACACCTTGAGCGAAGAATATGGGATGGAACTGCCCAAGGGTGCGAGCGCCCGGGTGATTGAAGCGGCAAGGACACTTGTTGCTAAGTTGGGACGAGAAGTTTTAGAAAAAGTGGCAAAAACCCACTTCAAAAGTATGGCTGAGATTTGAAATCGCTTAAAATCCAAAATCTGATCCTCGTTGAAAAAGCAGAAATTTTCTTTGGTCCTAATTTAAACATTTTGACCGGAGAAACTGGGTCTGGAAAGTCAGCTATTTTATCTGCGATCCGTTTGGTCTCAGGCGGGAGAGCAGATAGCAGCTGCATTCGAAAAGGGGCTGATTTTGCAGTCGTTGAAGCTGTTACAAATAAAAATGAGCATATTAGACGCGAGATCTACCGTTCTGGGAAAAATCGATGTTTTATCGATGATGCTCAAGTGACCTTGGCAGAGGTGAAGCAATTGATAGACATTGAAATGGTCGATCAAAGTAGCTCTCATCTCATTTTCGATGAGCAAATAAAGATGGTCGACACCTTTGCCAATCTTTTAGATGAGGTAAGCGCTTTTAAAGCCTCATTTAGCGAACAAAAAAAGATCGAGGAGCTGTACCAAAAATATCTTCAAACGCCAAAAGAAAGAGAACTGGAATGGGCCCTTAAAGATTTAAGCCTCATCGAAGAGATCAATTGGCAGGCAGGTGAAGAGGAAAAACTGGCTGAAGAGCACCACTTTTTAATCCATGCTCAAGAACTTAATGAAAAAATGAGTCGTATCGCCTTTACTTTGACAGAAAGCCATGAACTTCCCTCTTTAAAAAGCACTTTAACAACGCTTGAATACTGTCTTCGATTTGATAATCAACTTGTCCCACTTGCCCAATCGATGAAAAGTGCTTTATTGGAGCTTGAAGAAGTGGGCAGATCTGTTAGCGGTTATTCAGATAGACTCCAAACAGATCCAAATCGATTAATCAATGTTGAAAAAAGGATCGGCGCCATTGAATCTCTCAAGCGTAGATTTGGAGTAGACATCGAACTCCAAAAAGAAAAACTCAAAAAAAACAATCGATACACTATCCAATCTTGATGTAGAGATTGAAGAGATGGGAGCAAGGCTTAATCAAATCAAGCAAAAAAATCAAGCTTTAGCAGAGAAAATCACGAAAAAACGAAAGGAAGCTGCCATCCCTTTTGCATCAAACGTTCTCTTGGAACTAAAAAGCCTTAATATTCCGCATGCAAAGTTTGAAATCCGTGTGGGAGATTCTTTTGATGATGTTCATTTTCTTTTTTCTGCCAATGCTGGCTTAGACATGACTTCTTTAGAACAATGTGCAAGTGGCGGAGAGATCTCTCGCCTTCTTCTTGCGATTAAAACCATTTTATTCGACGGGAATTCTTGTCTTGTTTTCGATGAAATCGATAGCAATGTTGGAGGACAAACAGCTGCTATTCTCGGTGAGAAATTAAAACGACTATCTGTTAGACGACAAGTGATTTGCGTGACTCATTTTGTTCAAGTTGCCAAATGTGCAACCGACCATTTCTTAGTTGCGAAAATTGAAAAAGAAGATGATGCGCTTACTACCATCGTAAAGCTGGACCCGGCTTCTAAAGAAAAAGAATACAATCGAATGCTCGGGAAGTCTTTATGAAGAAATGGTTATTAATTCTGGCTTGTCTTTCTCTTTTTGCATCAGATGAAGAAGCCCCCGCCCCCTCTCTGTGGGATTTTCACCCGATTCATGGTGGCGGAAATCTAATTGCGATTGGCAAAGCCGATGTAGATGTAAAGCACGGGCCTCACGAAGGTGAGCTTACGTTCAATAAAGCCAATGCGTTTCTATATATGCTCGTTCCCATTAACAACGAGTCTTACTTTTTTCCTCGTGTTGAATGGAACGGATTTACGATGGATTGGAATAAAAACCCAAAATTTCATGAAACCCGTTTTCAGTTCGTTCAATTTTCCCTTACCTTTTATACGATTGCACTTGAAAAGTGGAAATGGATTGCTCGGACCGAATACAACATTGATCTAAAGCATTTTTCTAAAGCCAAAACCTACGGACTCTTTTCAGCCCTTCTTTGGGGCACACATGAAATCAATCCAAAATGGCACTATCATGTAGGAGCTTTGGGATATAGTGGATATGAGGGGCAAGAAGTTTATCCAATCATTGGATTAGACTATGCACCAACGGAAAAGTGGATGTTTCAACTCGTTTTTCCGATGAGTTATTCTGTTGAATATAACATCAATAAAGAGTGGCGTTTGTCTCTTAAGGCAAGGCCTTTAAAAGAGCGATTCCGAACAGGCAAACAAGAGCCTCAACCCCGCTCTATTTTTTGCTATTCTTCAACGGGAGCTGAATTCAATGTTCATTATGAAAAGTTCTTAAGATTAGAGATTGAAGCTTATGCAGGGTATAACTTTGGCGGAACTTTTTATATTAAAGATGAAACTGGACACAACTCTCTTTATACGAATATTCATGGAGCTCCTTATGCAGGGGCAAGCCTTAACTGGGGTTTTTAGATATTCAAGTTGCTGATGTAATATCCTAACATTAAATGCATTAGAAAATTGAAAATTAAGAAGAGTTCTCTAGCACCACCAGAATCTATCGAGAATGTGGTCTTGGGCTTAAATCAATGGCTAACTAAAAAGATTAAAATCATCCATTGAACTGCTGCTCGAGCGCGGTCTCGTCCTTCAGGGCCGAGTTAGCCGAGCTATCCAGTTGCGGCAAGGCACTTGCCGCCCCTTGGCAGTAGGAGAATCTCTCACCTCTTTAGAGGAGAGTTCTTCAATTTTCGTAGAAAACATCATCATCATTTGTTGGCGCTGGGGTAGATAAGAACATCGATAGATGTGGAGAAGGCCCATCGGTGAAATTAAAACGACCAGGTTGACCTGACTCAGAAGACAAAGACCGCTCTCTTGTAGAATCCACTCTCCCGCTCAAATCATCAAGAGGATCATCTTCCATTTGATACAACTGTCCGGGAAGATGAATCGGATGCAATCCTATCGAATTTGGGGGTGCCAAAGAATCGATTATGGAAGAGCCTCTCGAGGAAATACTTAGCGTTAAATCACTCAACTTAGATGACGTAGAATCTGCTGGAGATCCCTTAACAGTAGATGCTGCCGGAGATACAAAAGCTGATAATGAAATTGGAGAAGCTTGTACAGACATAATAATCCTAAATAAATTTTATTTACTTCATATTATACTTATTTAATTAGTTATATTATACTTAAATAAAAGTGATATACAATTACTGTTTTTTAAAAACGATCTATATATCTAAAGATTAGGAATTAAGGATTATATTTTTGTTTGAGAGCTCGAAGAACAGGTTCGAGCTTTTTACGATCTATTGGATCCATCCGATCGATGTGGGTGCGAGCCTTAACTGAGGCTTTTAGAAGATCCTAGAGAATGTCGTCAAAACTAACATTCAATGCAGCTCATCGTCTCCATTTGGCGCTGAAGTAGATTCGCTGTCACTAGAATGATCATCGTTTATTGACGCTGAGGCAAATGAGGACCCCGGGAATAGACCTTCAGAAGGTCCATCCGAGTAACTAACCCCATCAGAATCGAAAGAGAAAGAACGCTCTCCAGAATCCATAGTCTCTCCCAAAGCCTCAAGAGGATCATCTTCTACATTTACATTTTGCAATCCAGGATGATAAGTCGCATGCAATTCTGTCGAATTTTGGGGTACCAAAACATTGCCTACCGAAGAATTTGTCGAGGCTCTAGATAAAGTAACTATTCCTAAATCATTCAACTTAGAGGATGTAGAAAGTGCTGGAGAGTCCTGAACAGTAGTTGCTCCCAAAGATGCATAAATTGATGATGATGATTTTGGAGAATTTTCAACAGACATAACAATAATCCTAAATAAGTTTTTTAAATTTTAATACACTATACAACAATTGTAAAATCAAAACAAATACATATACAGATTACATGTTAAGGATTATACTTTTGTTTGAGTTCTCGAAGAACTGGTTCAAGCTCTTTACGATCTCTTGGATCCATCCGATCGATATGCAGAACACCATTGAGATGATCGTTTTCGTGCATAAACATCCTAGCGCGAAAATCGTGGAGATCTTCTTCGATAAAATCCCCCTTTTGATTTTGATATCGGGCATGAATGCTCTTGGGCCGTATCACTTCTACATGAACGCCAGGCAAAGACATACATCCTTCCACCATAGACTCCATTTCCTTAGAAGGGGCGCTCAAGACTGGATTGATAATCACTTCTGGATGACCAAAATAATATTCACCACTTGGGTAAAATTTTTCTTCCCGAATGACAAAAATCCGCAACCCAATGCCCAGTTGCGGACCTGCAAAACCAATGCAATTGTCCAGTGCAACCATCGTATCAAGCATGTTGTTGCAAATCTGAACAATTTCTTCAGTGATAAGCTCTATCGGTTTTGCCTTCACTCGAAGATCTGGATGCCCATAGTAACGAATCGGCAACTTAAGATGTTTCATAAATCAGGTTGATGCTCTTCAACTTGAGTAGGTATCATTGTATTTTGTGCTCTACCAAAATATCCACTCCAAAGAGAGAGAACAAGGCAAGCAACCAAGAAAGTGCCTACTAGATAAGCGGTGAAACGTTTTAAAACATCAGCAGTCGAAGTTCCAAAAAGAGAATCGCTTGTATCTCCTCCAAAAGAAGCTCCAAGGCCGAGGCTTTTTGCTTCTTGGATCAAAATCACAAAGCAAAGAAGCACAGAGGCCAATAAAAATAAAAAAAGGAATAAATAAAATAGGATTGTCATTCTTTCTTCTCTTTCTTAAGTCGTGGTTTACGAGTTTTAGGTGCAGGTGTTCCCGCGATATTTTGAATGATTTCTGCAAGTGTTTCAGCCTTGAGAGAAGCTCCCCCTACAAGAACACCACTGACGTTTTCAGCAGCTGCAATTTCCTCTATATTCTTCGAGGTGACTGATCCTCCGTAAAGAATCGAAACGGCATCTGCAGCCTTCTTGCCAAAAATGTCTACAAGACACTGATGGCAAAAAGCATGAGCTTCTTCAATATGTTTTATAGTCGCACTCTTCCCAGTTCCAACGGCCCAAACAGGCTCATAAGCGAGAATCAAATGTTTTATATCTTCTTTTGGGATCCCCTCAAGGGCGCTAAAAAGTTGCTCTTTCAGAACTTCTTCTGTCTTCCCCTTCTCCCGTTCTGATGCGGTCTCTCCGACACAAAGAATGGGTTGAATATCGTCTTGGAGCGCACGAAGAACTTTACGATGGATAAAAGCATTGGTTTCCCCAAAGATATGTCGTCTTTCGGAATGGCCTAAGATAACAAATGAGGCCCCTGCTTCTTTAAGCATCAATCCCGCAATTTCTCCGGTAAAAGCCCCTTCCCGAGCATCATTCATATTTTGCGCACCGATCACAATAGGAGTCTCTTTAGCATAATTGGCAGCTTGGGCAATCGATGTGAAGGGAACTGCTAGGTAAATCTTTACTTGAGAATCTTCCACTTTGGGAAGTAGGACTTCAATGAAATGGGTAGCCTCACGAGCCGTCTTATACATCTTCCAGTTCGCAACAACGTAGAGCTTTTTTACCATGAATGACTCAAAATTTTTACACAAGAATACTCTATTCTGTGTCGATTAGCAAGAGAGAATTGAATAGATCTTCAGAACCACTTGCAAAAATTCTTCGGCGCTAAAAATCGCCCTTTTGGGCCATCTAGAGACTGCGTCTCCTCGCCTGCCCTCTTGGGCAGGCGTTCGTCAGCGCAGCACGGCAACGCTTTGCGTTGCCTCTCAAGATGACCCAAAATCATCGATTTTTATCTGCCGTGGAATTTTGCAACTGGCTCTTCAATTCATTTTTTGGCAAACTAGTTCGCTATGAAAACTTTTACTGTTTCTGAACTCACTTTTGCGATCAAGTCGCTTCTCGAGCCCAACTTTCGCTCTATTTGCGTGAAAGGGGAAATCAGTAACTTCAAACTCCAATCCTCAGGTCATCTATATTTTAGTCTCAAAGATGCAGGATCACAAATCTCTGCCGTGTTGTTTAAAGGAAATGCAGCTGCGCTTCCCCGTATGCCAAAAGAGGGGGATCAAGTGGTTGCTCTTGGAGAAATCAGTCTGTATGCACCACGCGGCCAATACCAGATCATCATCCGAGAGTTGCAATTTTTAGGAGTTGGTGAGCTGCTTTTACAGCTACACCAATTGAAAGAAAAACTCCAGCTCCGTGGCTGGTTTGATCCCCAGCACAAAAAGCCTCTTCCGGGGCTGCCAAGAAAAATCGGCATTGTCACAAGTCCCACAGGTGCTGTAATCCAAGACATTTTAAATGTATTGACCCGCCGTTTTGCCGGTTTTCAAGTGATTTTAAATCCGGTCAAAGTTCAAGGCGAAGGCGCAGCCGTTGAAATTGCCCAAGCGATCCAGGATTTCAACAAATATAACCTCGCCGACGTCCTGATTATAGGTAGAGGTGGAGGCAGCATTGAAGATCTTTGGGCCTTCAATGAAGAAATTGTTGCAAAAGCCATTTTTGAATCAAGAATTCCGATCATTTCAGCTGTTGGTCATGAGACCGATTTTACCATTGCAGATTGGGTAGCTGACGTCAGAGCTCCGACTCCTTCAGCTGCTGCAGAAATCGTGATTGCCGAAAAAGCATCTCTTTTGAAATTTTTAAACCATGCAGAAAAAGTTTGTCATCAACGAATCTCTCAACAAATCAGTCAGTATCGACAACGAACTTTCGCTTTGCAAAAACACCCTCTATTGAGTTCTCCTTATGGGATTTTATCTCCATTGATTCAAAGACTAGATGATTATACGCGCCAGCTTGAGCTTCTCAATCCATCCGATAAAATCGCTGAAGGTTGGGATCGATTGAAAAGAGTGAAGCAACACCTTAAATCACTGCACCCTCAAAATATTCTTAAAAAAGGGTACACCATTCTCTTTTCTGAAAAAGAAAATTCGATTATCCTTTCCGCAAAAGATCTTCAGCCCGATCAAAAAATCACAGCTCTTTTACATGATGGTAAAGTGAGCGCAACAGTCAACCAGGTAACGGAAAATGGCCCCGGAAATACTTTCTTTTGAAAAAGCTTTTGAGCGCCTCGAAAGAATTCTTGAGACAATGAATAGCGGAAAAACTCCTCTTGAAGAATCTCTTAAGCTTTTTGAAGAGGCAGAAGGGCTCATCCGCACTTGCAGCTCCAGACTAACAACAGCTGAGCAAAAAATCGAACAATTGATGAAAAACAAAAATGAAATTGTTCTAGATGCTGAGCAACAACCCAAAACAGAGCCTTTCAGAACTCACATTAGCTGAACTAAAAAAACGAATTCCAGGAAAAGCACAGGTACTCATGAACGGAAAGGACCTTCTCCTTATTGCCCTCGGCCACACATGTCAAACAGCTCTAAAGGTTTGTGAACTGCTTTTATCGAAAGGCATTACAGCAACTATTATCGATCCCATTTTCATCAAACCGCTTGATTTTGAGCTCTTTAGCTACTACCTCTCAACTCATCGCTTTGTAGCAACGAT
>Ga0207156_10313_pt1 | contig 11099 bp, 9 predicted proteins | sample Alteio_BWMinHeat_24_FD_153514 | JGI IMG/M metagenome (GOLD analysis project Ga0207156, IMG submission 153514) | Enriched cells from forest soil in Barre Woods Harvard Forest LTER site, Petersham, Massachusetts, United States -... | ecosystem: Environmental > Terrestrial > Soil > Temperate forest >...
GCTGGTTCTGTTTTCGGCGCTGTTGGCGGCAGCCCTCGCCGCTTCCGCTCAGCGCTTTCTGGCGGATCGCACGGCCAGAGCTGAACCTACGCCGAGCGCGGAACCCACGGCGACCAGCGACCCCGCGGCCGGCACGGATGAACAAAACAACATCGACATCTATCGCAGCGTCAGCCCGGGGGTCGTCAACATAACCAATACAAGTTATGCGCGCACCTGGTACGGAGGCGTCTACCCGCAGGAAGGCTCCGGCTCCGGTTCGATAATCGACGACCGCGGCGACATCCTGACCAATTATCATGTGGTGGAAAATGCGTCGCAACTTGAAGTACAGATCGGCGATGACAAGTATCCGGGAAAAGTCGTCGGCACGGACAGGGACCACGATCTGGCTGTTATCAAGGTTGACGTCGCACGCGATCACCTGACCGTTGTGAAGCGCGGCACCTCGAGGGGCCTGCAGGTCGGGCAAAAGGTGCTTGCCATCGGCAATCCATTTGGTCTGCAGCGCACCCTTACCACGGGCATCATTAGCGGACTCGAACGGCCTATACGTGATCAGTCGGCGCGGCGCACGATAGAGGGCGCCATCCAAACGGACGCCTCGATCAATCCAGGAAATTCCGGCGGGCCACTGTTGAACTCACGCGGAGAGATGATTGGAATCAATACTATGATTTATAGCCAGAGCGGCGGGTCGGTCGGCATTGGCTTCGCGGTGCCCGTGGACACGGCAAACCGCATCATCCCTGAGATTATCAGCAAAGGCTACGTTTCGCGGCCGTCGATTGGGGTCATTAACCCGGTGGCATTGACCCCGGACCTGGTGCGCCGGTTAGGGCTAACGGTCGAGCACGGGCTGCTGGTCACCTACGTCTCCCGCGGCAGCGGAGCCGCATCCGCAGGCATCCGGCCCGCGATCCTGCGCGAGGACATTTGGGGCAACGCGACACTGCAGCAGTTGGGCGATATCATTCTCGCGGTCGATGGCCATTCCATCGCCACTCTGGAGGACTTGCAACGGACGCTCGACGACAAGCGGCCGGGCCAGACGGTTGAGGTTGAACTGCTCCGCGAGCGCAACCGAGCCACCCTCCGGGTCCGCCTCGACGAGAGGGCGCGCGACGAACGCTAGAGAAGGGATGAGGGCGCAGGGATGAGGGATGAAACACTGCAGCTTTCATCCTTCATCCCTACCGTTACCCGCTGCCGCTTTGTTGTCTCAGCTCGCGCTGTTGGCGGTGATAGTCCTGAACAGCGATATCATGTTCTGCGGCGGTGCGCGAAAACTTATGCTTGCCGTTGGTTCCACTGACCACAAAATAGAGATAGTCGGTGCTGGCAGGGTGCAATGCGGCTTCTAGCGAAGAGCGACCAGGCGAAGCAATCGGTCCCGGCGGCAGTCCTGCATTGATGTATGTGTTGTAAGGCGAAAGTCGATGACGGTGCCGGGGTTGATTCGGGTCGCCGTCGTAGTCGTGCGCCAGTATCGCTGCATAAATGAACGTCGGATCGCTGGCGAGCGGCATCTGCAGATTCATGCGGTTGAAGAAGACGGACGAAATCAGGGGCCGGTCGTCTGGAGCCTTCGCTTCCTTCTCGATCATTGACGCCAGAGTCACACCTTGATTGGCGGTCAATCCGAGTTTGCCGGCGCGCCCCGCCCAAACGGACGTAAAGACCTCGTCAAACCGATTCACCATCGCCCGCACAAGATCCTCTGGCGTCGTCCTGGAGTTGAAGTTGTAGGTATCCGGGAAGAGATAACCTTCGAGGTTCTTCGCGCCGGGCGCGAAGGCGCGAATCAAGGAAACATCATCCATCAATTGAAGAAACTCTTCCTTCGTTGCCTTACCGGTCTTCGCCGCCAGGGTCTCCGCAATCTCAAATCGATTGAAGCCCTCGGGTATCGTCACGCGCTCCAGGAACACCTCGCCGCGCTGGATTTTGGCGATGGCCTGAAGCGCGGAGATTGGGGAAGCGAACTTGTAATCGCCGGCCTTCAGACGCGGTTGGCCAGTAATGCGCAAATAGATCTTGAGCGCCATTGGCTGGCGCACAATGCCGGCCTCACTGAGACGGTCGATCGCCCCGGCAACCCCGCTGCGGGAGTCGATCGCGATAATCCGATCCGCCGCCTGATGATAAGTCGGTCTGGTTGCGTTTACCCGGGCCCACGCAAGCAGAAGCAGGAAAAGGGCGACCAGCAACGTCAGGAAGAGGAGGAAAGAGCGCAACCGGCGGCGGCGGCGCGGCGCGCGGCGCTTCGGGCCTGGCCTATCCGAGTCGGACCCACGGACCGGCGCCGCTGCATTCACTTTTTCGTTCTGGCGTTCGATAAGTAGTCCTGCAAGATGATCATCGCGGCAAATTCGTCGGAGCGGGCGCGCCGCTGCTCGCGGGTGAGTCCACGATCCATCATAATCCGGTCAGCCTCGTAGCTGGTCAGGCGCTCGTCTTGAGTGTAAATAGGAGCGCTAATGCGCATTCGCAACGCCTCAGCGAAGCGCAATACGCGGCGGGCGGCATCGCCGATTGCCCCGTCCATCCGCAGCGGCAGACCTATGACGACCGCTTCCGCCTCGAGTTCTTCGACCAGAAGCGTCAACCGGGTGAGGTCGCGCCCAAGGCTCGTCCGGCGAATCGTCTCGACAGGCCGCACTGTAATCCCAAGCGCGTCTGATACTGCCGTTCCAATGTTTTTAGCGCCTAAATCTATGGCGAGCGCCCGCATTCAAAAAAAGTATATGTAGGCCGCTTCGCGCATGTCAATGCCGGGCTCCGCGGGCACGCCAGAGCGTGGTCGCAAGAGGGGCGGGAGCGGGAGGAGCGGGACAATAGCCTTGCAACCGGCATCCGCTCCGCGTTACTATTATTGCAGTCAAAGCTTAAGGAGCGGCTGATGCAGTTCAAGACCAAGATCGCGATCGTTGTATTCTCCACAGTAATTGCGTTCTACGCTATCGTCGGCAGTTTTATGACCAAATCAGGCCAGGTGATTGCGCGCGGCAGTCAGTATGGCCAGGTGACGATTTTTGATGAGGTGCTGAACCATATCATCCGTGATTATGTGGATCAGCCGGATCTTGAGAAAGTGCGAATCGGAAGCCTGCGCGGGCTAGCAGAGGGACTTGATCCCTATAGCGCGTATTTGACTCCCGACCAGGTCAAACAATACAACCCCAAGGCAAATCGCAACGAGACGGGCATGGTCCTGTCAAAGGTTGGCGGATTCGCCTATGTTGTAGCAGTGTCCAAGGGTTCGGCCGCCGATCAGGCGGGCATCCGTCCGGGGGATTTTGTCGAGTACGTCGGCAAGGTGCCGTCCCGCGATCTGAGCCTGTACGACATCGAGCAACTCGTCGCGGGTCAACCGGGAACTGCTATCGATCTTCGCGTTGTCCATCAGGGGCAGTCGCGTAAAGTCTCCATCACGCGGGCTCGGTTGACGGCGCCGCCCATCGAAGCCCGCTTGGAAGAGCCGGGGGTGGGCTACATAAAGGTAACCAACCTCAGCGATGGCAAGGCCAGCGATGTGAAGACGCAACTCACCGAGCTAATGGCAAAGGGAGCGCAGAAGATCGTGCTCGATCTGCGTGGGGCGGCGAACGGTAAGATACAAGACGGGGTCGCGGTGGCGAATCTGTTCATCGGTTCAGGGACGTTGGCGCGGGTGATTGGCAAGGGCGATAAAGAAACGCAGGTCCTTACGGCCGACCCGAGTAAGACAATCTTCAACGGCCCGCTCGATGTGGTCATCGATCGCAGCACTGCGGGGCCAGCCGAGGTAATCGCGGCGGCCATTCGCGATCAGAAGCGCGGCGAACTGGTTGGCGAGCGCACCTTCGGCGCCGGCTCGGACCAGCAGCTATTCTCACTGTCCGACGGCGGGGCGTTGCTGATGACGGTCGCCAAGTATGCACCGGCGAGCGGCAAGGCTTTCATGGAGGAGCCGGTCAATCCAACCGTCAAGGTAGACCGCCCGGTCGAGGCGGAGGTTGTCTTACCTGCGGATGGCGACGATGACGACAACGCGCCCGAGGATAAGCCGGAACAACAGGCAACGCCTGTAGCGCCGCCGAAGCCGGTTCAACCAGCCGAGGACGTGCAGTTGAAGAAGGCGATTGAGATCATCAAACAGGCGCCCACGAAAGCACAAATCGTCACCAAGAGCGCATTGATTAGACGGGTTCCTCGCCCCGCTTCAGAAGACGACGCCTACGATATCAGCACAAGGACCTAAAAGGTTACAGGGGACAGGTTAGAGGGGACGAAGGATGTGTCCTTCTGTAACCTGTCCCCTAGCCCTTCATCATATTCTTCAGGACAAACCAGACATTGGCGGGCCGTTCTGCGAGACGGCGCATAAAATAAGGATACCAGAATCGTCCGTACGGCACGTAGACGCGCAGCCGGCAGCCCTCGTCGATCAGGCTCTGTTGCAGGTCTCGTCGCACTCCATAAAGCATCTGAAATTCGAACTGGTCGGGGGCGATAGCACGCTCCCTGGCGAATGCCTTGGTCGCCGCAATCATGTTCTCGTCGTGAGTCGCGATGCCATGATAGAGCCCGGAGGCAAGCAGGGTCTTCATGAGGCGAATGTAATTCTCATCCACCCTGGCCTTCTCGGGAAAGGCAGCGGATGCAGGCTCGTCATAGGCCCCCTTGCACAAACGAATTCGGGCGCCAGCCTTTAGCAACTCCTCCAGGTCTTTCTCGGTCCGGTACAGATAGGCTTGAACGACGATCCCGACGTTGTTGAACTCCTGGCGCAGGCGTTTGAATATGGCCAGCGTCGCGTCGGTCTTCGAAGAATCCTCCATATCGATGCGGACGAAGTTCTGATAGCGTCCAGCCGCCTCGACGATCGCGCGCGTGTTGGCGTAACACAAATCCTGATCGATATCGAGACCAAGCTGCGTAAGCTTGACCGATACGTTGGAATCCAGTTCGTCTTCGTGGATGCGGTCGAGCACGCTCAGGTATTCACCAACTTCCTGTCTGGTCGCCGCCTCTGATGAGATCGATTCGCCGAGATGATCGAACGAGGCGTTGATCTTCCGAACATTGAGCTGGCGGATCGCCGCCGCGGCGTCCGCCAACTCTTCGCCGGCGACGAACCGCCTGGTTACGCTGTTGAATGACTTGAATCGGGTTAGGAAACCTTTAAAGCTGTCGCTTTTGGAAAGGTAAAGGAGGAGTGATTTCGTCGCCATAGGATTAGAGAGTCTACGAGTCTAAGAGTGTTAGAGTCTCAGAGTCAACCGCCGACAGAATTCCTTGGTTCGGCAGTCTTTCTATTGACGCCCCCCGTGTGACATCGTATACTGCCCTTTCGAATTTGAAAATGGTTTTCAATATCATAATTATTCTTGGGGAGGCGTCTTAGCAATGTTGGCAAACACCGCATCGTCGCCGTGGCCGCGCACCGGGCCACAAACGAGCTTTTCTGTCAGGGCAGCCCTACGTCTGCGATTGCCGATCATAGTTATCGCTACGGCAATCCTTGCTTGCGCCCCCGCCGGGCTTTCACAGAGCATCGAACCCGCCGTCAAATCAGCGCCGATGCTGCCGCCAACCAGCAAAGATTCCGCGCCGGCATCCGAGGTCGAGCGCCTGCGCGACGAGGTCGGCCAGCTCCGCGCCGAGATCGAGCGCTTGCGGTCTCTCGTTGAAGCGTCGCTGAAGCAGCCGGACAGCGCTCTTCGCCAGATTGACTCGCCTTCTGGCAACGACTCTATTCGAGGGATTTCAGAAACGGCGGATGGGCCGAAGGCGGTGCAAAGCGCTCCGGTCAACCGACCTGCGGGCGCTCAGCAATCCCCTGCCGCGGCCGAGCGCCCTCCGGTTGCGGTCGCATCTAAGGCTCAGGGGGGCGATCTCGCCGGCGCCGGCAATCTGCTCCGCACCGATCGCATCACGATAGGCGGATACGGCGACTTTCAGTTCCGTCAAGCCTCCATTAGCGAGCGCGCCGACGGCGGCGGCACGCCCACCTTTCAGAGCACCCGAGTCGTGCTCGGCATCGCGGCCGTGCTTGCGGAAAAGCAGAATATCGTCTTCAATTCCGAAATCGAGTACGAACTTGGGTCGCGCGAGATCGACCTGGAGCAGGCTTATGTCGAGTGGAAGGTGCGCCCCGAGTTTGGTTTTCGCGGCGGGATCATCGTCCCCGCGATCGGGCGATTTAATACCTTTCATGACTCCTATCTGAACCTGACCACGATCAGGCCGCTGATCAACCAGTTCATCATCCCGACCGCGTATCGCGATGCGGGGGTTGGGGTGCGCGGACGGATCAAGCTGCCTGCCAAGATGAAGTTGAGCTACGAGGCCGACGTCCTGAACGGCATGCGCGGCGAGGACGCCGACGGGAATCCAACACCATTCTCACGGCTCTTGGGTCAATCCTCAGCCGCCGAGCCGGGACTCGTCGCCTTTCAAGCGGCGAATCGCCGCAAGGCCGTAGCGGCCCGGCTTGCCCTCGCCCCTTTCAGCGGATTTGAATTCGGGGCGTCGGCCTATAATGGCAGGTTCAATAGCGCTGGAGCCGCCTCGCAATCGGCGACGATCCTTTTCTTCGACGGCTCGTACCATCGCGGCGCGCTCGCGATCAACGCTGAGTACGGCCGCTCAAACATCGTGGGCGGCGGCATTCCGCGCAAGAGTCCGTCGCCTCCGCCCGTCGATCCGAACAACCCGGAGACGATTGCGGCTCTCGCCCAATTCGTCGCACAGCGCGCTCCAGGACAAGACGGCTTTTATGTGGAAGGCGCGTACAAGTTCAACCCGCCACGCTTCGCCAGACGATTTGATGATGGCGCTTACTTGGCGCCGGTATTTCGCTACGAGGTGGTTCGTCTCGATCGCACCATACCGGACTTCTACCTCAACCGTTCGCGAACGACAATGGGGCTGAATCTCGCGCCTTCCTCGACGGTTATCTTCAAGTTCAACTATCTCTTCAATCACACCTTCGGGCCCGCGCCCCAAGTTCCGGGAAGCATCGGCGGCGCGCTGTTTGGCATCAGCCCGCTACCGCATGCGGATTATGGCAAGAACGGCTTCACGGGTTCAATTGCATATGTGTTCTAGGAGGAAAATGGAGACCAGCAAAAAGGCAAAAGTCACGTTTGCCGCTGCGTTTTTGACCATCGCGGCATCGGCGGTCGCGGCGAAGCCCGCATTCATGGATCGGTACAACGCCGATCCATATGCGAAGGCGGAGCTCCGCGGCAAATGCACTGTCTGCCACGTGGGCCGAGGCGGCGGCGACCGCAATGATTTTGGGGAGGCGTTCGAGGACGCGGGCTATCGCATAACGTCAAAGCTGCGGGCCAAATTCCCCCAACTCTTTGACCCGAATCCGCGGTGACGCCTCTTGTGAAAGGCACGCCTCGCGCCCGGCGATTGTGGGCTCTCGCATTCACGTTTCGATTGGGCAACCCTCCGTGTATAATGTGGGAAGCTCGATTCAAGACGCCTATGGAGCGCGAAGAAACGCAGATCTTCCACGATCATCTGAAGCGCGAGAGACTGAAACGGACCTCGCAACGCGAGCTTATTCTCGATGTCTTTCTCGACACGGAGGGTCACGTTTCGAGTGAGGACCTGTACGCCATCATAAAAGCGAAGGACCCGTCGGTCGGATTTACAACCGTATATCGAACGCTCAAGCTATTGAAGGATTGCGGTCTGGCGCGTGAGTTGGAATTCCACGACGGGCGCACCCTCTACGAACACGAGTACAAACATACCCACCACGACCACCTCATCTGCACTCAGTGCGGCGCGCTCATCGAGTTTTACAGCGAAGAGATCGAGAAACTCCAAGATCAAATCGTCAGCAAGTATCACTTCAAACCGTTGCATCATAGCCATCGCATCTTTGGCATTTGCGCAGACTGCCAAAAAGCCGAAAAGGCAGCGGCGAGAGCAAAATCCTCCGTGCGATGAGCGATGATCAGGCGTTTGCTTACAGCCCGGCGCGAAGGCTCTGTCCAGGATTCAAGCCCCTTGATCATCGCCCATAGGGGCGCTTCAGGACTGGCCCCGGAGAACACTCTAGCGGCCTTTAAACTCGCCATCGCGCTCGGGGTCGACGGTGTGGAAATGGACGTACAATTGTCAGCCGATGGCGAGCCCGTGATCATGCACGACCTACGGGTCAATCGAACGACGGACGGCGCCGGGCCCGTTCATGCGCTACGCACGGAGGAGCTGCGCCGCCTCGACGCGGTGAGCTGGTTTGAGCGCCGGTTGGTCGCTCGCCCGAGACTCCGAGCCAAGGTTGAACGCGCCGCTCGTGATACAGGAGCTCAGCCGTCCTTTCCGATCGAAGGCCCCCCGCTGTTGGCCGAAGCGCTCGCGCTACTCGCGCCAGCGGCGCTGGCGCGCATCTATGTCGAGCTAAAAGGCGCTCGAACCACTCGGGATCCCCTCCTCGAGGCAACGATCTCCGTCGTGCGTAAGGGTAAAATGGAAGGCTCGGTGACGCTGTTGTCATTCGACCATAACATCGTCGCGGCTGCCAAAGGCCTCGCGCCGGAGATTCGAACTGCCCTCACCTTCCCTATCGCGGGCGGCCGGCTGGCAGGCGCCCGGTCGATGATAAAGGCGGCTGAAAGCGCCGGCGCCGACGAAGTCGCTTTGCATTTCGGCCTGGCGGCGCGACGGGTAGTGGAGTCTTTACACGAGCGCAACGTGTCTGTCTCCGCCTGGACGGCGAATCGCCCGTTAGTGATGCGGCGGCTGGCCGCCTCTGGCGTCGATTCGATCATGACAAACTTCCCGGACCGCCTGAGAGGCATCCTCGATACGGCAACCGTCATCAGAGTCAAGTCTCGAGGGCGGGGTGTAAAGGGCTGGCGCGGGACGCAATGAAACACACAGCGGCTTGGGATAGGAAGGAGTCTACCCTGGATTTGGCTGGCGGCGACCTCCCTTCTTCAGGGATGGCTACTCTCGGCGAAGGGCAGTGCTTCGTCTCGCGTCCGCTCTTTACTTTACGTAAGACGTCGGCGATCGAGTGCGAATTCCAGCCGCATTCCCATCTCATCTTCACGGTTACGGCCGTCCTTGCCGGCGAGATGCGCGTGACCGTCGGGCAAAGCGACTACCAACTTGCGGCAGGTCAAGTAGCGCTAACCAATATCGGAGAGACCCACGCGGGACGGGGTGAGAGCATCGAGTTTGTCTCCGTCGGCGTGAGCCCAATTCTGGTCAACGAGCTTAGCGCGGAAATCGGTCTCCTAAGCGCCGCCGCGGAGATCACGTTTGCCGCCGCCACGGCCGCCGACCCAGCGATTATCGCGACGGCCCGAGCCCTCGCCAATGAAATGAGCGGCGAACGGCCGGGGCGCGATCTGATGCTGGACGCGTTGGTTCGTCAACTTGTTATCCATCTGTTGCGCTCGCACCTTACCGTGCGAAAGACGGCGCGCATAGAACTCTCACGCGCCGGACCAGTGGATCGTCGCCTGCGACGCGCTATCGAGTTCATGCACGACAACTACGCGCGCGAACTGGCGCTCGAAGAAATAGCCGAGGCAGCTTATCTTTCGGAGTATCATTTTGCGCGACTGTTCAAGCAAATAACCGGGTTTACTCCGCACGTCTATCTTGCCAATCTGCGACTGGAGCGTGCCCGCAAGCTGCTAGCCGAAACGGCGCTGCCCATCAGCGCGATCGCGGCAATGGTCGGTTATAATAGCCAGAGTCATTTCACCAAGGTCTTCAAATCCGTCACTGGCGTGACGCCGCGGACGTACCGCGACGGCGCGATTCGATGAGGCTCTAATTCCTTCTCTTTCGGCAACCAATCGCTAATTCTCAGCAACAAAGCACAAGACCGAGAGCGGCCATTCTGCTTAAATGATTGCCGCAGAGAAAACGCGCGTACATCTAAACGGCTTTTCAGAAAGGGAAACCAGACATATGACAACTCAAAACCCGAAGACGCCTCCGGCGATTGAAGACGCTGCCGGCAGGCTTGGGGTGCTGCTCGTCGGGCTCGGCGCTGTCAGCACCACTTTCATCGCCGGTGTCGAGGCGATCAAAAAGGGGCTCGCCGAACCTATCGGGTCGCTTACCCAGATGGGCACGATCCGCCTCGGCAAACGCACGGACAATCGCGTGCCGCGCATTCGCGAATTCGTCCCGCTCGTGCCGCTCAGCGATCTCGTATTTGGCGCCTGGGACATATTCGAAGAAGACGCCTACGAATCGGCTTTACACGCCGGCGTGCTGGAGCGCGATCTGGTCAATCAGCTCAAGCCCGAGCTCCAGTCCGTGAAGCCGATGAAGGGCGTCTTCGACCAGCGCTACGTTAAGCGGTTGAACGGCACGCATGTCAAACAGGGCGCCAACAAGATGCAGCTCGCCGAGCAACTGATCGCCGACATCGAGACGTTCAAGCGCGTTAACGAATGCGACCGCCTGGTGATGATCTGGTGCGCCTCTACGGAAATCTTCATGCAGAGCGGCGAAGCACATAAGGATCTCAAGTCTTTCGAGCGCGCCCTCGTGGAAAACAGCCCCAGCATTCCGTCTTCGATGATCTATGCCTACGCGGCGCTCAAATCGGGGACGCCCTTTGCGAACGGAGCGCCAAATCTGACGGTCGATGTCCCTGCGCTTACGAAACTTGCGGTCGATCAGGGATTGCCGGTCTGCGGCAAGGACTTCAAGACCGGCCAGACGCTAATGAAAACGATCATCGCGCCAGGGCTGAAATCACGGCTGATCGGGCTGCATGGATGGTTTTCGACCAACATCCTCGGCAATCGCGACGGCGAGGTGCTCGACGATCCCGAGTCGTTCAAGACGAAGGAGGAATCCAAGCTTTCGGTGCTCGAATACATCCTGCAGCCCGACGTCTACCCGGAATTGTACAAAGACTTCAGCCACATCGTCCGGATCAATTACTATCCGCCGCGCGGCGATAATAAAGAGGGCTGGGACAATATCGACATCTTCGGCTGGCTCGGTTATCCAATGCAGATAAAGATAGATTTCCTCTGTCGCGATTCGATCCTGGCGGCGCCGATCGTCCTGGACCTGGCATTGTTCCTCGATCTGGCGAAGCGCGCCGGCATGCG